>OGXT01000229.1_pt1 | contig 71991 bp, 59 predicted proteins | sample 1576361 | NCBI WGS metagenome assembly OGXT01 (sample SAMEA3541514, study PRJEB24748) | human gut metagenome | biome: human gut; feature: human-associated habitat; material: faeces | place: China | collected 2012 | reverse complement strand
TCTCACTGTTATATGTCAGATAACCAAGGTGCACCAGTAAGGTCAGTACATCATCCTTTGTTGCAAAAGTTGTCATGTCGTTGCTGAATGTTCCGGTATTAATACGCACACCCTCCCCTGCAAGCATCTGGATCACTGAATCTTTCAATCCATCCATATTCATCTGAATATATATTTTCAGTGCCTCATAGGTCTCTGTTCTGTTCCAGTATGTGCCGAATTTGTGCCGCAGCATCGCTTCTACCACTGATTTCGGGCTATAAATTGAATATCTTTTGTCGCCAAAACGACTATGTGAAATCAGATCATATCCATCATACCACGCTTTGACTTCTTCAAAGTTCATGGCATATTCCTCACACAATCCCTTAACTTCTTCTTCCGTAAACCCAAAAAATTCTGCGAGTTCTCCCGGATCGGTCATCGAGTACTCCATAAACATATTCAGTGCCGAGTGAGAACCGTATTTTTTTATCGGAAGTATCCCTGTCATGTATGCAAGAGCAATGTAGTCTTTGTCTTTCAACCAGAAACGCAGAAAATCCAGATATTTTTTTTGTGCATCTTTATCCTGTTGATATTCGCGGAACAGGCAATCCCATTCATCAATTAAAATGATGAACGGATGGTGCGTGTTGGCATAGACATCCTGCATCGCAAATACCAGATTATCTTCTATCTCATATGAAGAATATCTGTTTTTCAAATCTGTGATCAGCCTCTTTTGCAGTAATCTTAACATTTCCTCCATGCCCTGTGTTGCGCTCAAAAATTCCTGCATGTTAATTTTTAACACATCATACTGGTTCAAATGTTTCAGATACTCTTCTGACTGACTGATTTTAAGTTTATCAAAAAATTCCTTCGTATCACAATCTCTGTCATAATATGCCGCAAGCATATTTGCTGCCATAGATTTTCCGAATCGTCTTGGTCTGCTCACGCAGACATATTTCTGCTCTGTGCCAAGCACTGTGTTTGTCTTTTCAATCAGTCCGCTTTTATCAATATAAATTTGTGACCGCAGACTTCCCTGAAATGCTGTGCTGCCCGGATTAAGATAACTTCCCATAAAAAAATCCTCTCTGAACCATGTTATAACAAAGATATTTCACCCAATGTCATCCATGTAAAAATTTTATTTTTTAACATTTTTCTGCCTCTAACATAATCTTACAGGTTTTCTTATAACATGCGATCGCATATTTTAAGATTTTACAGATTCCGTCCTGATGCAACGCTTCTGCATACCCTGTATCATCAATCTGTTTCAATGCTTTTTTGCACTCTGCTTCCAGATTACCATCATTGGCATACTTCACCTCAATAACAATCCCGACCTCAGAATCTCCTACCTGGATCATGATATCACTAAATCCATCTCCAGATTCTCTGTTTGATGTCACAAGCCAGTTTTCTTTAAACCCAAGAATTCCAAGCAAAATTCCATGATAAAAATTTTCTTTTGTCGGCTTCTGTACAAAAGTATCTCTCACACTGATCGTTTTTTGCATGTAATCTGAAAAAAGCTTCTCTGCCACATCCGCTTTCTCTGTTAATAAGGCATCACAAAAAGCGTTTACTTTCTGACCATCCTGCTTAATATTCTCCTTAAATAATTTCAGAATATGTTCTGTGATAATATTTCTGATTTCTCTATTCGGGATCACAAGATCATACCTGTTTCCATCCGTATTGCTGCGGCTTGTCAGATACCCTGTCATAAAAAGGGTACTCCAGAGATTATCGATTGATGAATACAATTCCTTATAGGTCATCTCCTGACTGATTTCTTTCTGGACACTTCCACCATTCACAAGATGTTCCAACTCCAGTTTTGTGAGTTTCTGCGGTTCATAAATACTATTGATAAAGCGATGGATCACATCATTTCCGCTTGTATTCACCCAATAATTTTTTGGTGCACACTCCTGATTTGCAATATGATCACTGCAATAGTTAATCACATCCCATGGACAATATACATCAACATTTCCAAAACGATACCCATCATACCATTCTTTTACCGTCTCATAATGTGTATCCTGACCATAATAATGAAGCAACTCTTTTACTTCATCATCTGTAAAGCCAAAGTTTTCATCAAAATCAACATCCGTAATGGAATAAACTTTAAAATTATTCAATCCTGTAAAAATGCTTTCTTTTGCAACCCGAAGGCATCCTGTCAACACAGCAAACTTCAAACTGTGATTCGTCTTTAACACATTTTCAAATAAATTACGGATCAAAAGTACCATCTCATCGTAATAGCCATTTTCATTTGCTTTTGCAAGTGGCACATCATACTCATCAATCAAAACGATCACTTTTTCTTCATAATGTTTTTCCAAAAGTTCTGAAAGTTCCAATAAGCTGCTGCTTAACGTTCCATCATCCTTCATCTGAGAAAGCAATTTTTCAAAAAGTTCCTTATCAACCTGTGTCAGTTTTTCACTTTCTGATAAGTTCTGCAATCTACGCGCTTCTCTGTTGATAACTTTTACAAGACAGCTCCGTGCCTCGTCGAAAGTGTTTCCATTCACGCCTTTCAAACTGATGGATACAACCGGAAACTTTCCAAGATACTGTTTGCAGACTTCTTTATTCTTTGAAATATACAATCCATCAAAAAGTGATGCGTCTGCTCCTACCTCAAAAAATGTCTGAAGCATACTCATATTTAAAGATTTTCCAAACCGGCGTGGACGGGTAAAAAGATTTACCTTTCCCCACTGGGCGAGAAGCTGCTCGATCCATCTCGTTTTATCAACATAATAAAAATCTTCTTTCCGCATCTCTTCAAAACTCTCAATTCCAATTGGAAGTTTCTTACGTTTGTTCATAACAGCTTCTCCTTTCCAATCCACTACATACTTATTTTATTATAATTTTTTCATTCCGGAATAGCAAGCACTCTCTCCACCATCTCCTCAATGTTACGAACACACAATGATACAAACTCCGACCTGCACTCTTTATCTGCCAGTGCAATCGCTGCATCATTCATGATTTTAAAGTTCGGAACAGAATCGTTTGGCTTCTGTTCTCCGGCTGGCAGATACCACCTGGTTGCCCACCAGTCCTTGTGGTCTGCCGCACTGATTTTCAGATAATGCCCGACTGCTTTTACAGTTGCAGCATCGTATTCATCCACCTGATCCCCGTGTCCTTCCTCCGATTCTGCATTCGGATCAAAGACACAGAATCCGGCGAACAGACGATGTTCTACCTCCACACGGAACCAGAGCTGTTTTCCATCCGGCATTTGGGCATCATTTACAATGTAGTTGATTCCAGGATAGGTCGTGTTCCATTTATAAAAAAATTCATCCGCCTGTTCTTTATATTCATACCAGTTGCTTTTTTTCTCTCTCGTCCAATGATTTCTTTCCGCCACTCCTGCCAACTGCTTTTCAAACTCTTCGAAAACCAGATAAATCAGCTTTGCTTTCGCAGCATTGACAGAATCTGCGATCTGCATCCCTGCTCTTAAGGAATCGCCAGACACAAGCAGTTCATCGATCACCATATTTCTCACCCTCTCACTTGTATAGCCACTGATCTGTTCTATGTTCTGGATAAACTGTTCTAAAATAGGAATCATTCCTGTATTTCCACAATTTTTACATGCCTTCAGCCAGTTTAAAATATGCTCACGGAATGAGAGACAGACAATGTCCTCTTCCGTTACTGACCGATTGCCGGAAGATGTGCTGTCTTTTCCCGGTCTGTGTCCATCCAACGTCAGATAATACACCTTTGCCTGCGCATCTCTTCTTTTTGCATACTGATAATAATCAAAGCACTGGCTTTTCTGGTCAGCCGCATATATTTTCACTTCTATCGGAAGAAAATAGCTGCCAATTTCAATTACAATGTCGATTCTCCGCTCATCATCAATCGCATATTCTGCCGTCACAATTGCCTGATCTGCCAGTTTTGTATCCATTTTTTCCATTCCAAGACAATCTCTCAGGAAAATTTTTAAGTACTCTGTCCCTGCGCCATGCTGCCCTCTCGGATTTAAAAGGTCAGCTATCATGCGGCATATCAGAACTTCCTTTGACTGTATCTGTAAAACAGAAAAAATATTGTAATCTTTTGTTTTTAATAAATTTACATTTTCCGTGTTATGCTTGATTACACGGTCAAGAACAGACTCCATCGTATTTTTCTCCCCTGTTGCATTTCAGCGGAATCGTTTTCTATATAATAATGCATTCCTGTCCAGACAATGTCCTACTATTACAAAGAAACATTCACAACAATCCGGTCAATCCCCTGTTCGAGATAATCCTGCAATTGTTTTTCATCCCACAGTATTTTCTCATCATATCCAAACAGTGAATTATATCTTCCCACCATTTTCAGATGCTTCGGATACAGAAATACTTTTTTGTTACAATATCTTGGGCAGTTTTCCGGCAACTTTTGTTTTTCCCTGTCACCATATCTGCAAACGGCATAAAGCGTACAATACTGCGAGGTATTTGTCTGGAAAAAAGGAAGATGCAGGCTGTGGTGTCCATCTGGGATTGTAACCTTATATCCACATGATTCAAATTCAAATCTTTGTATATCGAATGTATTTTTTAAATAATCCTGATAAAATCCACAATTCAAATTATTTTCTGCCAGACTGTCCACATGATTCCCGATACCATGTTTATAAGGTAAACGGACATCTTTTCTGCGTTTATTTAACAGAACTCCCAACACTGGTTTTAAGTGTGGTTTTCCCTGCAAAAGTATAGGCATCGCCCAGTCGTTTACGATAATTTCCTCCTGATCCTTGCCTGCCTCTTTTTCTCTGCTTTGGCACCATACTTCAAGTTCCTGCAACAGTTCATCAATCTCTTCCAACAGATGATTCCTAATATATGAGAAGGCAAGCGTCACCGCAAGATTGTTCTCCAACGCTTTCTCCAACACCTGAAACAGCAATTTTTTCTTTGGAAAAAGGTTGTGGCAGAACTGGTTTCCAATGTAGATTCTTGTCACTCTCTTCTGACTCAATGTGTGATGTTCCAAAAAATTGTTTTTCCAGTAATCGTGGCAAAATCTCGTCCATTCTTTTTGTAGAAAATCATAATATAATTCCGGGCGGTCTATTGTGATGGCGAGCTCGAATTCAGGGAAATCTGTAATATTCCACTTTTTATGCTCCCATGTATTCCTGCACTCCTGTATTCCATCACCAACACAACTGAACCACTCTTTCTTCTGCTCTTCGAAGCTCTCTGCGTAAACTTCGTCCAATTCTGCCGGATAACCAACCATTTTTTCTGAAAGATACGCATCATCTCCTGCGAGTTTTAGCGATATGTAGTTGTCATAATCTGTCACCAGACGCTTTACCTGCTCCCTGTATTCCCCGTTTTTTGTCCACACCGAATAGATAAAGAAAAAGGGCGTCTCCTCTGTTAACTTCATCTCTCTTTCCTTCTCTGCCAACTGCACTTTGCGGTAACAGTCAGCAGAAAAGTCAAAAAAACAAATCTCAAGGCACGCCGCTTTTTCTATTTTTTCCGGTACACGAAACGAAAAACCTTCCTCCGACAGTCCTGTGATTCTGATTTCCAGATGATCACAGAAACCGCCAAGAAGTCCAAATGGAATCATCGGGATTCCGTTTATTTTTTCCATTTATTTTACCAGATTACACTCTTTTTTCATTTTCTCTACAAGGTCTTTTACATACTGCTCGGCATTTTCTACCGGAACTTTCTCCATAAGGCTCTTGTCACGGGTGGAAACTTCCACAACAGACTCTTTTAAGTTACGTGGGCTCACAACAACACGAACCGGAACCCCTAAAAGGTCTGCATCGGAAAATTTATTTCCGGCACTTACAGAGCGGTCATCATAGATCACTTCCACACCGGCATTCTGTAAATTCTCATATAAAGTATCTGCTACTTCCCTGACACCTTCTTTGTCAAGGTTCATCGCACAGATGTGAACCTGCCACGGAGCAATGCTCATTGGCCAGATTGGACCATAATCATCATGATGTGCTTCACAAATGGAAGCTGCCATACGTCCGACACCGATACCGTAGCAACCCATAATTGGATTTTTGCTTATGCCGTCTTTGTCCACATAGGTCATGTTCATGGTCTTGGTGTATTTCGTTCCGAGCTGGAAGATGTTACCAACCTCAATACCACGGGAAATGGTCAGTGATTTCTTACCGCAGCATGGGCAGATACCGCCCTCCACAACTTTTGCAAGATCAACATACTCTGCATCCGGGAACTCGCGCTCCATATTCAGGCCTGTGTAATGATAATCCACTTCATTGGCGCCGCAGACAAGATTTGTTGTTCCCTTTAAAGAACGGTCAAATAAAACGATACAGTCTGCATTCTGGTTCACCGGTCCGATAAATCCTGCCTGAATGCCACTCTCCTCTGTGATCACTGCCGGATGGACATCGCAGCCAAGGTAATTGGTCAGCTTTGTCTCATTAATTTCGAGGTCACCGCGCACAAAAATGAGAATATATTTGTCATCGGAATTTCTCTGGTAAACAACGGCTTTCATGGATTTCTTTGCATCTGCATGTAAGAATTCACAGACCTGCTCAATCGTATGCATGCCAGGTGTTGCAACTTTGGTAAGTTCCTGCATAGCCTCTGTCTCGTTCTCTACAATATTTTCGGCTGCTTCCATATTGGCACGGTAATCACACTCATTACAGATTACGATGGAATCCTCTCCGATTGGAGTCAAAAGCATGAACTCATGGGAAACATTTCCACCCATCATACCGGAATCGGATTTTACAGATACAACCTCCGGGATTCCTGCTCTTGCATAAATTCTCTCATATGCTTTGTGGCATTTATCATAGTACTGCTCTAAATCTTCCTGGCTTGTGTGGAAGGAGTACGCATCTTTCATGGTAAACTCACGCACACGGATCAGTCCTGCTCTTGGACGTGCCTCGTCACGGAATTTTGTCTGGATCTGATAGATCATAAATGGGTATTTTGCATAGCTCTGTCCATATTCTCTTACTAACTGAACGGCTGCTTCCTCATGTGTCATACCAAGAACCATCTGCGCTCCGTTCCGGTCTGTAAAACGTAAAAGTTCTTTTCCGATGCTGTCGTATCTGCCAGACTCCTGCCAGAGACTTGCCGGCATAACAACCGGGAACTGTACTTCCTGTCCATCAATCGCATCCATCTCTTCGCGGATGATCTGCTCGATCTTTCTTGTGATTCTCTTAAGTGGCATATAAGAAGAGTAAATTCCGTTTGCCACATTCTTCATGTAACCGCCGCGGATCATAAGTGCATGGCTGTCTACCTGACAATCCGCCGGTCTTTCCTTAAATCTGTCACCTACTAATTTTTCTAATTTCATGTAATCCTTTCTCCTTTTCTTGTTTTTTTGAATTAGGCGTTTGCGAAACTCATCCTAGTCTTCTTTCAATTGTTCAAAATTAACAAAAACATTCAAGACACGCTCTCGCTATGTGTCGCTCGCAACGGTACTGCTCATTCTTCGCAGTACTTCGCAAATTCATTTAAAATCTGCTTCGCAGATAGGAATTTGCTCACACTTGAATCACTTTCGCACGGTCTGTGCAGTAAATGCACAGACCTGATTGAAAAAAGTTGTACCTGCCTTCTAAGTGCCGGCGGCTCCCCAATGTCTTTCATGTCTTTTGTCAATTTCTCACAATTCAATTTAGGTTGTTATGAGTTTTGCAATTGTCTATTTTCTTGAATACAGATATTTTCGAAGCAGTAAAAAAGCCCCAAGCCAATATGAAAATATCAGCTTAGGGCGAACTATCTGTCCGTGGTACCACCTAACTTCGGTAAAACCGCTCTCACGCATACAGGAAACCTCCGATATGCCAGCTCTGTAACGGGAGCTCCCGATGAAGCTTATTAATGAATCCGCGCTGCTTTTCAACATCTGATGCAGATTGCGGCTACAATATCCACGTTCACTTCACGCTCAAAGACAGGTTCCGTTTTCATCATGAAAGGCTCGCACCGACCGCCTTCTCTCTGCACATCATAGGAAACGTACTAACTCTTATCATCGCTTTCACATAATTATCAGCTATAGACTCACTCATAATTATCACTTTTCATGCTATGTTGGAGAATAGCACTTTTTTCCCCCGAAGTCAACTATATTTCTGACAAAATCGGCTGTTTGTTCTGTCAATGCAATTTATCAGCACTTTCATCCTGATTCGTTTATCGTTTCAACCCTATCTCAGATAAAACCGGTAACTTGTCTCCGTGTGATAGGTATCTCCCGCTTTCACCACCGGTGACGGAAAATCCGGTTCATTCACCGCATTTGGATAAAACTGGGACTCCAGACAAAATGCACTTCTGTCGTGATAGGCTGCACCACCTTTTCCGGTCTGCTCTCCGATAAAGTTTCCTGCATAAAACTGTACACCACAGCAGTCAGTTGCCGCTTCTAAGGCAATTCCACTCTCCCGGCAGTATGCGTTTGCCATAATCTTTTTCTCACCTGGTCTGCCGAGAACATAATTGTGATCGTAACCACCTGTAAAATGAAGCTGTTCAAAATCTGCCCTGATATCCTGTCCAATCTGTTTTTCTGTTCGGAAATCCATCGGCGTTCCCTCCACCGATGCAATCTCTCCTGTCGGAATCGCACTTGAATCCACGACTGGCGTATAGGCATCTGCGAAAATCTGCAATACCTGTCCTTCAATGCTTCCACTCTCGTGACCATTCAGATTAAAATAGGAATGATTCGTGCAGTTCATAACCGTATCTGCATCCGCTTTTCCATTATATACAATATGTAGTGTATCATCATCTGCAATCGTGTATGTAACGGTAATCTCCATGTTGCCCGGGAATTTCTGCTCTGTCTCTGAACTGTAGTGATAAAATGTGATGCTATTGTCCGTGTGTTCTCTCACTTCCCAGATGACCGTGTTAAACCCGTTTTTTCCACTGTGGAGATTATTATGATTCTCATTCTCGTCAATCCTGTACTCTTTTCCATTGATCGTAAACCGGCTGTCTTTGATACGATTTCCGTTTCGTCCGATAATCGCCCCAAAGTAACTGGTATGTTCCTCATATCCGGTCACGTTATCATACCCAAGTACAAGGTCTTTCTGTACCCCTGCCTTGTCCGCAAATAAAAGAGAAACCAGTGTTGCACCGTAGTCTGTCACCTTAATCGTTGTGTTGTTTTTATTCTCCAACACATATAACGAGGCTTCTTCCCCTCGCTTTGTTACACCAAAATTCACTTTTTCCATGCTGCTCTTCTCCTTTTCTATGTAGTCTGGCAATACGCCTGACCTGTTAAAATTGTTAATGATTACCGCAACATTTTCTTTTGCCCTATGCAATCAATCTGAAAATCTGCAAATAATTACATATTCCCCAATATTTTATATAAAATTTTATAAAGTGATGCTGCCTCTTCCTGGTCAAGACAGACGCACCCACCAACTTTTTGTGGAATTTCCACTGCTTTATCTCTTAACTTTTCGCCTTCTGCGGTGAGCGTGACGATCAAAACTCTCTCATCCTCTTTTGCCCGGTTTCGTTTCACCCAGCCTTTTTGTTCCAGCTTTTTTAAAACCGGGGTGAGTGTTCCGGAGTCGAGGTACAGATGTTCCCCAAGCTCCTTCACATTCATCTCCTTATGCTCCCACATGACCATCATTGTAATGTACTGTGTGTAAGTCAGATCCAGTTCATCCAGATATGGCTTGTACTTTTTTACAATTTCTTTTGATACTGCATACAATGGAAAACAAAGCTGTTTCTCCAGTTTCAATGCATCGTATTTTTCCATATTGTCATCCTGTTGCCCTTACTGTGGTAAGCGCCGCTTTCTTTTATTATAACTGTTTTTTAATAAATTCTACAATATTTTCTTTTGGAGCGAAACCTACCTGTGTATCGACCTTTTCACCCTTTTTCAATACGACAAGTGCCGGGATATTCATGATTTTGTACTGCATTGCGAGATCCGGGTTCTCATCAACATCTACATTGAAAAAGTTTACTTTTCCTGCATATTCCTCGGAAACCTCCTCCAATACAGGTGCTAACATTTTACATGGTCCACACCATTCTGCCCAGAAATCGACCAGGACAGGTTGTGCTGATTTCAGTACAACCTCTTCAAAATTAGAATCATTAACTGCTATTGCCATAGTATTTATCTTTTAAAAGTTGGTATTTCCATTTTGCTCCGCTAAGTTACAACAATTTTATTGTATACGAAGTATTCATCTTATAATAGAACGTTAAAATTTATCCTAGTTGATCTTCATTTTGATCGAATCGTTGTTTTCGAAATATTCGTACAATTCCCGGGAACGCCTGATCTTACAAGTGCGGGAGAACATTTTGACACTATTTCCCTGACGGTCGAACAGCATGAAATTCAGGGGAATATCGTTTTGTGCCGTTACCGGTTCTTCAAAATTCTCCGGATCGCTGTTCTTCTGTGTCCTTTGTTCGGCCGCTTTCTGCTGGGCTTCTTTATAACTCTCGCTGTTCACATCGGTTGTAAAGAGCTCGTGTATTTCAGTGACCGTTTCCAGGGTCAGTTTTTCAATATCGACCTGTAAAGTGATCGAACGGATTGCATTTTCGGTCAGTGCTTCCAATAAGCCCACTTTTTGAATGGTGAAAGTAAGCTCGTTTCCTTCTTTACCCCATTTGGGCCCTACTTTCCCTTTCACATAGATCGCCGTCTCGTCGATAAAGTATTGCCGGAAATCGGTATAATCTTTTCCGAAGAAAGCCAGTTCGTAAGTACCGCTGAAATCCTCCAGGGTCAGGATACCGAAGTCTTTCCCGGTTTTGGTTTTACCTTCCCGTTTGGCGGTAATGATACCGGCGATATTGATTTCTTTGCCTTTAAAAGTTTCAAGGCCACTGTTGAGTTCTTCTACCGGCGTGCAAAGCAACTGCATTTCCAGTTTATAAGGATCGAGGGGATGGGAGGTCAGGTAAATACCGATCAGCTCTTTTTCTTTTTTCGATTTCTCATAGTCGTGCCAGGGTTCGCAGTCGGGGATATTCGGTTTGGTGACTTCGAAGCCGTCCAGTTCGCCGAATAGGGTGGCTTGCAGGTTCATGGAATCCTGCTGGTTTTTCTGGCCGTAGTTCACCAGGTTATCCAGTACTGTGGTCGTTGCGTCTACCAGGTGCAGGTATTGGGCCCGGTGGTATCCGAAACTGTCCAGTCCGCCGGCAGTAACCAGGTTTTCGATTGTTTTCTTATTGACCGATTTATAGTCGATTCGTTCGAAGAAATCGTATACATCTTTATAAGGTCCGTTTTTCTCCCGTTCTTCGATGATTTTTTCTACGGCAGCTTCACCCACTCCCTTGATGGCGGCCATTCCGAAACGGATCTGGCCATGTGAGTTTACGGTAAAGTCATTGTAAGATTCGTTGACATCCGGCGCCAGTACACTCAACCCCATTCGCTTACATTCGTCCATGAAAACCGTTACTTTGGTGATGTCCGAGAGGTTGTTGCTTAAGTTGGCAGCCATGAATTCTGCCGGATAATGGGCTTTCAGGAAACCGGTTTGATAAGCGATGTAGGCGTAACAAACGGAATGCGATTTGTTGAAGGCATAAGAAGCGAAAGCCTCCCAGTCTCCCCAGATTTTGTTGACCAGTTCTTCGACATTTTTTCCTTTTTCTTTGGCTCCCTGGACAAAATCGGGATTGTTTTTACAACCTTCGACGAATTTGCCTTTCAATTCCGCCAGCAATTCGAACTTCTTTTTACCCATAGCTTTACGGAGGGTATCCGATTGGCCCCGGGTGAACAGTCCCAGGGCCCGGGATTGGAGCATTACCTGTTCCTGGTAGACGGTAATACCGTAAGTGTCTTTCAGGTAGGGCTCCATCATCGGATGGTCGTATTCAATGGGTTCTTCGCCGTGTTTGCGCCGGATGAAGGAAGGGATATACTCCATAGGTCCCGGACGATACAGGGCGTTCATGGCTACCAGGTCCTCGAAACGGTTGGGCTGGAGGGCGCGGAGGTGTTTTTTCATTCCGGGCGACTCGAACTGGAACAGCCCGGTGGTATCTCCGCGGGTGAAAAGCTTGAAGGTTTCTTCGTCGTCCAGGGGAATTTCGTTTTCATTCAGGACGATATGTTTCGATTTTTTGATATTGTCGAGACAAGTCTTGATGATCGAGAGGGTACGTAAACCCAGAAAGTCCATTTTGATCAGCCCGATCGGTTCCACGAAATGCCCGTCGTATTGGGTAGTCATCAGACTTTCTCCTTCGGTAGGCATGATCGGGATATGATCGGTGAGCGGATCCCGGCTGATGAGGATACCACAGGCATGTACTCCGGTTTGACGGATAGAACCTTCGAGGGTCTCGGCAAATTGTATTGTTTTGGAAATCAGTGGATTAAGAGATTGCTTCTCTTTCTCGAGATCCGGGTTTTCCTTATAAGCTTTTTTCAGAGTCATTTTCGGAGCTTCCGGAACCATTTTGGCCAGCCGGTTGGCTTCTGATAATTCCAGTTTCAATACCCGGGCTACGTCTTTAATAGCCATTTTGGCGGCCATACTGCCGAAGGTTACGATGTGCGACACTTTGTCGGCTCCGTATTTCTCCGTTACCCACTCCAGTACCTGTTGCCGTCCCGCATCATCGAAATCCACATCGATATCGGGCAGGGAAATACGGTCGGGATTCAGAAAACGCTCGAACAGCAGATCATATTTTATAGGGTCGATATTCGTGATACCCAGGCAATAGGCGACGGCACTACCGGCAGCCGATCCACGTCCCGGTCCCACCGATACGCCCAATTCTTCGCGGGCAGCGGCGATAAAGTCTTGCACGATAAGGAAGTATCCGGGAAAACCCATTGTTTTCATGATGTGTAACTCAAAGTCCAGACGTTCCCTGACTTCATCATTCAGGTTGTCTCCGTAACAAACCTTTGCACCGTCGTATGTCAGTTTTCTCAGGTAGTCGGCTTCCAGCTTGATACGGTATAATTTATCGTATCCGCCAAGTTTCTTTATTTTGTCTTTGGCATCTTCTTCGCTTAACACTACGTTGCCGTTTTCATCACGGGTGAACTCTTCGAACAAGTCCTGTTCCGAGAATTTTTCGCGATATGACTCTTCTGTCCCGAAATCTTCAGGGATGGCGAAGGTTGGCATGATAGGACCACTGTCGATGGAGTAGAAATCTACTTTGTCTGCTATTTCAAGCGTGTTGCTGAGTGCTTCCGGGATGTCTGCAAAGATGGCATTCATCTCGGCTGTCGTTTTCATCCATTCCTGCTTGGAATAACGCATACGTGTCGGGTCGTCCAGATCCTTTCCGGTACTGAGGCAGATCAGGCGGTCGTGTGCTTCGGCATCTTCCTGATTAACGAAATGGACGTCGTTGGTAGCGATCAGCTTGACATTATGTTTGCGGGCGAGTTCGATCAGGACCTTGTTCACTTCCTGCTGTTTGGGATACGTGGTGCAATCGGCGTTCGGGTCGTGTGTTTCGTGCCGTTGCATTTCCAAATAATAATCTTCTCCGAACAGTTTTTTGAACCACAGGATGGATTCTTCTGCTTTATCTATCCGATCATGCATAATATGCTGCGGTATTTCGCCACCCAAACAAGCGGAACAGACAATCAGGTCTTCGTGATATTTCTCCAGTAATTCATGGTCGATACGCGGACGGCCGTAAAAACCTTCTGTCCAAGAGATGGAAACCATCTTGATCAGGTTTTTGTAGCCTTTTAGGTTTTTAGCCAGTATGATCAGGTGGTAACCGCTACGGTCTTCCTTCGCTGTTTTGTTATGCCTTCCGTTGCGGGCGCAATAGCACTCGCAGCCGATAATCGGTTTGAATATCTTTTTCTTTTCTGCTTCTATCAGAGACGGAATCTCCTGCAGGCGTGCCTGCTCTTCGGTGGAAAGAGCTTCTTTCCCTTTGAGGGCTTTCTGTTCTTTTTCCAGGTCTTTGATGGCTCCAAGCGGTTTCCCGTTCTTCTTGGAGACCTTGTTGAAGAACTCCTTTATACCGAACATATTACCGTGATCGGTAACAGCAATGGCGTTCATGCCGTCTTTTTGTGCCTTGTCAATCAGTGCATCGATCGAGGCTTGTCCGTCCAGCAGCGAGTACTGGGTGTGGACGTGTAGATGTATAAATGGTTCCATATATAATTGAAAAAGCTTTTATATTTTATCAAACAAAGGTACAGCTTTTGTTTGAATAATGTGAATGTTTAGAAATCTGTTTATGAGGGTATCCTCTAAAATAAAATACCATACAGGAAAACATCTGTTAAAATCATAGAATAAGTATCATCATTAGAAAAAAAAACTATCTTTGCTCATGGAAAAGAGGATATAATATGAAAAAGATAGGATTGGTAATAATATTAGTGATGTTGATGATTGTGCCGGCTACAGCACAGATCACTTGGGGTGTGCGTGGTGGCTTGGCTTATTCGTCGCTGGTGCAGAAAATAGACAACAATTATCAATCGGGCGCCCGTTTCGGATTTAGTGTGGCGGGGCTGGCTCAGATACCTTTATATAAAAGATTGTCGCTTCAGCCGGAAGTCGCTTTTGTGCATCAGGGTGGTAATTACCTGTCAAAAATCTCAGAAGGAGACGGTACGGATTTAGCTTATCCGAAAACAAAATGTAACTATTATTCTATTCTTGTGCCTGTAAATCTGGTATATACCTTTCAGTTTACCGATGTTTATTTCAGTGTGATGGCCGGTCCGGCTGTCGATTTCTCTCTGTTTGGAAAAATGCGTACTAAGAATGTGGATAGCGATATCGTTTTCGGACAGTCAGGCGAAGCCGATCTTAAAACTTTCGACTTGGGAGTAAACCTTGGGTTACAGGTAGAATATTCGAATTTCTTCTTCTCCGTATCTGCCCTGTGCGGAACACTCGACCGCCGTACCACCAAACACGACGGCGAATCATCCCTTTATCAGAATAATGTAACATTCTCGTTGGGGTATTATTTCCGCCGGTAAATTTTTTCAATTAAAATAGGAATTAGGGAAAAGCATAACTCTCCGGCTATTCCCTTTTGTTGTATATCTTCTGCTCATAATCGTTTGGATGCGAAAAAGATGTACAAATGTTTTGTATTTCGAAGAAAAGCCGTACCTTTGCAAGCCGAATATTATCAAATTGTACTAAGGGTTTAGTTTCTAGCACATTATTACGTCAAGTGTCCGTAGTGATAATGATAGCGAAAAACTAGGCGCTTGTTTTTTAGAGTTATTAATTAATTAATTTATTAAGCAGTGGATACTTTAAGTTTTAAGACCATTTCTGCAAACAAAGCAACTGTAAACAAAGAGTGGGTCATCGTTGACGCTGATGGACAGACTTTGGGACGCCTTTGTGCAAAAGTAGCAAAGCTTTTGCGCGGCAAGTACAAACCCAACTTCACTCCTCATGTTGATTGTGGTGATAATGTAATCATTATCAATGCAGATAAAATCGTTCTGACAGGAAACAAATGGAACGATCGTATTTATTTGAGATATACCGGATATCCCGGTGGACAGATCGAGTACACACCTAACGACTTGATGAAGAAAGGTGCCAGCCATCTGTTCAGAAAAGTAGTAAAGGGTATGTTGCCTAAAAACCGTCTGGGTGCTAAGTTACTTGCTAACTTATATGTATATGAAGGAACAGAGCACAAACACGAAGCTCAACAGCCTAAGTCAATCGATATAAACTCACTTAAATAATAACTATGGAAGTAGTAAATGCAATAGGAAGACGTAAAGCAGCAGTTGCTCGCGTATTCGTAAGCGAAGGAACGGGAAAGATAACTATCAACAAACGTGATCTTGCAAATTACTTTCCTTCTACAATCCTTCAGTTCATTGTTAAGCAGCCGCTTGCAAAGCTGAATGTTGAAGAACAATATGATATCAAGATCAACCTTGATGGTGGTGGATTCAAAGGTCAGTCAGAAGCTGCACGTTTGGCTATCGCTCGTGCTTTGATCAAGATTAATCCGGAAGATAAGTCTGCCTTGAGAGCAGAAGGATTCGTAACTCGCGATCCTCGTTCTGTTGAACGTAAGAAACCGGGTCAGCCAAAAGCTCGTAAGAGATTCCAGTTCAGCAAACGTTAATGTTATTTGTGAGTTTCTTACAAGGACAAAGCGTTTAGTATCTAAATTGTCGGGATTTCTTTTGCATGCAGACATGCCGGGGAACTACCTGATAGTTGAAAATTAAACAGAAAGTAAACGATTTAAAAAGAAAAAAATGTCAAGAGTTAATTTTGATCAGTTATTAGAAGCTGGTGTACACTTCGGACACTTAAAAAGAAAGTGGAATCCTGCTATGGCTCCTTATATCTTTATGGAGCGCAATGGTATTCATATCATTGATTTATATAAAACAGTTGCTAAAGTAGACGAAGCAGCAGAAGTAATGAAAAACCTGGCAAAACAGGGCAAGAAAGTACTTTTCGTTGCTACTAAAAAACAAGCAAAACAAGTTGTCGCTGATAAGGCTGCTTCAGTAGGTATGCCTTACGTTATCGAACGCTGGCCGGGTGGTATGTTGACTAACTTCCCGACTATCCGTAAAGCCATCAAAAAGATGACTACTATCGATAAGATGACAAAAGACGGTACATTTGATAACCTGTCAAAAAGAGAAAAACTTCAGATCACTCGTCAGCGTGCTAAGCTGGAAAAGACATTAGGTTCTATCGTAGACCTGACTCGTCTTCCGTCTGCTTTGTTCGTTGTTGACGTGATGAAAGAACATATCGCAGTTCGCGAAGCCAACCGTCTGGGTATCCCTGTTTTCGGTATGGTTGATACTAACTCAAACCCGAACAACATCGACTACGTGATCCCGGCTAACGACGACGCTACTAAATCAGTAGAAGTTATCTTAGGCGCTATCTGCGAAGCTATGAACGAAGGTTTGCAGGAACGCAAAGCTGAAAAGATCGATACAGAAGCAGCAGGTGAAGGCGAAGGCGCTAAAAGAGAACGCAAAGCTAAAGCTGCTGTAAAGAAAGAACGTACTAAGAAGGAAGACGAAGAAGCTTTGAACGCTAAAGTTGCCGACAAGTACGCTAAGGATATCGAAGAATAATTCAGTTGACAATTGCCGGTTGACAATTGACAATTAGAATATAAATACAATGGGCAATTGGCTTTTGACAGTAAGAGATTGTCAATAGGTAATTGTCCATTGTTCGTTAATAAAGAAGTAGAAAGAGTATAAACATTAAATAAGAAGGAAATAAGATTATGGCTGTAACTATGGCTGATATTACCAAGCTGCGCAAGATGAGTGGAGCTGGTATGATGGACTGCAAGAAAGCGTTGACCGAATCTGATGGCGACATCGAAAAGGCAATGGAAATTATCCGTAAAAAAGGACAGGCTATCGCCGCTAAGCGTTCAGACCGTGACGCTGCAGAAGGTTGTGTGTTAGCAAAGAAAGATGGCGGGTTCGCCGCTGTTATCGCTTTGAAATGCGAAACAGACTTTGTTGCTAAGAACGAAGATTTCGTTGCTTTGACTCAGGCTATCCTGGATGCTGCTGTGGCTAACAAATGTCAGACTTTGGATGAAGTAAAGGCTTTGCCTATGGGTAAAGGTACTATTCAGGACGCTGTTACTGACCGTAGCGGTATCACTGGCGAAAAGATGGAACTGGACGGTTATAATGTGGTAGAAGGTGCTTACACTACTGTTTATAACCATATGGGTAAAAATCAGCTTTGTACGATCGTTGCTTTCAACAAAGAATCAGAAGAAGCTGCTCACAACATCGCTATGCAGATCGCTGCCATGAATCCTATCGCTATCGATGAAGCTGGTGTTCCTGAATCAGTAAAAGAAGCTGAAATACAGGTGGCAATTGAAAAGACAAAGGCTGAACAGGTACAGAAGGCTGTTGAAGTTGCTTTGAAGAAGGCAGGTATCAATCCTTCACATGTAGATAGCGAAGACCATATGGAAAGCAATATGGCTAAGGGCTGGATTACTGCTGAAGACGTAGCTAAGGCTAAGGAAATTATTGCAACTGTTTCTGCTGAAAAAGCTGCTAATTTACCGGAACAAATGATTCAGAACATCGCTAAAGGTCGTCTTAGCAAATTCTTGAAAGAAGTTTGCTTGCTGAACCAAGAAGATATCATGGATGGCAAAAAGACTGTAAAAGAAACAATGAAGGAAGCAGATCCTGAATTGCAGATTCTTGCATTCAAACGCTTCACTTTGCGTGCTGAATAATTTTGCGTTAGCAGAATAAAATAAAAAAGGGGCTTCGATTATTTCGGAGTCCCTTTTTCTATAATAAAAATTTACTTTCTCTTATTTCAGTTCAGCCAAAGCCTCTTTGATACGTTTGATGGCTTCCACGATGTTTTCATCGCTGGTAGCATAACTCATACGGATACATTCGGGAGCACCGAATGAAGTACCGCCTACGCAGGCAACGTGTGCCTTTTCCAGCAGATACATAGCCAGGTCGTCAGCATCTTTGATTGTGTTGTTTCCGTCAGCTTTACCATAATAGTAGCTACATTTCGGGAACAGGTAGAAAGCGCCTTCCGGCTTATTTACTTCGAATCCCGGAACTTCTTTAGCCAGATTAACGATCAGGTCACGACGGCGTTCGAATGCTTTACGCATTTCTTCAACCGGTTCCTGTGAACCTGTGTAAGCGGCTTCGGCAGCTTTCTGGGAGACAGAGCAAGGACCTGAGGTGTATTGACCTTGTAATTTGTTTACAGCCTTCACGATCCATTCCGGTCCGGCAATGAAACCGATACGCCAGCCTGTCATTGCATATGCTTTGGATACGCCGTTTACAATAACGGTGCGATCTTTCATGCCGTCGACAGAAGCGATACTGTGGTGTTTGCCGATATAGTTGATGTGTTCGTAGATCTCGTCAGCAATAACGATGATATCCGGATGTTTTTTCAATACTTCTGCTAAACCAGCCAGTTCTTCTGCACTGTAAACAGAACCAGTCGGATTGGACGGAGAGCAGAGGATCAACGCCTTTGTCTTCGGTGTGATAGCAGCTTCCAGCTGTGCCGGAGTGATCTTGAAATCCTGTTCGATACCTGCTGTAACGATTACCGGTTTACCTTCAGCCAGTTTGACCATTTCAGGATAGCTTACCCAGAACGGTGCCGGAATGATAACTTCGTCTCCGGGATTAACCAACACCAGAATTGTGTTACAAACGGATTGTTTAGCTCCGTTCGCGCAGGAAATCTGTGTAGCTGCGTATTCCAACCCGTTTTCATTCTTCAGCTTGGTAACGATAGCATTGCGTAATGCCGGATAACCGGGAACCGGAGAGTAGCGAGAGAAATTGTCGTCTACCGCTTGCTTGGCTGCTTCCTTGATGTGATCAGGTGTGTTGAAATCAGGTTCTCCCACACTCAGGTTGATAACATCGATACCTTGTGCTTTGAGCTCATTGCTCTTCTGAGACATCGCCAACGTAGCGGAAGGCGATAAACTTGCTAAACGATCTGAAACTTGTGTCATAACACTGCTGTTTGTATAGGTTATTTTAAATAGTTGCGACAAAAGTAATTAATAATCGGATTCTTTGCAACAAATTGCTAATTATTTGATGTTATGGAGAACATGTCCCATACGCTCCTTTTTTGTCTTCATATAAAATTCATTATATTTGTTCGGAGTGACTTCGATAGGAACGTTTTCCACAATTGTTAAACCATAAGCTTCCAGGCCTACACGCTTGATCGGATTGTTTGTCATCAGGCGCATTTTGGTAATGCCGATGTGCTTCAGGATCTGTGCTCCGACGCCATAATCGCGTTCATCAGCCTGGTGTCCCAAATGCAGGTTGGCGTCTACCGTATCCAATCCTTCTTCCTGAAGTTTGTAAGCTTTCATTTTATCCATCAGGCCGATGCCGCGTCCTTCCTGGTTCAGGTAGACGATAGCTCCGCGTCCTTCTTTTTCAATCATTTGCATGGCTTTGTGCAACTGTTCGCCGCATTCGCAACGCATAGAACCGAAAATATCACCGGTTGCACAAGATGAATGTACGCGAACCAATACCGGTTCCTCTCCGGATATATCGCCTTTTATCAGAGCGATATGCTCCAATCCGTTACTTTTCTGTCGGAAAGGGATCAGGTGGAAATGACCGTACTGGGTCGGCATATCGACTTCTACACCTTTGTCAACAATGGACTCTGTTTTCAGGCGGTAGGCAATCAGATCCTTAATACAAATGATCTTGATATCGAACTTTTTAGCTACTTCCACTAATTGCGGCAGACGTGCCATTGTTCCGTCTTCATTGATGATCTCGATCAATGCCCCCGCAGGATAGAGGCCGGCCAGACGGGCCAGGTCGACAGCTGCTTCGGTATGACCGGCACGGCGGAGCACACCGCGTGAACGGGCTCGCAGCGGGTTCACATGTCCCGGACGTCCCAGGTCAGAAGGCTTTGTCTGTGTATCAGCCAATGCACGGATCGTTTCGGCACGGTCGAACATGGATACACCGGTCGTGCAACCGCCACCCAGTTTGTCGACAGTTACGGTGAACGGTGTCTCGAGCATAGAGGTGTTTCTGGCAACCTGCATATCCAGGTCCAGCTCCTGGCAACGTTCTTCGGTGATCGGGGCGCATAATACACCACGACCGTATGTCATCATGAAATTTACTTTTTCGGGCGTTATCTTTTCCGCAGCAACAATGAAGTCCCCTTCGTTTTCACGATCTTCGTCGTCAACAACGATCAGGAATTTACCTTCACGAAAATCTTCGATTGCTTCTTCGATGGTGTTTAATTTGATCTCACTCATATCTGTTTTAATTTTTAATTTCTAAGTTCCGGATCATATCTTCCAATTCGCGGCTTGTTTTTTGTACTACCTGTATATCATGGCGTAATAATTTACGCTGGTATGTAGCAAGCAAATAGACCGGAAGTCCGATCGGGAAAAATATACCGAATGCCAGTCCGATCTTTCCGTTGAGATTTGCATTCAGTTGGTTGTATCCGCCGATAACAGGATAATCCATCAGTTTGTTTAGTACCAGATTCTGATCGGAGTTACCCAGTTCTTCAATGATACCTTCCATTTCTGTAGCCAGCTGTTCTGCCGTATGATCCTTTCCGCCTTGTTTCCAGAAAGTGAAATAGTTCAACCAACGTTTATGGCTTTTGAGATATTCGGCGCAGTTTTCCGCCAGCTTATCCAGGCGCGGCAACATAGCTGCATAGTCCGGATTAAAAATGATTACCTCTTTTTTCTCCACCTTACGTCCGGCCCGTTTACCAATAAAATTCTTTATGGCGTTCAGATAGGTGTCTGCATTCAATATGACACTGTCATTAACAGCCTTATAAGTCAGGAAAATCCCTAGTGGTGCCAGAATAGCGGAACTCAGCCACATTCCTTCCCAGGCTTCCCATATACCGTCGCGTGCCATTTTAAATCCGATATTGTCTATAATATAATAGAATATAAACAGGATTACGGAAATAACGACCGGCATTCCCAGTCCTCCCTTACGGATAATTGCTCCCAGTGGGGCACCGATAAAGAAGAAGACCATACAAGCGAAAGATAAGGTGAATTTCTTATGCCATTCAGTCAGGTGGCGGCGTACTTTGTAAGCCTCGTCTCCTAATGTTGCAGCTTTGAAATAATAATCGGCCTTTACACTTTCAATGTTTGATTTGGCACGGACCAATAAGGCAGCTTGCCCGCTTGGTGCTTCGGCTTTATACAAACTATCGAAATTGATTATTTTGACCGGTTCGTTTGATATTTTGGTGAGAGAATCAGCGTCGTTTGCTGTTGCAGTATTGCCGGTTCCCGTTTCTGCCTGTTGGGATAACTCCCTTTTGGGTTTGGAGAATGTCTTTTTATAAGACATGTCATACACATTTTTGGAATTGATCGCCTTGATGCTGTCGAGCCGTACGGTCATGGAGTCAATAGAGGTCTGTAAATCCTTCAGCTGCTTACCCATATATTGGTTTTGCATAAAAGATTCATCCGTGCGGGTGAAGTTTGCATCGAAATCTATCAGAATATCTTTGGTGCTGAATGTCTCCCTGCGGTAAGGAACAGCTGTTTTCCGGTTGTTACTGCCTGTCTGGCCTTCGGACAGGTTTTCAAACGACTCCCCATTGAAAAGGGATAAGACCAGAAACAGCTTGTCCGCAGATGTTTTCAGTCTGCCGGAGTCTGCAAGGATCACACGTGCGTTATTGAAACCTTTGGAATAGTCATAGATCATGACATCTTTCAGTAATCCGGTCTGATTGTTTTTTTCTTTTACATATACATTATATCCCGTAATTTCCCCATAAAATACACCTTCCGGAATATCCAGTTCCGGCGACTTCTGGCGCATGGAGTAGAGAAGGGAATATAGTTTCACCTGTACGACAGGCATTGCATTGTTCTGGAAAAAGAAAGCGCCGATACTGATAATCCCGATTGTGATGATCAACGGCCGCATGATATGTATCAGCGATACTCCGGCAGATTTCATCGCCAGCAATTCCAGGCGTTCGCCCAGGTTACCGAAAGTCATCAGAGATGCAAGCAAAATGGCCAAAGGTAAAGCCATGGGGAGGAGGAATAAAGCAGCATAAAAAAACATTTCACCGAGCACAGGAATCCCCAGTCCCTTTCCCACCATGTCGTCTATGTACCTCCAAAGGAACTGCATGAGTACAATAAACAGACAGATACCGAAGGTCATAATGAACAACGGCAGGAAAGTCTGCAGCATAAATGTATATAATCGTTTTATCTTCAACATTGCCTATCCGGGTTGACGGGGCAAAAGTAGTGTAAAAAACGATAAGAACATTACATAATTCTCTAAAACAACCTAAATCCCGAGTGTACGTTTCAATTCATAGACTTGTGAGTCCCATAAATTGATTGAATCTTTCTTTTCATCCGGCTCGGCAAAGTCGGTTATTTCAAGAGCAGTTGCTCCGGTAAGTTCAACCGTGTGAATTAAAAATTCGAAGTAAACATTATCTTCTTCCTCGTCTGTCCACCGGTAGCGGATACTAATTTCCGGTTTTACCGACAAAACTTCTGCCTCCTGCTCATCCCTGTTCCACTTAAAAACATACGTGTTGTCATTGATCGTTACGTCATCAGCAAACCAGGCAGACAATCCTGGAGGGGTAGTGAGGTGATTCCATAAACTTCGTCGCGAAACTTTATCGAAAATGTATTCGATATGAAACTTCTCTTTTTTCATCTTTCATACAATTATTTGCGCAGCAAGTTACTCAAAAGATTCATATTTCCCAATATTATTAGAGTAAAAAAGCATCTAATTTTTAACGCCTTAGCTGAAAGCCCTGAAAAATAAAAGATTTTTTTTCGCAAAAGTGTTGCATAATATAAAAATAACCTCTACTTTTGCAGCGTCAATAAGAAAAGTTGACAACATGATGGCGAGATAGCTCAGCTGGTTAGAGCGCATGATTCATAATCATGAGGTCCCCGGTTCAATCCCGGGTCTCGCTACTGAAGGCTTACAAGAAATTGTAAGCCTTTTTTGTTTGTATCTCCTCTGTTTCTAATCTCTCCATTTAAGCTATTATCCGGATAAATCCTGCGAAATGTACTTTTTTTGAAAAAATATTGCTAAAAAGTTTGGTGGAGTGATTTTTCTTGTATCTTTGTCATATAATAATAGTACAATGTTTCTATAATATAATATACATCTATATGATTAAGTTTTTATTGGATTATTCCAGCGGCGTACCGGTGTACCGTCAGATTATCGACCAGATCATATTTGGCATAGCATCCGGACAACTTAAATTGGGTGAACAGCTTCCTACAGTCAGGGCACTTGCTGTGGAACTGAAGGTAAACCTGAATACGGTATCCAAAGCGTATAAAGAATTGGAGATCAAAAATATTCTGGAGACTCAGCAAGGTACCGGCACTTTTATCAACAAAACAGAAAATGTGGTGTCGGAAAAGGAAAGGGAAGATAAGCTGAAAGAGATTTGCATGCAGTTTTCTTCCGTAGCGTTTAGTTATGGCTTTAATCTGGATGAAGTCATGCGGGAATTGAAAGACATTGAAACCTCTAAAAAATAATAGTTATGACAACAAATGTAATTAACAAGGGATGGTTTAATCCAATTTCTCTTACAGTATTGCTGGTATTGATTTCCGTATCGATCATTCTGTCTGTTTTACAGATTGTAAATGTTCAGGTCTTTGTGCTCTTAATCCTCTTTTCCGGATTATTGGCTACTTCTATCCGCATTGCCGACCAGTGGGAACGGGCAGTGGTGTTACGAATGGGTAAATTCAAAGGTTTAAGAGGTCCTGGTCCATTTATGATAATTCCTATTATTGACAGTGTCTCTGCTTATATCGACCAGCGTGTGAGGGTAAGCGCCTTTAAGGCAGAGCAGACCCTGACCAAAGATACGGTACCGGTGAATGTGGATGCTGTTGTGTACTGGACGGTTTGGGACGTTGAAAAAGCAGCTCTGGAAGTTCAGGAATATCAAAGAGCCATCGAGCATATTGCACAGACCGGTTTAAGAGATACGATCGGTAAACATGAATTATCTACTCTCTTGCAGGAACGTGATAAAATAGCCGAAGACTTGCAACATGTTCTGGATCGGAACACAAATCCCTGGGGAATCACTTGTCAAACAGTTGGTATTAACGACATCGCCATACCTCAGGACCTGGCCGACGCCATGAGTAAAGAGGCACAAGCCGAGCGTGAAAGAAGAGCACGCGTTATCCTGGGAACGGCCGAGACTGAAATTGCCGAAAAGTTTGAACTAGCCAGTCGAAAGTACACGGATAATCCGGTAGCCCTGCATCTCAGGGGAATGAATATGTTGTTTGAAGGCTTGAAAGAAAAAGGCTCTATGGTTATTGTCCCCAGTTCGGCGCTCGATTCCATGAACCTGGGTGCCATGGGAGGTTTGGTTTCGTTGGCAAAAAGCAACGAGGCGTTTGCACACGAATGATATTTGTCTTAAAAATAGCGATTATGCGAGTTTACCTTTTTATTCTAGTATTATGTTGCTGTTTATTAGCCTCATGTAGTTCAGTTGATTCCGGTTTTCCCCTCGAAGAAACATTGACACAGGAATTAATGCCTTTGCAGGGGATAACCAATCCTATGCTGGTAGAAATAAAGTCTCCTTTTCTTATTTTAAAAAATTGGAAGATGCATGATAGTATATTTCATATATATGATCTTACCAGCCATGAATTGAAATGGGTTTTTGGTACAGAAGGACAAGGGCCGGGAGAGTTTATATCTCCGTCATTATTTCAAACGCAGCTCCCGGGTATTCTTATAGGTGATTTTGGAAAAAATGAGGTTATCCGTTTCGATATAGATCGAAACGGACAACCTGTGTTCAAAGAATCCCAGAAACTGGTTTATGACAATGCCCTCTATGATGCTGCCTTTATTAATGATTCTTTATATATTGCAGATCCTAAGTATATGCTTATTCCCAGTCTGTATCTTTTAGCTAGGGGAGATTCATTGCCACGGAAGATATGGACATACAGAAATCCGAACATACTGGATTATTCGTTAGATCCTGATAAAGGTGAGGTATATGCGAGTGAAAACCATATTGTTTTTTGTTACAGTTATAAGAAGCAGATTGATTTTATGGATACTGCCTTTAACCTTGTCAAAAGAGTGAAATTTGAGTATGATGATCCGACTGATATTACAGGAGATAATTATGATGATGTCAAAATTAGTTATACTAGAGGATATTTAGGTAAGCGTTATTTCTATGCTATGTTTTTGGGAAGATCATGGAAGAAACATCGCGAAAATTTTACTAAGGGAACTTTTCTTGAAGTATTTGATTTGGACGGTAATCCAATAATCCGATATTATTTGGAAGGAAAGTGTCCGAGTAACTTTGCTGTGGACGAAGAAACTTTCACTCTTTATGGAGCAACAGAAGACGGAGAACCGGAAGATTATTTATTAATGTACAAATTAAAAGGACTGTCATAGTTTTATGAATATGTGCCATCGGCAGTGGGAAAGAATATTTTAAACCGAGTATAACCCTCTTCTGTCGACAGGCTGAATCGGCATCGATGGTTTGTCAGTACCTCTCTGACAAACATCAGGCCGATCCCCTGTCCGGATGATTTGGTGGTGAAGAAGGGGGTGAAAAGTTTTTGTTTGGCCTCCTCGCTTATTCCGGGACCATTGTCTTCTATGATAATGGATAAAGGGGAATGGTGGGTACTGATTTTTATCCTGCCGTTTTCCCCGATTGCCTCGTAAGCATTTTTGATGATATTGACCAGAACCTGTTCAAACTGGATGCCGTCTACGTGGATATATTGATCATTATCGGTCAGGGATAAAGACAATTCTATATTTCTTTGCCGGCATTCGATGCTGGTCAGTGAATACACCGAACGGGCCTGCTCATTCAGGGAGATCAGGGAAAAAGTCGGTTCGGGTATGCGGATAACCTGCGCCAGGTTACTGATAAAACTGGCCAGATGTCCGCAACGGTCGAAAGAGGCCTCGATAGCCGGCAACACATATTCCCATTTGTTGCTCCCGTCCTGCTTGAAAATATCGGCGACAACATTCAGCGTGGAACCGATCGCCCCGACCGAATTATTTACCTCGTGAGACATCATACGGATGATGCGTTCGTATGAATCTTTCTCTATTTTAAGCAGTTCATGCGTGATCTCTTCAATCAATATAAAAGGATGGTTGAATCCCTGGTCAATAAAAGACGAACGGATACAACGGTACACTTTGTTTACCGAATTGCGGACCATCATATCGTCGCCCTGTTTTAATTGCCCTAAAGCAGGGGCCAGTTCGAATGTGGAATCGTTGAAAGTCTTCCCTTTGATTTCTGAAATATCGGAAATGTTTAATAGTTTCAACCCCGAAGGGTTTACTTCTACGATCTGTTTATCAAAGTTCAGAATAATAATCCCCTGTGGCGATGCGTGGATAAGCAGGTCAAGGAACTGGTTTTTTTCGCGTACTGCCAGCCGTTCACTCCGTAACTGTGAGATCATCCGGTTGAAAATCCCGATCAGTTCGTTGGCATCTTTATTTTTGACCAGACGTAAATGGGTTGAGAAATCCTGGTCTTTGAGTAATTGCATTCCGCTAAGCAGAATGTGATAGGGCTTGACCAGTTTATGATAGATAAAGGTCGCCAGCAGGAGCGATAAAATGGCAATGCACTGTATCACCCAGAAAGGAATCGGTTCATTCCGGAACAAAACGAACCCTATACCACTCGATATACAAGCGATAAAGGCCGTGATCGTCCAGAATATCCATTTCGATTTCATTCGGGAAGTTTAATGTCGTATTTTTCGAGGCGGCGGTATAAAGTCTGTCTGCTCAGTCCCAATGCCGCAGCTATCCTGGAATGATTGCAACCATACAATTCGACCGCTTTTTGTATCATGTTCCTTTCCACCATTTCCAGGGAGAGGATTGTATTCCCGCCGGCAGGTTGGCTGGCAGGAACTTCAATATATTGCTGTTTGAAATCAATATCTGTGATGACATCCTTTCCTGAGATAAGAATTGTTCGTTCCACCAGGTTTTTCAGCTCGCGGATATTTCCGTGGAAAGGCAGTTTTTTCAGATATCCGAATGCTTCCTGCGATATTTCCGCTTCAGGCAGATTGTTTTGTTCAGCCTGTTTGCGGGCAAAATATTCAACCAACAGGGGAATGTCTTCGGGACGTTCGCGTAAAGCCGGCATCTGTATGGTGATCAGGTTGATCCGGTAGAACAGGTCTTCGCGGAATGTACCTTGCGCCACCATCTCCGGGAGATTCTTGTTTGTCGCACAGATGATACGGGTATCCACCTGCCTGGGCTTGCTCTCGCCCAGCGGTTCGAAGGTCTGGTCCTGTAAAACTCTCAATAGTTTTACCTGGCAAACCAGATCCAGTTCCCCGATCTCATCCAGAAAGATCGTCCCTTTGTCCGCCAGCTCGAACCGTCCGGTCCGGTCGTGGCGGGCATCGGTGAAAGCTCCCTGTTTATGACCGAACATTTCACTTTCGAACAGCGACTGAGAAATGCCTCCCAGATTGACTTTGATAAACGGTTTGCCTTGCCGGCCGCTGTTTTCGTGGATTGCTTCGGCAATCAGTTCCTTACCTGTGCCGCTTTCGCCGGTGATCAGCACAGGGGCATTCGTCTGGCTGATGCGTGAGATTGTATTTAAAACTTGTTGCAGAAGGGGAGATCTGCCGATGATCTTGTCAAAACGGTCCGTTCTTTCCGTTTTCCCGTTTTTCGGGTCCGGATTTTTTTCTTTGCTGTCCCTGAGTTGTATGGCTGTTTCTATTGTTTTCAGCAAAGCCAGGTTGTTCCACGGTTTCGTGATAAAATCGAAAGCACCGGCACGTATGCCTTGGACAGCGAGGTTGATGGAACCCCAGGCCGTGATCAGGATAACCGGGACTGCCGGGCAAAATACCTGTACTTTGGCAAGCAGTTCCAGTCCTTCTTCCCCGGTCGTTGTGTTGCTATAATTCATATCCATCAAGATCAATTGCGGACAGGTATGGCGCACGAAATCAATGGCCTCCTGCTGGTTTGCTGCCGTAGCTACCTCATATCCGGCCCGTTTCAAGACCAGTGTAAGCGAAGTCCGTACCGTTGTATCATCGTCACAGATAAGTATCATATTCGTTTATTATTTATCAAAGTTACAAATTTTATTCATCCCGTAGGGCCTCTGCCGGAGGAATCTTTGCGGCTTGTCGGGCCGGGTACCATACGGCTATCAGGGATATCGTTGCCAACAGACCGAAAGTCAATACATAGTTGATAAACTCCTGTTCCATTCCTATGCCTGCCTCCATTCTGTTGGAGATAGGGATGTCCAGCAATTCCAGTAACTCCGTCTGGTTGATGTTAAGGCAGATATTTACACCTACCACACTGGCGATAAATAATATCAGTAATGTCTCCCCGAAAATCATCTGTTTTACTCCCTGCCGGGTTGCCCCGAGTGCCAGCCGCAGACCGACTTCGCTCCGGCGTGTCTGTGTCCGGTACCAGAATGTCCCGATAATCCCCAGGAATATATTCAGGATCAGAAAAGTGGTGATGGCATATATCCCGTTCAGGTCGCCTGTCGGCCAGTTCATTTCTCTTGCATTTTTCGTCGATGAAAAGACGGAAGCCAGAAAATAAGGCCCCAGCATCAGTTGGTCACGCATTTCCCGGGTAAACCGTTCCGCAAAATCATTGTCGACTCCCGGACTCACACGGATATATATCTGCATATTCGCCAGATCATATTCTTTTTTATCCAGCGGTTGTATCATATTGCTGTAAAAAGAATCGAAGTAACTGTCTTTCATCTTATCGGCAGTTCCGATAATAGTGTAGACCGCCTTGTCATGGGTAGCGGTTAATTGTTTTACGTCGGATAGCGGTACAGCATATTCCGAAGAACCGAACTCCCCGTTCCGGCTGGGGGTGATCACGATCATTCTTGTTCCCGGTATTCCCCAATCGCTGTGTTCTTTGACTGTATTTTTTATTTTGAACACATCGAAGAAACTGTCGCTGACCCATCTCATCCGTAGGGTTACCATGTTGGCTGTGTCTTCATTAATATAATAACTGCTCATATAATTCGACCAGGCAAAAGGAGCGCCCCATTTCGAAAAACTCACACTTTCCACTCCCGGATAGTTGTTTACACGATTCAGAAAAGTCATAGCCAGCGCTTGTTTGTCCGTCTCTTCCGTCGGCCCGTCTTCTGTCGGAAATGCGGCACTGTCTGCCGGCTTTCTCTGCATATTGATCTGATAGGTATGTTCTATGTCGAAACCATTCGGTTCAAAATAGCATTTTCCCATATAGAAAAGATAATCGACGCAAAACCAGAGTACGCAGAATACAAGTACATACTCCAGGGTGATCCACGCATTCGTTTTACGTTCGTTCCAGATGATTTTAAATATGTGGCGTATCATAATCAGTTATCATTTTGATTGAGTGAATTAATAATCTTCATCCGTGAAGCCCGGTAGGCCGGTATTCCCGCAGAAAGCAGGTTGATGACCAGGCAGACGGCAAATACCGCCAGCAGGACCGGAATGGAAATCAGCGTATTGACCGGTATTGTACTGCCGGACGGAATATCAAGCAGCCAGTCCCGCATCCGGAATACTATAACGTACGACAGGATCAGACCGATCACCCCACCGATCAGCGAAGTAATCAGGTTTTCAAAAAGCACCTGTATCAGGATCGTGTATCTTTTTGCACCGAACGCTTTCCGTATCCCGATTTCTTCCGTTCGTTTTTTCATGCGCGAAAGGCTTAGTCCTGAGAGGTTGATTGCCGGTATCAGCAAAAGTATCAGCAGGATGAAGATCATTTTCCTGTTCTGGATGGTGATCGATTTCGTAATATCCTCGACGCTGTTTCCCCGGATGTCTTTTTGATAGAATTGATTGTTCAACGGTCCTTTCATATAAAGCGTCCAGGGAGCATTCTCTGTGTTGTATTTTTTCTCCATGTTTCTCACCTCTGCGGTTATTGCCGCAAAATCGCTGGTTTTTTCAGCCATTATAACCACATCGAAATATAGGTTTTCTTTTTTCAGGGATGAATAGGGTACCCATAGATCTCCGTAAGCCCGTTTGAATACCGGCGATACATCCTTCACGATTCCTATGATCCGGTACGGTTTGAAGTTAACCAGAATCGTTTGTCCGAGTGCTGTTTCTCCTTTGAATGCTTTTTTTGCCAGCGTTTCAGAAACGACTGCGACAGATATTCCGGAATTAAATTCCCCTTCGTTGAACGGACGTCCCTTTATAAAAGAAAAAGAAAATATTTTCCAGTAAGTGGCATCGGTGAGCCTTTGGTCTGCACTTATAATCTCGCTGGATCCTTCCCGGCTGACCAGTGTGGACGGACGTTTGGGATGTATTGATGTAACGGCCGAAACATATCGGGGAGTTTTCAACGGGTACAGGTAATCTTTTACGATATCATACGATAGACTGCCCGATTGCCAGCTGTTTTTTGTCGTGTCTTTTTTTACCTGGTAGTTGATATGTAAGGTTCGCTCCCTGTTTATTTCCGGTTGGGCGCTGATACCTTTTATTTCATCGGCCACGATGATTGTCATGATCATCATGATTGCCAGTGCCGTTCCTATAATTGCGATGGCGCTGATAAACTTGTTTTGTTTCAGCATCAGCAGCGCCTGTTTGAAATATATCCTGTACATAGTGGTTCCTTTATAAAATTATTCAACTCGTCTTCCATCGAAAAAACGGACAATGCGTTGCGTTGACTCGGCAATATGCTCGTCATGCGTGACCATTACTATGGTGGTACCATCCTCATTCAACTGAAACAGAAGTTCCATAATCTCCGAACCCATTTTACTATCCAGGTTTCCGGTTGGTTCATCCGCCAGAATGATCTGCGGATTCCCGACAATGGCCCGTGCCAAAGCTACACGCTGGCATTGTCCACCCGATAACTGTGTAGGTAAATGTCTCATCCGGTGTGATAGTCCTACCTTCTCCAATACTTTTTCAGCAGCTTCCCGTCGGCTTTTAGCTGTTGAATTACGGTAGAGCAGGGGCAGTTCTACGTTATCCAGTACATTCAGTGAATTGATCAGGTGAAAACTCTGAAAAACGAATCCCAGCATTTTGTTCCTGAACTCAGCCATTTCTCCGTCTTTCATCTGTGTGGTTTCCGTCTCGTTGATCAGGATTTTTCCCTGATCCGGCAGATCCAGCAATCCCATTAGATTGAGCAGGGTACTCTTTCCGCATCCCGATGGCCCCATAATAGAAAGAAACTCACCTTTTCTGACTGTGAGATTCACATTTTCAAGTGCAGTGGTTTCTACTTCCGTTGTGCGGTATACTTTTGTTATACCTTCCAGTTTGATTATTTCCATATTATCCTCAGTTTATCTGTCTCTATAATAACAATGTATATGCCAAAACCCTATTCTGTTGAAAATGAGTGTTCGCTTTATGGGGAGGGTGTCCGAATACGGACAAATTTGTCCATAAACCGGAATAAAAAAAGCCCGCATTCTCAGATTGTCGTTTATAAACAACTTGAGAATGCGGGCTTATTAATTATGTAACCTCACGGTTATATTAATTAAGGTTTGCTTGCGGAATTAAGGGTTCACACAAGCAGAGTATAGGGTAAAATTTCACAAATTGTATTGTGTCTACAAATGTACTATGTTTAGTTGTATTTGTAGTATGTGTATTTCTATCATACGTGAGAGGCGTACCTGTCAATCTTTGCTTTGATTTATTGCGTGGGTGGTAAACATGTCAATTGTGATCTGTTTGCCTATGCTGTGAATATAGGCAATGTAAATCAATGGTTTTGTTGTAAAAATTAACGCATGTGTTACTATCATAAAGGGCGGTAAAGCTATCACAGAGAATCGTATATATGAAAAAAAATGGCGCACACGCGGAACTATCCGAATGTGCGCCCTTATGCATATAAAAATTGAGGGTCAAATTTTAACCAATTGTAACATGTTGAATAACTGTACCCCAGTCTGTTACAACAATATTGCAATTGTTTTTTGAGAGGTCAAAAGTGATTTCTGACTGTTCTCCTTCGTTTACAGATACTTTCTCCGAATTTTTGATGTTTTTTGAAGAAAGGATCATGTTATCGTCTTTGTAAAGCTCTATAGTCACGTCGGAAGCCGGTAAAATAGCTGTCTTGTCAGCAATAACATTACCTTTTGCGTCCATGGTTGCAGGGATGATATATTCAATTTCTTCGCCTGTCAATTCACCATTGTGATCAAAAGAAGCTTTTGTTTTCTTTACTTTGTAATAAAAATTACCTTCTCTGGAATCAAGCATTTTAATAACGCCTTTTGTAATCAGGGAAATAGAAGAAACTTTACGTTCGATTTTTAGAGTTTCAACACCAGCCTTGGTAGCAGTGTTCTTTAAAGTAATCTGTCCGTAGAATAAATCTCCCGGTAAAGCGGCTGCAACGCCGTTGTTCTGCTTCAGGCTAACCTGTAGGTCGGAAATAATATTCGCTTTGCTCATGGCGCTGATATTTTCGCTATCGGAAGAAAGACCTGCCCATGCAACGACTGTGATTTGTTTTGAACCCGGACAGCTGATCTCAACCGGTTTTGCCTGTAGCAAATAAGTTTTGTCAAGAGACACTTGTGTGTAGTAGTCACCATTCTGATCAAAAACGAACAGAGTAGTCTGGTCTACGTCACCCTTAACAGTAATATCTTTGTTATCGGAATAAGCTTTCAGTACAACAGAGAAAGGAGCCTCAGTCTGAGAATCAGCATTTTTAATTACGCTTTCATCAATACCTGAGTAAGAAGAATCGCTATCAGCGGAACAACTAGTGAAAGAAATTGCTGCCATCAGTGTGCAAACAATAAACAAACAATTTGTGAAAATTCTACCCTTTTTCATGACCTTAATTTTTTATATGCTTAAAATTACCCTATACTCGAGAGATTATTTCCGGTTAAGACCCTCATCAAAACCTTTTCTCTCATCTTGATGTTGCAAATATAGAGACTAAAATGATATGTGTATCGTATAGTGAGATAATAAAAGTTAAAACAATCAAAATAATCGCCGAAAATATCAAAACAAGTGGTGTGAATGTCTCGAATAGGTGGTGTAAGTGTCGTTTTAGCCCTCGAATCAGTTTCTGATATTACTGTATTTATATCTTATTTGATAGGAATAGCCTGTGTTTGTGATACGAATACACCCGCTTTTGCCCTGCCGGTTAGTAATAGTACTTATTTCTGTTCCGGTCAATCCCATTATTATGCTAAATATTACTGATAAGCTGGTTTGAATATCGGAAATCGTGCGAAAAAAATATGATAATCATTTCTTTTTACGCAAATAATCTTGCGTTGATGTTCGCAAAACGAAAATTTATTATCATCTTTGCATAGATGATTATACACAGTTATGAGGAGGGTTTACTGTTGGTTCTGAAATACTCGGGAGAAAATTATCTTAGAAATTAAAATATATATATCATTATGAATAATAGAACTTTGTTCAGGAAGTGGTCTGTCTTTCTTGCATGCTTTGCTTTTTGCGGTCAGCAGGCATTTGCAGCAGGAGGCTCCGCCAGCCCTTTGGAGATAACTGTTCTTGTAGTAGTCATTCTTTTGGCATTGTTGTTTGTCCTGGCGGCTTTTTATTTGAGAAAGATGTATGCCGGTTTTTCGAGCCAGTCCCAAAAGGCGGTAAAGGAAAAGGAGTTGCTTGCCCTGAACCAGATTGAGATTGAGCAAAAAAATAATGAGTTGGAAGCTGCTAAGAAGAAGTTGGAGGAGCAGAAGGAGGCTATCGAGTCCAAAGCGGCAGAACTCGAATCTGAGAGAAATGAACTGGAATCTCAATATAATGTATTGTCAACAGCGAATAAAGAGCTGGTTCAGAAACTTTCCACGCAGGAGACGATGATCTCTACGCTGAACAGCAATAAAAAAGACCTGGAGCAGTTGCTCGTCACCAAGATCAAGGAGAGTGATGCCATGCAGCGGGAGGTTGCCGACAGGCTTTCGGAAGCCGAGTCCCGTTTGAAGGATGCCGAAATGATCCACGATAACTTCTTTATCGAGACAATCCACGAAATGCGTACGCCTCTTTCACTGGTGCTCGGTTCATTGGCATTGGTGGTACAGAATAAGGATGAAGAAAAAGATATGTCCACCCAATTACTTTCGGCTTATCGTAATACACTTGCTTTGCAGGACCTTGCCGATCAGTTGATCGGAACCCGCCGGGCAAACGATGTCGCCAATTATCTGCGCATCGCCCGTTACGACCTGGTGGAAATATCCCGGCAGATATGCGACCTGTTTGTAGACTGGGTTGCGATGAATAATGTCGATTTCCAGGTCAATACCCAGACGGCTAAGTTATGGATCTGGCTCGACCGCCGTAAAATGGAATATGCTTTACGTACATTATTATCTAATGCATTTAAGAATACATTTGTTTATGGCAAAGTCACGCTGGATATTTCAGTCGTCAGGAAAGACGGGAAAGCATATTGCTCTCTGTCCGTGCAGGATGAAGGACTGGATGAGAATGAAAGTGCTCGCCGCGGTTTGAAGCAGGTGCACGATATGGTGGATGACATCGGCGGATTTTATAGCAACGAAACGACTTCGTCGGGCACTGTCTATACATTATTAATACCGTTAGGCAAACAACACCTGATGGAACGCCGGGTGGAATTTGTAGAACCTGAAGCTGACCTGGTGAGATTGAACGACCGTCAGAAGGAAGAGATCGCCGAATTTATTCAGGTTGTCCCGCAGAAAAAGCTCACCGGCAAGAAAATCCTTGTCATCGACGACAGCGACCAGATCCGTTGGTTCCTGAAACATGTCTTTACTAAGGAATATGAGATTCTCGAAGCCCGTAATGGGGAGGAGGGAATACAAGTTGCCTTTGCCAACAATCCGGACCTGATCCTTTGCGACGTGATGATGCCTGTGAAAGACGGTTTTCAAACCTGCAAGGAGTTGAAGGCCGATCCGCGCACTTCGCAGACACCGGTTGTCATGCTGACGGCGAAGGTGGAGAGCGAAGACATCATTGTCGGTCTCGAAGCCGGGGCGGACGATTATATCACCAAACCGTTCGATGTGGAGATTCTTCGCAGCAAACTGAACAACCTGGTGAAACGCCGCGAACAATTGAAGCAATTCTTCACCAAGTCGCTGGCAGGAACAAGCGCACCGAATACGGATGAAAGCGATTCCGGCATACCGAGCAATCCGTTTATGGACCTGGTTGTTAAAAACATCGAGATGCATCTTGACGATTCCACCTTTGAGGCAAAGGTGCTCGCAGACTCATTAAACATGAGTCTGCCGACATTGTATCGTAAAATTAAGCAATTCTCTGATTGCAGTATCCTGGAACTGACCCGTACGATTCGTCTGAAAAAGGCCGCCGAGTTGATCCAGACGCAGCAGTATTCGGTGCAGGAAGTCGCAGAAATGGTCGGTTTCAACGACACGGCCACCTTCCGCAAACGTTTCACGGAACAATATGGAACGACGCCTTCGCAATACGGGCAGCCGTAAGATCAGTATATAGTTATATTTACCTGAAAACCCGTTTTAAATGAGCACAAACTTCGTTTAAAACGGGTTTTTTCTCGTTTTAAACGAGATTTTTTGCATCATCGACCTTTAGAAGATGAATGTGTCGGTATTATTTTTTACCGTTTATAGCTTCCAACAAGAATTTGCCTGGTTTGAATTTTACGGTTGTTCTGGCCTTGATCCGTACCGGAGTGCCGGTCTTTGGATTACGTGCCATCCGGCTACTCTGCGGTCTGGGAATCAACGTTCCGAAGCCAATAAGGGCTATTTCTTCATTTTGGGACATTTTTTCAGTCACGATCTCCATATAGGATTCCAGGACTTTTTTTGCTTTTTGTTTGCTCAATCCGGACTTTTCAGCTAAAGCCTCAATGAGTTCTGCTCTGTTCATGGGTATTTATTTTAATGATTAATAATTCTGCAAAGCTAATGAAAACAAACTGTATAATAGAATGGTTCCGGCAAAAAATATAGATGTTTTTGACAAAATGATATTTAATGTGTCTTGTAGGTGGATTGTACGGAATGTAGCACGATATTGATTGTTTGCAGGCGATTGTAATAAGGTTATGTGTATCCGATGTGCTCTGTATATCGCGTGATAAGCGTCATAATATTCCATGTTAGTTGTGATTCTTGTTATAATGCTCGTTTAGGTGTCTTTTTTGTATGAATTTTGATAGTTGACTGTGGGTGAATATTTCTGTGCTTCCGGAAGGAAAATATGTTCCATAACACGTAATATAGCGCTTGAAAAATTAAAAAAACGGGATTATTCGTCTGTGATTAACAAAAATTTGCTTTAAAACGAAATGAAATTTTGCTGCAGTCAAATTTTATTTCGTTTTAAACGGATTTGAAATTCGTTTTAAATGAACTTTTTTTTGTTTGCAGAGAGTTGAAAAGTTAGTTGTTATCGGATGTTGTGTTAATAAATGTGTATTTTGTTTTTCTAAAAGGGAGAGATATGGCAATTTGAATGTTACTGAATTTGCTATATCTTTATCATAAAGTTGGAAAATGCGCTTTTGTTGCTGCAAAATGCTATTAAAGTCGTTGGATAATACCGAACCTATCTGTATTTACATTGGCATATTCCTTCATTATTCTTATCTTTGTATTGGTACTTAAAAACGACGGAAATATGGAAACAATGCCGATCAGAAAACTCCCGGTAGGGATACAGGATTTTACAAAATTGCGTGAAGAAAATTTTTTGTATGTTGATAAAACGGCTTTGGTCTATCGAATGGCTGTTTCCGGAAATCCTATATTCCTGAGCCGCCCGCGCCGTTTTGGCAAAAGCCTGCTGCTTTCGACGCTCGAAGCTTATTTCCTCGGACGAAAAGAGGTCTTCAAGGGACTCGCTATCGAGCAGTTGGAAAAGGATTGGAAAGTATATCCGGTGCTTCATCTGAGTCTGAATGCCCAGTATTATGAGGATAAACGGAGTCTCGAACAAGTGTTTGAAGTTCATTTTATTGAATGGGAAAAGCAATACGGTAAAACAGATAAAGAAGTGGGCTATGCCGGACGTTTCATGCAAATCATTCGTCAAGCCTGTGAGAAAACAGGGGAGAAAGTGGTCGTCCTGATCGACGAATACGACAAACCGCTCTTGCGTACATTATTTAATGATGATCTACAAGACGTTTACCGTGAAATGCTGACCGGCTTCTATACCGTACTGAAAGATGCCGACCGCTATCTGCGTTTTGTGTTTATCACCGGTGTAACGAAGTTCTCACAGTTGGGAGTCTTCAGTAACCTGAACCAACTGATGGACATTAGCATGAATCCGGTTTATGCCAATATCTGCGGTTTGACCCGCCAGGAGATTGAACATACCTTTACTCCGGATGTAAAAGCGGTTGGCGAAATGAATGGTTTAACCTTTGAGCAAACGATGAATGAACTGACACGCAGATACGACGGTTATCGTTTTACGCAGATCAAGACAGAAGGACTATATAATCCGTTTAGTATTTTGAATGTGTTTAGCAGTCGTGTATTTCAGAGTTACTGGTTTGCCACCGGCACGCCTACTATGTTGGTCGATATACTGAAAAAGACAGATTATGACCTTCGGAAACTGGATGGCATAGAAGTACCTGCTGCTGCACTGACCGATTACCGGATGGATTTTCATAACCCGGTACCGATCATTTACCAGAGTGGGTACCTGACGATTAAGGAATACGATCTCCTAAAGAACTTCTATGTACTCGGTTATCCGAATGCCGAGGTAGAATATGGGTGGTTAAATTTCATTACTCCCTATTACACACCTATGTCGGAAGCGAATGCCCCGTTTTATATAGGAAAATTCTGGGATGAGTTGCGTGAAGGTGATGTCGACAGTTTTATGGAACGCCTTCGCGCCTTCTTTGCCGGTATGCCCTACGAACTGAACGACAAGACGGAACGTCATTATCAGGTGATTTTCTATATTGTCTTTAAGCTATTGGGGCAATATGTCGATGTCGAAGTGCGCAGTGCCCGTGGTCGTGCCGATGCCGTCGTAAAAACAACAGATTATATCTATGTATTCGAATTCAAACTGAACGGTTCGGTAGACGAAGCCCTCCGTCAGATCGACGACAGAGGCTATCTGATCCCTTACGCAGCCGATGGTCGTCAGTTAGTCAAAGTAGGCGCCTCCTTTAACAAAGAAGATCGTAATATCGGTGAATGGAAAGCCGTTGACAGTTGACAGTTAACAGATGACAGTTGATAACTTCAGAAATGAAACAAAAAATCAGCAAAGCTTTCCGGAAAGGCGAAACTTTGCTGTTTTATATAGTTCTGGATTATAATTCGTTTATCTCTTCTATGGACAGACCGGTACATTGGGCTATCGTTTCGATGCAGATTCCCTGCTTTTTAAAATTGGTTGCAATCAGACGTTGTCCTTCGGCAAGACCTTCTGCTTTCCCTTCTGCAAGACCTTCCGCTTTCCCTTCTGCTTTCCCTTCTGCTTTCCCTTCGATCCAGCCGGTTTTGATCACGCTGCGCTGATAACGCAGTGCTTCCATATCTGCATAATATTGTCGCCGGTCTTTCTCATTTAACTGGTCTATGCGCAGGCGTTCGCGAGCTTCCTGTAAGCCATGAGCCGTGCTGTTTTGGTCGATCTCGCCTGTTTTCAGGAAAGCGATCCATTCATCGAGCGGGGTTTTGGCCTGCTGGTTGAAACCGTCCACGCGTAATACGTAATATTCAGGAAAGATATCACCGGCTTCGTGGCGGACAAACTGCTCTTTCTGCCGGACAGAGAGTTGAAGAACGTCATTGTAATGGATACCTTTAAAGGTTGTTTTTCCATGATAGACATAATCTTTTCCCTGGCCTAACTCAAAATAAACGATGTTGATTGAATATACTTTACGGATAATACCATATTCCTGTCCTTCGTTGATATAATCGGTGATGGCCTTGGACGCTCCGTAGAGCATACGGTGGAAATAATCCAGTTCGCGGTTGTTCTGAACTTCAATGATGATAAGTTCGCCTTTGCTGTCTTCAGCAAGCATGTCCACGCGGTTGAACTTATCCTCTGAGGTTTCTTTATTGCCTTCGCTTTCCAGCATTTTGACAATACGTATCTCTTGCCCCAGTAAAGTGGACAAAAAACCTTCCAGCACAACAAAGTTTGACTTATTACGCAAAAGGCGCTTGACGGCCCAATCAAAATGAACCAATGCAGAATGATTTTTCATAGTTATTCTTATTTTATATGTTACTTAGGCAAAGATAAGTGATTTTCTCATGCCAGAGTCCTCTTTCTCATTTAAAATCAATTTATTTCCGCGGCTGCTCAAAAAATCTCCTTCTTCCACCCTCAAAAGAGATTTTTACCCCTTTTTTGAGAGTATTACAATTGTGCTAAAAAGCCTCAAAAGACCCGTTGAAAAACATTTAGAGTTTTACCGCTGATTATTGAGACGGACACCTATTTCGATTTTTTTAGGACCACCATACCTTTGCATTGTCATCAGGAAACAAATTATCGTATAGGGTAAAAATGATAATCCTCTTATGGCTAAAGCTAGTATTTATTAAACGTATTATATAACTTCTAAATTTTAAAAAATATGAAACTAAGAAATTTATTATTCGGTACAATGATCGCTTGTGCGTTCGTTGCTTGTTCAAACGATGACGATCCTACACCGGAACCAACACCAGAAGTTGGAACAGGAACTTTGATTGCTGGTCTAGATTCAAAAGCTCTGACAAAAGCAAATTCTTCTGAAATAACCTCATTGATTGTCGCTCTTTATAGGGCTGATGGTTCTTTTGTTCAGTCTGCAACTTTAGCAGATAATCAACCGACTGAAATAGAGGCGGATAATGATGTTAAATTTACAGGACTTCCTGTCGACGTAGAGTATACAATTGTAGCTTTTGCCAATATGCCTACAACTTTTAATGCAGCACAAAGTTTATCAACAGTTGTTGCGACACCTATACAACTGCCTTCTGGTGCTTATTCTACAGGTGGATATCCAATGAGTAGTCAAGGAATTGATAAAGTAACCTTAAAGGCAAATACAACAACTTTTTATGGATATACCCAAGCTGAATTTGATGCGGCTACTACTGAGGGAACTAAAGAATTGGTAGCAGCAAATAGTCCTGTGAAATTATATAGGAATGTAGCAAAAGTAAATTTGAATAAGGTAACATTAAATGTACCCACCAATGAAAAATTCACATCTGGAAAAGCTGAGGTTACACTTGATGCTGCTATTATTTTAAATGCTGCGAATACATCTTTGGCTGCAGATGTTAAAGGTGCATATTCAACTAATAATTGGGGATCTGTTCAGAATTTGACGGGTAATGCTTTTGATGCAGGTACTTGGTTTAAAAAGGACGGAACAACTGCTTTTGCAGTAAAACCGGATTATATAACTTCAGAGAGTGCTGTAACTTATACTGAAGCTAATTATATAGCAACATTGACAAATACTTTAAATCAAGCAGCATTGGGTACAGGTGTAAATACAGGCAATGACCAATTAGCATCTTTCTATGTATTTGAAAATCATGGAGAAGCAAGTACCTCTAAAACAATATTGACTTTGCGTGGAACATACAAATTTGATGCTATAACTACTAATGGTGCTCCATATGCTGAAGCTAGAACTGAAGCTTATTGGCCTTTGCAAGTAGGTATAACAGGTCTTACAGATGGTGTAAAAGACGGTGTTCATAGAAATGTTCAATATGATATAACTATAACTATTACAGGTAATGGTAATTTAGATCCGACAACACCGGATGTAGAAAGTAATATGTTTGTAAAGACAGAAGTTGTTGAGTGGGGACATATTTCTCAGGATGTTCCAATTGAATAATTAAAAAAAATAGGAATTTAAGTAAAAGGGAATGTTTCAACATCCCCTTTCTTATTTAAATTGGATTAAGATGGGTTTATCGGTAATCCTCGCACAATATAGGGAAAAGTATCAGTTTTAGTAAATTGATACTTTTGTCTATTAATATAGATACTTGCACCTATCTGAGAAACAAGGCTTCTTGGCTACTTTTGTAATGTGAAAATAAATGAAGCAAATGGGGTAAATAAAAAAAATATATATCTATGAATTTCAAAAACTATTTTCTTCTCGGATTATTATTGTGCGGAATATCTGCCTGTTCGTCAGACGATTCTGCAGGGCCTGAGGAGCCGGTTCTTCAGAAAGCAAAATTCGCTGTATCCGTAAAAAATGATCAGGTAGCTAAGCGTACAAAAGCAGGAAATACTGATTATGATAAAACAGTTAATAAACTGACAGTCGGAATATTTGGCGATTCTTGGAGTACGATTTATACACAAACACCGACAACATCCGTAGATGGTCAGTTTAGTCAGATAGGTCCTCAGGAGGTTTATGCTGGTGATGTTCAGGTGGTAGTTGTAGCTAATGCGAGTACCAAAGTTGAGGCTGCTTTAAAGAGCGCTAAAACGATGGAAGAATTTATTGCAACTCCGATAACATTGAGCGATGAGTATTCGGAAAACGGCCTGACGATGAGTAGCCAGGTTTTTGACGATATTAAAATTATTGCTGATAAGACCAATTATTTTGGATATGCAGAGAGTAAAGGTGATTTGCCATCTGTAGATGGGCAGACTGATGGCGTTGAAATAAAAGGAGATGGAGCTGTTAAATTAGTTCGTAATGTAGCTTCTGTATCTTTAAAATCAATTAATTTATCATCTGAAGGGAATTATAATAGTAAGTCTTTCCTTTTAAAAGAAGTTTTCGTTGCTAATGTGAAAGGCCTGTCACAAGCTGCTTCAAGGGAAGAATGGGGTAAGATAGAAACTCCGTTTACAATAACCGCTGATAATGATTATTTAAAATATTGGGTAGGTGAAATGTTTGAGGGAACGATGGATATGGGGACATATAAATATGGAACTCAGACTGAATCTGAAAATTTGAAAAAAGAAGAAACAGAGAATTGTTTACTAACCGACAGTTGGAACAAAATCCCGGCATCCATTGATTATCCTTTTTACGTATATGAGAATGTTAATGGAGAAACAAACAGCACAGGTAAAAATTATACTCTGTTTGTCGTAAGAGGTGATTATACTTATACAAGTAAGGGTGGAGGAGATATAACAGATAAAGACCGATTTTATGCTGTTATCGTTAATAATCCGGCAGATATGAATGCGAGCAATTACGAAGGCGTTGGAAAGCATAATTATGTGAAACGTAATTGTAAATATGAAATAAACTTGACCATTTTAGGTCCGGGTTCTGAAGTCCCTTATGATCCGATGATTTCTACTAACCTGAGTACTGCCGTTAAGGTAGAACCTTGGAATGTAAAGAATGTCCATGAGGAAGTTGAATAAGCTAATATTTGTAATAGGGTAAATAAAATAAACTATATCAAGTAAAATTAATTGTTATGAAACGCAATGCTATTATAAGACAACTTTTATTTCCGGCGCTCTGTCTGTTGGGAGTATTGGCTACCAGTTGTATCAAGGATGATTTGGACGAATGTTATAAACTTCGGTTAAAGGCAGAGAATATAAAGGGGGAAGATGTTACCGGATTGGGATATGTGTCGGCTGCATCACTCTATATCTTTGATGAGAATTTGAACTATCTTGAAACTCGTGTTCTGGATAAGGATTTTATTATTTCGCATGATGAGATCGTGCTTGATAACTATCCTGCTTCCCAAAAGCTGAATATCGTGGCTTGGGGTAATGTGAATGTGTTGGGAGATAAGCAGGAAGTATCCGAAAGTAAACGAATCGAAGATCTGAAAGTGATGTTGAAAAGCCAGAATAGCCTGGCCGTATTGCCGGATAGTTTGTATTTTGGAATCCAACAGGTACAAACAAAAGCGAGTGGGGGAATTACTGAGAATAAGGAGATTGTAGTCCATCCGAAAGTCGGCTCTGTAACGATTGAAACTATAAACCTGAAATACGGTTTGAGAAGTAAAGGTATATCATCGGTTAATGAATGTGACTTTTATCTGAACCGGACATTGAGTGGCTTCGATTACCAGGGAGAACAGATAGGTGATAGTGTCTATTATAATCCAGCCAGTGTTCCCAATGATAAAAATACAGGTGAGTGGAAAACTCCGAATCTGCAAACCGCTTGTCCGGGTGACGGTCTGGGAGTGTCTCTTGATATCAACGGTATTAATCTGGGTAGTGCTACGCATGACCAGGATAATAAACCGATTGCCACTAAAGCCGGTGAAAATACTCATATCGTACTTGAATTTGCAGAAGATGGAACTTTATCAGCCCGTGTACAGGTACGTCCTTGGGGAGAAGTAAACGATCATATTGAATTTTAACAGGACAGATCATGAAAATAAAACAACTAAAATCTCTTTTGTTGACGGGGGCTTGCTTATTGGCTTGTCTGGCTTGTTCAAAAGACGATGATTCTAAAATCGATACAACGGCCGATGCTAAATTGACTGTTACTATCAAAGCAGCCAGCGTGAAAACAAAGGCTTACAATCCGGACGATAAGAATGAATTGCAAGGTGAAGCTAACATAAACAATTTGGCAGTAATTGTGTTTAGTGCTGACGGTTCAGAGGTGTACGGTTCAAGATGGGAGCCGGTGCAAACCGAATATACAGCAACTTTGGCAGATGTACCTGCTAAATCGAATAATGCGCGTATCGTGATTGTTGCCAATATACCGAAAAATATAGTCGACGGCATAACCTCTTACGCAGATTTCCAATCGGTGTTGGTTGACCTGGCATCTCAATCACAGATAAGTCTGGCTATGAGTAGCCGGGTGATCGATACGGAAAAGCCGCTGATTGCAGGTGACAACTATCTAGGATATACTTCTATGGGGGATGACAATATCAACGGAATATCTTCTCCGATCTATTTAACTCGTGTCGCTTCCCGAATTGATTTGGTCACAGTAGATACTAAGTTTGCCGGAACTAAACTTGAAGGAAATTCAGTAAGACTAGAACAGGTATCAGTTATTAACCGTAAAACTCAGGCGCATTATTTTAGTGAAGCCGAATGGGGAGTGGTAGAAGTGGATGGAAACCTGGATAATTCTCCGGTTGTTTCCCTGAATTCTACGATAAACGATGCCAATTCATTGACAGGAACAAGCTATGTTACTTATGTAATGGAAAATTCAGATGCAACAACCCCGACTAGTATTCAGATCCGGGCCAGCCTGGTGAATGCTTCCGGTAACGTTGCACAGACTAAGACATTTATTTCGCCTATTAACCTGAATGGTGTAAATCAGGGATATGGTCATAACCTGATCAAACGTAACTATGTTTACCGTGTATGGATTACCTTCGGTGAAAACAGCTTCGACCCGGAAACAACTTTGAATGTCCGTGTAGAGGTGGTTGACTGGGGAAATGTCTATCAGGATGTAGTGATCGATTAGCAATATACCAACGAATAAATAAAAAATTAAAGATATGAAACTCAAACATTTATTTTTAACCGCATTAGTTGTCGGTTCATTGGCTTCCTGCTCGAAAGATGATGACGGTCCAAATGAACCGGTCTACCAAAAAATAGATACTTATTTGACGATTTCAGCAACATCAAATAATGGTATAGTTATGAAATCCGTTGTAGATGAAGGTCCTGATGAAGATGGTAAACAATTATTAGAGAATGAGGCCTTTATTAATAAATTGACAGCATATGTGTTTTATAATGAAGGAGAAAAAAAGTTAGCTGCAAAAGAAACGGCTTGGGCTAAGAATAATAAATCAGTAGATCGTATTGAAGACGTGATTGTGAAGGTTGATGCAACTGAGGCCGGAGCAATTTCTAAAACATCATTGATCGTTGTTTTATTAGCAAATGTAGATTTAGCGGAAGAACCAGCGTCTTATTCAGATCTGGAAAAGGGAATAATATCTGGTATTGATAAATATAGCGTTGAAGGTTTGGCCAGTACAGGCACTACACTAAGTTATTTACCTATGAGTAGTAAAGTTATAGAGATTGAAGCAAATACATTGGCTGCAGGAACTGCTTATGATAACTGGATAACTTTGGATAATGGTAAAACTAAAGTTATAAATACTACACAGAGGGATAAAAATACAGACGCTTTGCCTATTTTGATACCAAATAATGGTTCAGTAAAAGATGTTACTTCTAATAATGATTTAACAGTTTCAAAAATAGGTGAGAATGCAAAAATAACTTTAACTCGTTATGTGGCTCGCGTCCAGTTAGAGGGTTTAGACTGTAATTTTGCAGGTAATTATGAGAATGCAACTTTTACTGTAAAAACAGTTTCAATTGCAAATGCAAGTAATAGTTCTAAATTATTCGGAGAAGGTAATTTTGCTCTGCAAAATGTATTAGGTAAAACTGATGTTACCGGAGTATATAATCAGGCAGATGCTTTCTTTCGTGGATATCCGGAAACTATTGATCGTGTAGACTATTATTTAGCGGCAGGGACACGAAAAGATGTGTTGAAGAAAGAATATGAAAATGGTCCTGTTATAAAGAATGGTACTTCTGTATTATTTAAAGGGGTAGAGAATGCAGAGGAAGGTGCACCCGAAATGGCTAGATTTTATGTTTTTGAATTTCAAAAATTTGCTATAGGTCAGGATTCAAAAGCAGAAGAAGGGGATAAATTAGGTGCAAATGATACAAAAGATATTTATACTACATTGATTATTACCGGTGAATGGGAGAATGGTGCAATAAAAGGTATTCGTAATTTCAGAATTCCTATTAAATCGACTGATGGGGCTGAGGGAGAAGGTGTAATGCGTAATAATGTATATAAAGTTTCAGCAACTTTGACTGGCGAAGGTACTGACAACCCGGATAAGAATATGTTGAATGCTTGTATTAGCTTTAGCGTTCAGGTCAAGCCCTGGAAAGTGATCAAACAAACGGAAACGGATATAAATTAATTGGCCTGCATTCATAAAATAACGGAGAGGTCACTTCAACATTCGTTGAAGTGACCTCTCCGTTATTTTTCCTATGTATAAGTTTCACTTCTGATGGGTGCGCCTCTCAAAATGAGAATTTATTGTTTTATTGATATATATACCCTTCAAATGGATAATAATCAGTTCTTTTATGGGCATTTCTATCGTTCCGCAAAGGCACTTCTATCAATCTTATCGGTTGCGATTTTTACCACTTAATCTTGAAAGTTTCGCCTATCGCCACTCTTTATAAATCGCCATACATTTGCATCGTAAGACAAACGAAAATGATTTTAGAAACGATTTATAAGTGTAGGGTCATGAAAATTATAAATACATTATCAGTTTTATTTTTCCTGTTGGTAGCGGTAGCTTGTTCTTCGGAAGGCGATACGATCATGAATGATATAGATAAAGAAGTAGAAGCGTCTTCTGAAGCAGTTGCTTTTTTTGACATAGCGTTGGCAAACGATGGAATTCAGACACGCTCTTCTGAAAAGTTGGAAGATCAAGATCCTAATGCTAATGAGTACAGTTTAAATAATTGTTTTATTGCTGTGTTTAATAATGATACAAAGGCTTTTATAACTTCTTATTTATATCAAAAAGATGAATTGGGAAGCTGTAATACTGAAAATGGAAACTTTCAATATAGTTTATCTAAGCGAATATCAGTGAAAGTAAATAATACAACTCCAAAACTTTTATTTGTTGCTATTGCTCAGACGAATGATGCATCGGGAGAATATGAAGTTTATTCTACTCGTAAAGATTTATTGTCATGTACAAATTATAATGACTTACAAGATATCATCATCCGTGAAAATCCTGCAGTTATGGTAAAATGTGGAGAAGTAGTTTTGGATAATTATAGGGCCGTTGAATCTTTGAAACATCAAAATCATGAGTCATGTAATCAAGTGACTATACCTTTATTTCAGCGTTCTGCAGCTATTCAGTTGGAAAGTTTTAAGGTCTTGGATGCGAATAATAAAAATTTAGATGCTACCATCACTTCTTTACAGTTGAAGAATATGAAGATGTTTGCAAAAGTGAAGGGCGAAGTAAATAGGTTGTCCAGTGAGTTAGCTTCTATATATGACGGAGTATATTTTGAAGATTATTCAGGGCAAGTATATAGCACAGATCAGTTTCCGGAAGGTTGGATGAATAGGGCTTGTTTTTATACATATGAGAATACAAATTCTGACAGGCCAACGACTTTCATTATCAATTATTCTGTTGGAACAGAAACAGGACATTTTGAGGTTGCTATAGAAAGTCCGAATGGAACAAAGGAAATTCTAGCCGGGAATTTTTATAAGTTGGATGTAACAATTAAAAATGCAGTGGCAACTGCTACGATTAAATGTTCTACAAATGACTGGGAAGAAGGTGGTGTAATTGAAGTTCCGGTACAAAAGTAAAAGATTAATAGGGTAAGAAATAAAATATATTTATCATGAAACTAAAAAATATATTTCTGGTATTTGTTTTAGGAGCTATTTGGGGATTTTCCTCTTGTAGTTCGGAGGAGATAATTGATACTCCGCAAAATGGAGAGGCTACTCTGTCGATTTCTTTGTCTGTGAATGATATCGAAACAAAGGCTGGTGAACAAATTGCTACATCTGAGGAACTTCAGATTAGCAATTGTCATATTGTCGTATTTGATAATGAGTCAGGTGTTACAAATGGCAAATTTATAACCTCTTTTGATTTTTCGGATGGCGACGGTTTGACAGGAGACAACAACAATTATACTTGTACTTCTCAACAAATTCGAACTTTCGGATTAAAAAGAAATGTTAAGTTTCTGGCAATAGCCAATATAGATAAAAATGTAAATCAATTAGAAGATGTGGCAGGCAAGTCATATTCTGAATATCTTAATGCAGTTGTGACATCTTCGTCTTTTAATTCAACAAGTTTGGTGAAAGTTGGAGAGAAAGATTATCTAATAGAAAAGGATAAATCTTATACTGTTGAAATTAAATTGACGCAGTTGACTGCACGGTTTGATTTCGAAGGAATTACGATGGGGGGAGGGAACAGTGCTTCTAAAGCAGCATCTTCAAACGAAAGTTATAGGTACGAATTCTTAACTAAGACAGAATTGGATGAACATCAGAGTCTAAAAAATGCAATGTCTAATGTCTTCTATTATGGCGGCGGTTCTTGGAGCGGAAACAGTTTTCAAGCTGAGTACGGTAGTCAAAGAGTGATTGGTATTAAAATTACAAAAACAACATCTCAACCATCAGGTACTCAATTTAGCGATACTAAAGTGTGGGGAATAAATAAGAAATCTATAATAGGTGCTTATAAAGGTGGAAGTAATGATGCATCTGAATCTCCAGTTGAAGGTGTTACTTTTGGCGAAAGGTTTTATACATATAAAAATGTGTCAGATGAATTTAAAGTGACTGTTGTGAAGTCAAGTAATCAGTCCGTTTTTTACGGTTATATATATCAATCTGATTATTATGGGTACGGGTGGTCTCCGAGCTTGAATAATTTGTCTTCTGAATCAGATGTTTACAATGAGAAAAATCAAAAAATTACAATAAAAAATATAAGCTGGGGAAACAATGGCAGTCAAGGTGAAACTTTTACTTTGGATTTGTCAAAGGTTGATTTTGAAAATGGAAAAAGGTATACAATTAAAGGTACATACAATCCAACCGTAAGTGCTGAAATTGATTGGGTTGTTCAGGATTGGAGTTCAAAAGAGAATATTAATATAGGGTTTAATTAATTCATAAAGTGTTGATTCTATGAAACGATATATAAATTCATTGGCAGTTTTATTGTTGGCATGTTTTATCGGTACTTCTTGTACGGATGAGGATGCGGTAAATGGAAAATCAAAATATGAAAGTGGGATACCTGTTTCTCTGTCTCTGTCATTTAAACCGGATGTCCCGGATGTTGTTACCAAGGCGGGAGAGAATATGGATGATTATAAGGATGATGTATATGATATTACCATATTTGCCTTTGCAGAAAATGGTAAAGTGAATGGAATACAAACTTATCAAAATGAAAACGGAGAAAAATTAGGTACTAAATCGGGAACAGTAACAAATTTTTCAACACTTTCCGGGGTGAATTATATATATGCCGTAGCGAACGCACAGACATACTATTATCAGGGACTGATTGACCAGTTGAAGGGTTGTAAGGATCGTAGTGACTTTTTAACTCAGGTCGCAACTCTCCAACAAAAGAGTATTGATTTAGTGGACGGTCGTTTTTTGATGAGTGGGGTATTTGGACCTAAAAACATAGGGACGGAAACAGTGGATTTGGAAGCATCGAAAGTGGATATTGCTCCCGAAGTGACGAAGTTGTCTGGTGAAATTAAATTATCGCGAGTAGCTTCCTCTATCACATTTAATATCAAGGTGGGAGAAAATAGTGATTGCACAGCATTTACTCCTAAGTCGTGGAAAGTGGTCGATGTTCCGGCTGTTTCCTATTTATTTGATCAGGGACACGATTACATAGGAAAAGCAGGAGAAGAAGGAAAATATTATTTTGATTCTGATTCCGCATTGTTTAATCAGAATCAGACCTCAATCACATTTTATATGACTGAGAACCGAAAGAATGCAGCAAAAGTGGATTCTTATTTGGACAGAATGAAGGAGCGCCCGGAACGTGCCACTTATTTACAGTTGACTGGTGTTTATTCGGGAAAAGCGAATAAGTATGATGAGAATAATAAAAAAGTTACGGATGATAAAGTTACATCGGAAGCGTATGTTACTTATTATATTCCATTAGGAAGTGCAACAAATCTTACTAGTGTAACAAATTTAGGTAATTATGAAACGAAGAGAAATACCCAATATATTTATAATGTTTTTGTAAATGGTGTGAAGGATATTGTTGTAGAAGTGATTGAAGGAAAGGAAACTTCTGTTGCAGGAGGTGATGTGATTTATAGGTCGGATGATGGAGCTTCTTATAAATTATTGGATGCTCATTATGAAGCGAGAGTATTAACCTTTAAACTTAGTGATATCACTAATAAAGTAAAACTTATTTATGGGGTAAAAACGCCTTATACAAATGGATATCAATATGATAAAGATGCTAAAGATATCGATTGGGTAAAATTTCTTGTGCATACGGATGGAAAAGAAAGCATAAAAGATTATCCGGGGGATAATTCTAAGGAGTTTTTGACCGTAGAAGAGTTAATGAACAAAATGATAGAAGCTAAGAGTGCTGGTAAAGAACAAACATTGTTTAATGTATCTAAAGGTGAAGATAAATTACTATATGTGACAGCATTCATAGACGAGTATTATTATGAAAATAAAGATTGGAAAACATTTGTTAATAAACCCAACCGGGAAATGTTACTACTTTGCACGACTAAAAATGGTTTTGATAGTTCAGTAACAGATGCGACCTTTGTTTTATCTCAGCGTTCTATACAAACTTATTATACTTTAGATGAAAAAGCTGGTAATATTATTGCTGTTGGTTTGGAATGGGCGAATGAGACACCGATACGAAATAATGCCGAAGGAATAGGGGCTACTTCTTCTAAAAATCAAAATGGACGTGCAAATATGTTGTCTAATTTAAGTGGTAAGTCTTGGTCTAATGTTCCTACTATGACAAAAGATTATTTGGTTTCTAATACAGACGATAATGATCATTTTACAAATGGAGGAATAACACTTGGAATGGCTAACTTGAGTCCATTTACAGCCTGTATGTCTAGAAACCGGAGTTCGGATGGTAAAAATAAGATAGATGAATCAGATGTTAAATGGTTTCTTCCCTCAATTGAACAATATCAATATATGGTATTGGGTCAATCTGGTTATGATCAGGGTGCTTATTTATATCCTTCTGGTCGTGATAAGTCTAAAGAGGAGAATAGACTACATTTTTATTCAAGTAGTGTAAATACTGATGGTAGAAATATTTTATGGGCTGAAGAGGGAATGTCTACTAGTACTAATGATGAATATCCAAAAGATCCTTCTAATTATTGGCAAAGGCGTCATTCTATTCGTTGTATTAGGTATTTGGGTAAACTGGAAGGTAGTGAAACTTCTATTGTAAAAAAAGATACTTATCGTGAAAACAATGTGTCTTATGATGTTGTAAGAACTACATATTTGAATAATAATTCAATTAGAGGATCAAAAAATTCTTCATCATTAACAAAACACAATGAATTGGAAGAAAATAACAAACCTTATGAGGCTTTTGCAATAGCGAAAGGTGATATTGAGTATAACAACTCCTGCCCTAGAGGATGGCGCATACCTAATCAGAGGGAAATGTCTTTGATGTATTCTCTATATGGTATTGGTGCTAATGACGCGAGTAAAAGATATATTACAAGTACCGAGTTTTCAGGATTTCCAAGTCGTATGTTTATATTATCCAAGGGCGGTATGGGAGTAGGGTATATTTCAGATATACCTCATGGTATGAGGAATTACATTCGTTGTGTCCGTGATGTCGATTAATTACCCTTTTCTAACAAAAAGCGCTTGAAAGTACCTGTATAATTTCGTATACTTCCATAGAATTTTGAGTTGGTGCCTCCATCTTATCTTTGTATCATAATCAAGAAACAAAGATAGGATGGCGGTTCTTTTTGTGCCTGTCTCTCCCTATTAACGGTACAAAAGTGCAATTAAATGAAAAAAAGTGTCGTTTCGTCACGTGAAAACACATAGGTCTTCAAGGCCATAACCTCTCGCCGTACCTTTGTTTCATAATTATTTAAAACAAAATAGTATGGCATTAAAGTATGTAATAAAGAAAACTGTTTTCGGGTTTTTATGTCTTTTTCAAGAAAAAAGTACCCGAATGTTCCCGAATAGTCCCGTATCCTTCCTTAGGTTCCCTTGGCCCCTGACCGGTGTCCTATCTTTGTAACATCATCAAGAAACAAAGCTCTGACGGTGTTTGGATGAAAAAACGGTTGCGATTAGGAACATATATGGCAGTAAACCGATTTATTCCTATTTAAACCTTCTTATCCCGCACTAAACCGCTCTATCCCGTTTTCGTCGGAATAGCCTGTCGTACCTTTGTTTCGTAATCATAAAACAATAATAGTATGGCATTAAAGTATGTAGTTAAGAAAACTGTTTTCGGTTTCGATCAAACCAGGACAGAGAAGTATGTAGCCCGTCCTCTGCTGGCCGGTACAGTGAATTATCCCGAGCTTTATGAACAGGCCGCCAAACGTTGTATGGGAGTGTCGAACAGTGTGATAAGAATGGTTATCGACGATTTAATCAAGGTGTTGGAATGGAATCTGCTCAATCACATGTCGGTGAAGTTGGATGATTTCGGGACGTTTCGTCCGGGACTCGGATGTAAGCCTCAGAGTGAGGAAAAGGATGTGAATGCAGATGTTTTGTGCCGTCGCAAAATAATCTTTACCACAAGCGGAAATTTCAAAAGGATACTGGATAATGCAGGTGTCCGGAAGTCCGAAAAACGATGAATTTGTAGTCTCTTTTTTAATAATCATTTAATAACAAATCAGTATGGCTTTAAAGTATGTAGTTAAGAAAACTGTTTTCGGGTTTGATAAAACCAAGGCAGTGGAGTATGTAGCCCGCCCTCTGTTGGCAGGTACGGTAGATTATTCCGCTCTTTGCGACCAGGTAACCAAGGTTGGTATGGCGCCCCGTGGCGTAGTGAAAATGGTGACTGATGGTCTGATCGATGCGATCATGTGGAATCTGGAAAACCATTTGTCGGTGAAGCTGGGTGATTTCGGGACGTTCCGTCCTGCTTTCGGCAGCAAGAGCCAGGATACGGAAGAGGCCGTGAATGCAGAAGCTTTGCGCCATCGTAAAATCATCTTTACTCCGGGTTCTTATTTCAAGGGGATGTTGAGTGATGTAAGCATCCAGAAGTTCGAAATTCCCAAAACTGATGAAACCGGCGGTTCTATGGGGGGCGGTTCAGAAGATCGTCCGGAAATCGAATAGGTTTCGCCGGAGTAAGTAACGTATTAAAGTATCTAAAATATTGCAGTTTCAGAGAAGCAGTGAGAACAGGAAAAAAGCTTCTTTTATGAGCTTTTATTGGGATCAATACGTTGTTTATTAGAATGTTATTGCGTTTTGATGTCCTGTTTTTATTGCTTTTTACCCCTTTGAGCATAGTATATCTTTGCAGTGTAATCGATTATTTATTGAAAACAAAGAATTCATTATATCCTTTTTTATAATCATTTAAAAATAACTAGTATGGCATTAAAGTATGTAGTTAAGAAAACTGTTTTCGGGTTTGATAAAACCAAGGCAGTGAAGTATGTAGCCCGTCCATTGTTGGCAGGTACGGTAGATTATTCCGCTCTTTGCGATCAGGTAACCAAAGTGGGGATGGCACCGCGTGGTGTAGTGAAAATGGTGACCGATGGTCTGATCGATGCGATCATGTGGAATCTGGAAAATCATTTGTCGGTGAAGCTGGGTGATTTCGGGACGTTCCGTCCTGCTTTCGGCAGCAAGAGCCAGGATACGGAAGAGGCCGTGAATGCAGAAGCTTTGCGCCATCGTAAAATCATCTTTACTCCGGGTTCTTATTTCAAGGGGATGTTGAGTGATGTAAGCATCCAGAAGTTCGAAATTCCCAAAACTGATGAAACCGGTTCGGGCAGTAGCGAAGGCGGTGGTTCCGACCGTCCGGAAATCGAATAGGAACTATTCTTTTTCTGATTAACAAAGCAGGCACGGACCGGATAACGGGGGCGTGCCTGTTTTGTTTTAGTAAATATTTATGTGTCTCATACATTCCTATTCGAAAAAAATCACCATATTTGCAGTATGAGCAATTGGGAAAAACAGCAGGAAGTAAAGAAAGAAGGACGGGAAAGGGACAGATCTCGTAGAGAGACATTGGGAAAATATTTTTACGATCTGTCGAAGTTGATGTTTGCTGCAATTGTTTTGGGTGAAATGCTTATTCTTCAAAAGGATATGAGTGATTCTATTAGTTGGCTCATGATTTTGTTTGGTGGCTTGCTAACTTATTTGTTGGCGTGGATTGGAAATAAAATATTAAAATAGATTGTTATGACTGGATTAACATGGTTTTTTGTAGTAGGTTGTGTCGTTGCCGGTGCTTTTTTAGCTTGGCTTTATACCAAGCCCGGCAAAAAATGGCTTGAGAATTTGTAACGAAATTTTCTTTTTACATAGAATAGATTTGCTTTTGAGCAAATGACAAACAGTAAAAAAACTCCGGGAAATACTCGTAACACGTTATTTTCCGGAGTTTTTTGTCTTTTCTATATTTGTAAAGTTTCTGCAAAAAACTGAAAGTGCAGTGGCTTTTACAGTTGTTTTCTGGAAGGGAAACTATTTATACCAAGCGCAGAGTCTTAATTCTATTACTAATGTCTTTCAGTGCTGTCTCCAATGTTATAAGTTCCTCTTCTGTGAAACGGCAAACTTTTCCGCGAATTTTATTGCCATTCAAACGCTGATAAAACCAGGAAGAAGATTTACCAAAGTAATTTTTTGCTAAGTTGGATACAGACAAATAAGGCAATACCGGTTCCAAGCGTTCCCGGATTGTGAGTTGTTCCTTGATATCTTTTATTTCCCAATGAATATTATTAAAATCTTTTTGTACACCGGCAGTGAGTTGTTCCGTTTCTTCTTTAGTCATATTATCCAATAATTCTGATATCTGCTGGTCAATGACGTGGCGATCGGAATCGGAACTCTGTTTCCATAATTCCTTTAATTCAAAAAAACGAGTCACTTTATCCATTTTTCATTATATTAAAAAATTATACATCAAAAGGATATCTCCCTCTCTGGCCATGAGAGGGAGAACCTTTTTGGTTAATAATACTTTCCAAGTTCCTTGAGTTCTCGTTCAAGTCTCTTGATTTCTTTATCAACCACCGCTTTCATAAATTTACTTTTAGTCGTCAATTCATGATACTTGCGGAGATAAAAGAGAAGATCTTTCTCAACCTCTTCTATCCGGGCCTTTAGCCCATCGTTACTATGCATAGAACGCTTGTCTTAACGACAATACAAAGATAATAAAAATATTATCAGATGAAATTTTCATGATAATATTTTTATTATCAATTCTTGGTGCTTTATGTCTTTTTCTCTGATTTGTGTTATAGTATGGCTATTTCTTTGAGAGAAAGTCCGGTATATTGGCTGATTGTTTGCGGATCCAAGCCTTTGGCTTTCATGTTAAATGCTATAGCCTTAGTGGCTTTTAGGCTACCCTGTTCAATTCCTTGTTCAATTCCTTCTTCCTTGGCAGCGCTTAGGACGTCGTTTTGGATCATTATATTTTCTAAGTGACGGTCGTAGGCTTGACGTTCCTGAGGGGGCATATCGTAATAGCGAAGTTTTTCGCGCGCTTCGGGAAGTCCCGGGGCTTTGGCTTCGGAGGATATTTTCCCGGTTTTCAGGTAAGTGATCCATTCTTCTAAAGGAGTTACGGCAAGTTTATTGAATTCGTTGACGCGTATCAGATAGTATTCAGGGAAAATTTTATCCGGTGTTTTTCTGATGATGGCATTCTTTTCTTTTATACTGATTTCGAGTTCATCATGGGTGTTGAGTCCGCAGAAGCGTGAAGAACCCTTGTAAATATAGTCTTCTCCTTTTCCCATATCGAAATAGATGATACTGATGGAATAGATTTTTTTTATGGATGAGTACGAGTCTCCTATATTAATATGTTCGGTAATTGCTTTCGCTACCCCGTAAAGAATGCGTTCAAGATAATAAATCTCACGTGTGTTTTGTATCTCAATGATGATGATATCGCCTTTACTGTTCTTTGCTTTGATATCGACACGGTTGAATTTATCACTCTCGTCTTCCATGTTTGCTTCACTTTCGAGAATTTCCATGATATGAATATCTTCTTCCAGAAGAGTTTTGAGGAATCCTTCGAGTACGTCGAAATTCGCTTTGTTGCGTAAGAGCCTTTTTGCGGCCCAATCGAATCGGATGTAATTTTCTTCTTTCATAGTTGTATAATATATTGATATTTATAATTATACAAATATACGACATTCTTGGAATACCATTCGCGAAAGTCACTGCTTTTTGAGAATGAAATCCAAGAAAATCGCAACTTTCCCAAATTATGTTTTGTCGGTATTTCTATCCGTAGAGGCGAGGTGAGGTGGTGTTTCTATCAAAACCGGCTAATTTGGTAGAAACACCCTATTAACTTGAAAGACTTGCCTATTATTGGGAATAAAGTAAATAACTACTTTTGTAAACGTTGAAAATCTTTCTTTTTAATTAGATTTGCAGGGTAAATGAAATTATAATAATAATGTATATGAAAAAAGTACTTTTCCTCTTTTTGCTTTTGGCAGGTATGACGAATGTCTATGGACAGAAGTTTGCGGTGAAGTCTAACTTGCTTTACGATGCTACTGCTACCATTAACCTGGGAGTAGAGGTCGGATTGAGCAAAAAGTGGTCGCTGGATTTGTCCGGTAACTATAACGGCTGGATGCTGGGAGACGAAGCTCGTTTTAAACATTGGCTGGTACAGCCGGAAGCACGTTATTGGCTGTGCGAGAAATTTAACGGACATTTCTTCGGTGTGCATGCTCATTATGCTGATTATAATGTGGGTGGTCTGAAGATTCTGGGTGAAAACATGGAAAATCACCGTTATCAGGGACATCTGTATGGGGCAGGTCTGTCGTATGGTTATCAGTGGTTGCTGAGTAACCGGTGGAGTATGGAAGCTGTGATCGGTGTGGGTTGGGCGCATTTGGAGGACGATAAGTATCCGTGTGCTGTTTGCGGCTCTATCGAGAAAAGCCGTACCAAGGATTATTTCGGCGTGACAAAAGCCGCTCTTTCCTTTATTTATTTCTTTAAATGATCGGGACAATGAAAAACAGAAAGAATATCTATATAGCAGCCGCTTTGTTGGTGGCCGGTGTGGTTCCAACAGGAGCACAAACGGGAAACAGTCCGATCAGTGTCGCTTGCAACGACCTGATGCAGAAAGGGGATTCACTTTATATCGATGCAACAATCCGGGTGAAGGGTGACCTGATCGAATCGCGTAAGTCATTGACATTGACTCCGCTGTTGGAAAGTGCAGAACAGAAAGAAGGACTTCCTTCCATATTGCTGAACGGAAAAAATCGTGCAAAAGTTTATAAACGTGAAGTCGCGTTGAAGAACTTGCAAGATGAACCGCGTTATCAGGTTCTTCGGGCCAGTGACGCTTCGGAGCATACTATTCCTTATAAAATGGTGATAGCCTGGGAGCCATGGATGAAAGATGCCCGTTTCATTCTGGCACAGGATCTGTGCGGTTGTGGAAAAGAAGAAGCGGTGGGTCCGTTACTGATTGCCGATAAGATTCGTATGGCACCGACGGAACGGTATAAGGTGCAGCCGACACTGGCATATATTTCGCCGGAGGCTGAAACTGAGAAACATCGTGCCGAAGTGGGAACTGCTTATCTGGATTTCCAGGTGGGAAAATCGCAGATCTTGCCGGATTTCCGTAATAATGCGTCTGAATTGGATAAGATCAACAGTACGATCCGTTCGGTAACGTCGGATAAGAATATCACTCCGAAGGGTATTATATTAAAAGGTTATGCTTCGCCGGAAGGTTCGTATGCTTCCAACGACCGTTTGTCGGATAACCGTGTGAAGGCTTTGCGCGATTATATCCGTTCGAAGAATGATTTCCCGCAGAGTTTCTTTACGCTGGAAAACGAACCTGAAGACTGGGCCGGTTTCAAAGCGCAGGCAGAGGCTGACTATGATATGCCGGCACGTGACGAAGTGCTTAGTATTATCAACAGTGACTTGCAGCCCGACCAGAAAGAGGCTAAACTACGTGCTTTGAAAAGCGGATCTGCTTTTAGTTATGTTTTGAAAAATATTTTCCCGTCGTTGCGCCGTTCGGAATATCGTATCGACTATACGGTTCGTGAGTTTACGGTAGAAGAAGGTCGTGAGATTATCAAGACCCGTCCGCAACAATTGAGTCTGAGTGAAATGTTTGCCGTAGCCAACAGCTATGAAACGGGAAGCAAGGAATATAATGATGTATTTGAAATTGCTGTACGCATGTACAGTTCTGATCCGGTGGCTAATCTGAATGCTGCTAATATCTCTATAGGAAAAGGTGATTACGAATCCGCTAAAAAATATCTGTCGAAAGCAGGTAATTCGGCTGAAGCAATCCATGCCCGTGGCGTTATAAAATTAATTGAGGGTGATCTTGATGGGGCAGAAACTTTGCTGAAACAGGCAAAAGAAGCCGGTGTGATAGACGCAGCAGCTAATTTGAGAGAATTACAGAAGAAAAGAGATGATAATGCTTTATTTGATAGTTTCAACATGCATAATTGATATGTATACCGTGTGGAATTATAATAAATAGAGTCTATTTTTGCATCAGAATGATTTATGGAAAAGCATAAAAATAATAATATGGAACATGCTGCACAAGTCGAATACGTTTTAGTAAACGAGATTGACAACCAGAACGGAGTGCATCTGTATCTGGAAGGAAATAAATGGTGCGCCTATGAACGTTCCGCTTATTATCTGGCTCAGTTGAAAGTGCCGGTTGTAATAAAGAAGGAAATAGTTCGTGACGGATATGACGTGATTCTGTTGAAAGCTTTTTTTGAAGTGGACGACATGCGTTTGCCTCTTGCTCCGAAGACTATTTTGAAACAAGTGGCTGACGACAAGCTCTTATTTCAGTTGAACGATCAGATCGATGGCTTCCCCGAATGGAAGGCTTGTCAGCTGAATAAATTACCAGCATAAAAGGTGAAGCCGTGAGGCTTCGGTTAAGTATACTAAGTTGTAAAATTGAGGGTGTATTAAGTCCCCGGAAGTGAGTGGTTATCCTTCCGGGGCATTTTTTTTTAATTGAAAATTGAAGATTGAAAATTATGCGGGGGACTGGAAATAGATGATTAATCGGGCATCGGGGAATAAGGTGAGGGTAAACTCGGTTCCCAGGGCTTCGTTGAGGGAGCCTTGCCACCAGGATGTCAGGCGCCGTCGGGTGATGGGCCATCGGAGGCCTTCGGTGGTTATTTCTCCGCAGGGATACATGGAAAAGATGGATATTTGCTGGCCGGGTGTGCATGGTAGCGTTGTTGTCCGGAGGACAGGGATGAAGCGACCGTAATCGGAGAGCATTTCCACGACTTCGAATAGAGGAGCAAAGTCTGTCAGCAGGGAGATATTTCCGAGTGTATGGTCTTCGCGAAGTCCCGTAGCTCCGAGAATCAGTATTTTCCGGTAACCGGAAGCGTGGGCGAAACGTACAGCCTTGGTCAGGTCGTTTATCTCTTGGTCTTCCACGGTATGGATACGGTCGGCATATAGCCGGAGCATTTCCGATGGAATACTGTCCAGGTCGCCGACAATGGCCGACGGGACCAACCCCCTTTCATGAAGGTTCTGCACGGCCCCGTCGCAGGCAATGATGACGGGTGTTGCTTTTAATAATTCCAACGGCCCCGCTGTTTGCGGAAAACTGCCGTTAGCAACTACTACACAATCATATAATGTTTCCATTTGTATTTATTCCTTTCTTTAAACTTTATTCTTTTAATTCAGCTTCAATTTCTTCTATTGAAGGCAGGCTTCCCTTGAAGTCTTCCGGACATAGGCGAGTTAGTTCGTATTCCGAGACGCCAATGGGCTGACTAATTCCTTTCAATGAATATTCGGCAATAAAGCTATCTTTATTTTTACATATCAACAGACCTATTGACGGATTATCTGCAGGGTGTTTCAATAAATCATTTACTGCAGTCAGGTAAAAACTTAATTTGCCGGTATATTCTGGTATGAAATCGGTTGCTTTCAACTCGATAACAATATAACATCGTAGTTTTAGATGATAAAAGAGTAAATCCAGATAAAATTCTTTATTACCTACTTTTAAAGGTATCTGGCGGCCTACGTAGGCAAAACCAGCTCCTAACTCAATTAAAAATTTCGTGATATTGTCGGTTAAGGCATTTTCCAGTTCACGTTCTTTATAGCTATCTGTAAGTGTAAGAAAATCGAAATTGTAAGGATCTTTTAGTAATTCCTGGGCCAGGTCACTCTGGACTGTTGGTAACAAACGGGAAAAATTTGATACGGAATGCCTTGTTCGTTGGTAGTCTTGTTGTTTGATGTGTAATTCTAAAATACTGCGGCTCCAACCGTTTTCAATTGTTTTGTGTATATAAAAAAATGCTTCTTCAATGGATTTGCATTGAATGATAATACGTAAATTATGTCCCCAGGGAATTTGTGAAACTGTTTCCCGTAATTGGTCAACAACTTGTTGACCAATTGTAATGTCTTGGTTATAAAATGAATACCATCTTTTGATGTATTTGATATTGGTTGTGGAAAAACCTTTCATCTCAGGAAATTCCTGCTGTAGATCTGAACTTAATTGTTTTATCAAGCCATCCCCCCACTGTGATTGTTCCTGTTTGGAAACAATTTCCTTTCCAAGCTCCCAATATAGGTTGATTAATTCTGTATTAACTTTCAATGCCGCTTTGATTTGGCTGTTTCGTATACGGAATTTAAGATCGGTGAGCCATTGCTTATATTCAATGTCAGATTTAAGAATTACATTCATAAGGTTTTGTTTTTTATAAGTTTGTAATACCTCACAAATGTAGAGTTTATTTTCAACATTTCATATCCGTTCTTTATTTATTCCTTTCTTTTTCCAGGTGAAATATCCGACGATGGCCAATATTGCGTAGCAAATGTACAAAAACATGGTTGGATAGAGGCCACGGAGGTAATAAAGATAAACGGATACGAAATTGACGATTGCCCAGAAGATCCAGTGTTCGATGATACGGCGGGCCAGCATCCAGGTGGCTACGATGCCGACGGAGGTGGTGAAGGCGTCGCCCATCGGGATGGGGGAGTCTGTGAAGTTATGAAGTACGTAATATAATAAGGCGTATATAGCTAGGATAGCGGAAGCTATCCCTGCTAATAACGGCCAGGTGATATGACGGTAGAAAATCAGGTCATCGGAGACTTTCTCTTCAGTGACGCTTTTTTTCGTACAGGTCCATTTTTTGAAACCGTAAATGCTGATGGCAACATAGTAGATATTCAGCCCCATATCGGCATATATCTTTGAGAAGAAAAAGACAAATACGTAGACCAGGGAGGTGAGGAAGCCTACTACCCACATTGCTTTATGCTGCCTGATCTCTAATAACAGGTAGAGAAAACCTGTAATGACACCGAAATATTCTAATAGTTGTTCCATAATTTATATTTTTCTAGAACCTGATTGTTACTCTGGCCATGGCGTTTGTGCCGGCCTGGGTGAAATAACCGTCGTCTTTGTTGACGATCCCTTTGCTGATGTAGGTATATACCCAGGCGTTTGTTTCATATTTCTCGTTGAAGAGGTTGTTGATGGTGACGTCGACGCCGATCTCCTTGACAAACTTCGGTTTGAAAACGTATCCGACACGCAGGCTGTTCACGAAATAGGGATCGATGGAACGGTCTTTGGTGGAGGTATTGTCGATGTATTGACGGCCTACAAACTGTGAGTTGAAGCTGGCGGAGAATCCTTTCAGGTTGAAATCGAACATGCTGTTGGCGATGATGCCGGGAGAGAAGGCGATGTCGGTTGTTCCCAGATAATAACTTGCCTGGCCTCCGTTATCGAAATCATCTATATAATGAGTGAAATTCTTTATTTTGTTACGGCTCAGAGTGATGTTTCCGTTCCAGTCCAGCCAGTGGGTGATACTTGCGCCTCCGGTCAGTTCAATTCCCATGCGGTAGCTGTCTTTGATATTGCTGGTCAATGCTTCACCGATTTCGCTGATTTTGCCGCTTAGGATCAATTGGTTGTTGTAATCCATAAAATAAAGATTGGCTCCGGCGCGGAAACGTTGGTTGCCGAAGCTGTAACCGGCTTCGTAGTCGTAGAGTGTTTCGTGAGTAGGACGTTCGTTGACTGCGGCTTCCGTAAAATTGTCGCGATTGGGTTCACGGTTGGCGACGGAGAAAGAGACGAAAGCATTATGACCGCCTTTCTGGAAATTGATACCGGCTTTCGGGTTGAAGAAGTTCCAGTTTTTGTTGACGTAGATTTCCTTACCGGTATTGTCGTCACTTCCTTTGATCGTGTAATGGATGCCACGGTATTGCAGGTCGAGGTATCCGTTCAGGTAGGGGTGGAACCGGTAGTTGCCTTTTACGTAAAAGTTATAATCCAGTTTGTTCCCTCTGTTACGGTAATATTCGTAGTCAGGCGAGGGGAGTGCTTCTGCATTTTTGACCCACATGACACGGCCGAAATGGTCGCCTACATATTTATTGACAGCTGAACCGAAGCTCATCTGGAGACGTTCTGAGCGATAGTTCGCACTGTAAACTACACCGTAAAAGTCGTTGTCCAGCCATTTACGGCGGACGAGGTCGGAACTGACGATTGTGTCGCCTTTCCCGTTAATATAAGACTCGGGGAGTTTGTATTTTGTAAATTCTTCATTGGACTTATAGTCTTCGTAATATCCCTCTCCATGTGTGTAATGGAGTGTCAGGTTCATATTCCACAGGTCGCTCAGTCGCTGACTTGCCATCAGGTGGTAGTTTTGCTGCCGGTAATTGTCTGTCTGGTTGTCGTAGAATTTTTTAACGCCGTTCTCTTTATATTCTCCGCAAGGGTTGTAGGTCCGGTCGCTTTCCAGATAAATGGAAGGGACACCGTTCCAGGCCTGATACGTTTTTTCTATATTGCCGAATGTCTGGAAGCGGACCAGAGTGTTGTCGCCGTAATAGGTGGCTGAGCCGAAATAAGAGTGCATATTGGCTGTTGCCCGGTCGATGTATCCGTCGCTTTGGACGTTGGAGTAGCGGGCGTCGAAAACGAAATGATCCCGGAGTAACCCGGTTCCTGTTTTGACTGAGTTTTTGACGGTTCCGAACGAACCTGCCGAAAGGCTGTATTCGGCATACGGTTTCAGGTCCGGCTTTTGCGTTTGCATGGCGACGGTGGCACCGAAGGCGGCGGCTCCGTTGGTCGATGTCCCGGCTCCCCGTTGTATCTGTATATTATCGACGGAAGATGCGAAATCGGACATGTTGGCCCAGAAAACGGTGTGAGACTCGGAGTCGTTAACCGGTACGCCGTTGACCGTGATGTTGATGCGGTTGGCGTCTGTGCCGCGGATACGGAAGCCCGAATAGCCGATACCTGTCCCGGCGTCCGAAGTCATGATGACGGAAGGGGATTGGGAGATGAGATAGGGGATACCCTGGCCATCGTTTTTGCGGCTGAGTTCGTCTTTGGATACTTCGCTGTAAGCCACCGGAGTACCTTTGGCTACTTTGGTGGCGGTGACGACTACTTCGTCCAGCGATAAGTCACGTGAAATTTTGAGAGAATCGACAGGGTCGGGACGGTTTCCCGCTGCTGCGAATGTTGCCAGAGATCCGGCACAGATAATCAATACACTTTTCATCCTTTTTACCTTAATGTTTAAAAACCTGATAAATGAATAGGAGAGGTGTGTTGTGTGAAGAAGTATACCATGTTTTACAATTCCCTTCGCCGGCATTATCCGTATCAGGTAATATGGGTATAATCTCAGCCTGCGGCACGTACTGTATCGGTACGTGGCAAGCACCCCTTTGTATTCGGGGCACAAAGATAAGGAAAGTCAGGGAATTGTACAAATGGAAAAAACCGCCGCGAATCACTTCGGGGCGGTTTCGACTCCACAATTTTCCATCAATTATGTTGTAATTATTTACTGTGGATATATCTCTGTTTATTTGTTATTCAACAGTGGTGTACCAATTGCTCTTCATCCAGTTCAAAGGAGCGTACCAGCTGTCTTCCTTACCTCCCAGATGGGCATTCAGGTTGGCTGAGTTATAGTCTTTTTCGTCAGCCGGATACTGGATGCGGTCCAGAGGAAGCGGAGTTGCGACAGACTGTGGGTCGCGTTTGAAATAAATTTCCGGATATCCGGTACGGCGGACAACATTCCATGCTTCATATTCCTGGATAGCACCGTGATGGATCCAACGCTGTGTCAGGATACTCTTTTGCGGATTGCTGGCGTCCCATTGTGTTTCAGCATATGCTTCAACTTCGGCTGCTGAGGGAGGAGTTAACGGATCACGGTAGGTACCGGTTGAATTCAAATCGAAATAGAATTCAGTGGAAAGTTTTATACCGTTGATATATTCGCTCTTGGCATTACCGGTAGCCCAGTTGTTGGCATAGGCCTCCGCCTTCATGAAAGCAACTTCGGCTGCTGTCATCCAGAGTCCCGGGAATCCGGGGTTACGGGTGAAGGTCGATGTATCCAGGGCTGCGTAATATTTAGCCGTACCATGTGTAGAGATACTCATATTCGTTTCCTGTTCCGTGAGTGTTTCAGACGGATCGAGGCCGATATATTCGTTATTCCAGTTACTGTCATACAAGACTTCCAAACGTGGGTCCGGATTATTGGTGTTGGCATTCAATGCGCGTTGCATTGGGCCGGACATGCGGTTGTAAGTTGAATTCTCGATTGCGTTTTGCAGGTCGCGGTCAAAATCAAACTGGTCATCGTCGGTTTGTGGCACTGTGATATTATCAGAGTTTAGATCTACCATCGGATAAGTACCGGGATTTTCCAACATGGTTTTGATCGCAGCACGTGCTTCACTTACCAGGTCGCCGTTAGAAGCCAGGTGAGTAGCTACACGTAAACGCAGGGAGTTCACATATTTACGCCATAAGGTGATATCACCGTTGTTCACATAGTCTTCTGCATTCAGGTAAGTACTGGCATTGGCTGTAAGCGAACGACCGTTGAGGTATGTGTTGACTTCGTCCAGGTCGCTCAGGATCATTCTATACAAATCGATATCCGAGTCGTATTTAGGTTTGGAAGCTTCTACGTCTCCTGTTGCCCATAATGTGCCGGCTTCAGAGAATGGTACTCCACCCCAGGCGGAACAAACTTCATAAAGTTGTTCTTCCATTACCGTACGTCCCAGCAAGAAGAAGATACGATAGTCTTCTTTTTCTTCTTCCGGAAGGTTGTTGAATTCGGTTTCCAACACCCTGTACTGGGTGACAGTGTTGTAGAAGTTTCTCCAACGTTCGTTGAAGTAACCCTGGCCAGCACCGGCAAAGCGGTCTTTACTGTTTGTATGACCGATCACTCCGGAGAATAACCCGGAAGTGGTGGAAGATACGTAATATCTGTAATAGACCGGATTCATCCATGTATTAGAGGCTTGCCATACTCCAACCATCAAGGCCGGGCATGATACCGTCTGTGTCTTTGACGGGTCCTGATATTGATCCGTGAATTTGTCGTCACTACAGGAAGACGTTGCCAGAAGGGCAGCACATCCAAGTGCGAGTGCATATATTTTTTTCATAAATCTTTCAATTTTAATATTCTATATTATTTTTCGTCAATTAGAAGCTTGCACGTAATGAGAAGCCGAATGAACGTGTTGTGGCTGTTGAACCACCAATCTGTGCCTGCGTGATCCAGGTTGTACCGTCTGTACATTCTGCATCGAATTCTTTCAGGCTCTTATAGAAGTAGAACAGGTTACGACCGTATACGGAAACCATCAAGTTCTTACAACCGAATTTGGAAGTGATGTTTTTCGGTAATCTGTAACCAAGGCTCAGTTCACGCATCTTTACATATGAATTCTTCTGTATTGCGTTTTCATAAGTGATGTTTCCGGAATATCCCCAACCGTATTGGTTGTAATATGATTCACCGGCAGTGATGATCGTTTTGTTTTCAGAACCGTCTTGTTTAACGCCCGGCTGGATTACACCGTTATCGTAAACCATGTTACCGTTTACTGTAGATCCGGCAGGCTGGTCTGTCAAATGACGTTTTGAAGGGTCTGACAGGTCGTTTCCGTCTGCATACCAGGTAAGACCGCCACGTGAAGCATCACGGTTATCCAATGTACAATCCAGGATACCGAGTTCGGTCATATACTGGTAAGGCAAGTTCAATACATCACCACCAATACGGAAGTCGATAGTGGCATCCAGATAGAAATCTTTATAGTTCAATGATGTGCTGATACCTCCGACAACTTTCGGCATGGCGTTACCTGCTCTCTGGCGTTCTGTATAGTCTACGATATACAGACCGTTATCGCCAACGACTTTGTTTCCGTTCTCGTCTTTTACCGTACCGTAAACATACCAGTCACCCATCGGGCGTCCTACTCTGGATTGCAGCACTGCGGCTCCGTTATCAACAGTAGAATGGTCGATAGAGTTGATTCCGTCTATCAGTTTTGTTACTTCGTTCTTGTTCCATGACCAGTTGGCACGAATATCCCAGTTCCAGTCTTTAGTCTGGATAACTGTACCATACAGAGACATTTCAACACCGGCGTTCTTTAATTCACCGACATTCATCCAGATGGAAGTACCTCCTGAAGATGCTGATGTTGTAGTCTGAAGGATCTGGTCTTTTACTGTATTCTGGTAATAAGAAAGTTCGAAGCCCAAACGGTTGCCGAGGAATTTGTTTTCCCAACCCAATTCGAATTCGTATTTCTGTTCCGGTTGTATCTCATTGTTTCCAAGTGCCTGTGGAACCTGATTGTAGATATAACTGCCTACAGCGCTCTGGTTGTAACCGGTAGCTGCTTTATATATTTCCGGGGCGTTACCTACAACACCGTAGCTAAGACGAATTTTACCATAATCCAGCCATTCGGGTTTATTATCTTTCAGCAAAGATGAATAAATGACGCTACCGTTCACAGAAGGATAAACGAATGTGTTGGATCCGGGGTACAACGTAGATGTTTTTTCCTGACGCACAGTTCCTTCCACATAAGCCCAACTGTCGTAACCGAAAGAAGCTGTAGCAAAGAAGGCTTGTTTTAACAGCGATGCTTTTTTCATCGATGGATTTGCCGGTGTTAATCCGGAAGAGTTCAGGTGGAACCAGTTTTCAACACTCAGACCTCCGCGGGTACTCACTGAGGTGTCGAACTGACTTTCCTGACGGGCAGACCAACCTGCGGTTGCAGCAACATTGTATTTTTCAGCAAATGTACGGTCAAACATCAACATGATATCACCGTAATAGATCTCATACTTTGAATTTTTCAATGAATAGGATCCGGTATAGTTGCCCGGCTGTCTGAATACGTTCGGAGTTTCCGTTGAGTTCTTATTCTCAATTACATTGTACGTCAAGTCTGTTGACAGACGGCCGCGTGCGGTCAAACCCGGAATGATTTCCCAACTTGGCGTTACACTCGCGATGAAACGGTTATTGTCTTCCAACTGTTCTTTACCTAAGATATTCCAGAAATACTCTGAAGACATCTGATAGTTGGCCGGATTCCAGTCCCAGGCTTCATCAGGAGTCAGTGTATTGCTGGTATAAGGGACGTTCATGTATCCCAAGCTGGTAACAGTGCTGTTCTTCATTGCTGCGATGTCATCATATCCGGTGAACATACCTGCATAGTTTGTCAACAAGCGGCTGATACGGTAAGCACGGTTTTTAACATGCTGGCGCATATAGTTTGCCGAGTAATCCACTTTTAAGTTTTTCAGGATATTGGCGCTACCAGAAAGAGCAAAGTTGTGCTTGTTGTTGTGCGAGTTCAACTGTGTCGGCGTATTATCCATATAGGTATAGGAGAAACGCAGGTTGCCTTTTTCCGTTCCGTTGGTAATGGCCAGGTTATAAGTCTGGTTGATACCTGTCTGGAAAACATCATTCCACTGGTTGTGGTCGATAGGTGCGTAAGTACGAATAGCCCCGTTATAGTTGTATAACTGGGTGGTATAGTCGTACGGACGTCCCCAGGCATAGTATGTGTTACGCGGGCTGATTACCTGGTTTCCGTTACGGTCTGTACGCGTATTCTGGAAACCGGTTTGCTGTTCGAATTCACTTGCGGTGGCCAACAGGGCATTGTCGTATCCCGGACCGAATTCTTTCTGAATGCTCGGCATGTAGGCTACTTTGTCAAAGCTGACATTTGCACTGAAGTCTACACCGAGACCGCTCTGGCCTTTACCGCTTTTAGAGGTAATCATCACAACACCGTTGGCTGCTTCAGATCCGTACAGGGCAGATGCGGCGGCACCTTTCAGGATAGAGATGCTTTCGATATCTTCCGGGTTGATGTCCACCATACCGTTGGATTCTACACGCTGGTTAGTCCAGTAACCGTCTTTGTTGGCGTCGCCGTTGTGGATGGGTACACCGTCCATTACGATCAGCGGCTGTGTCGTACCGGTGATAGAAGACAGACCACGTACGGAGATGGATACGGAGGAAGTACCACCACCCGGAGCTGCCTGGATGCGCACACCTGAAGCCTTACCGTACAATGATGTGGCGAAGTCCGGAGTACCCGTTTTGATCAACTCTCCGGCATCGATTGTACTTACGGCATAACCTAGTTTTTTGGCGTCTTTCTTGATACCCATGGCGGTAACGACTACCTCGTCCAGTTTTTGAGTATCTTCAGCCAGTAGGACTGATAAGGAAGATTGACCGGTGTATGTCACTTCCTTTGTTGCATACCCGATGAAAGAAATCTGGATGACGCTTCCGTTCTTTACATCGCTCAGGCTAAAATTACCTTCTGTGTCGGTAATTGTGCCGTTTGTGGTTCCTTTCACGACTACAGATGCTCCGGCGATCGGGCCGAATTCATCTTCTACGGTACCGGTAACTTTCCCGTTCTGCTGGGAAATCGCGGTTTCATGCTTCTCTGGCGCAAAGTCAGCGGATGCACTTACGGGAAGTGTCATGGCTCCTGCGACAAGAATCAAGCTGACAGGTTTGAAGTTTTTCAACATAATAATTGATTTTATTAATAAATGAGGCGTTCTCTTTGTCCCCCTTCTTTTTCTTTTACTCTATTTTGTTTAAAATGTGTATAGAAAACTTTAGATCCTGACGTTTAATAGTTGGCAAATTCATAGTCCTAAAAGAACTCACGTGCTTTTATTATGTTGATGGATTGGGTTTAATTTGCATATTATCAGTTTGTTAAGCATGTATTGGGCTTGGTGTGTATTCGGCCTGTTGGAATTTGAAAAAATCAGAGATATATCAGAATGAAAAAATTAGTCCGTTTATGTCTGAATTATTGAAAAAAGCGCCTGTTTTTAACATAATCCCCTGTTTTATAAAGAAAATTAACAGTTAGTTCCCGGATAACAGATTGTTCTTCTACTGCGGTTCAATATTAATATCTGAGCTGCTTTTTGTGGTTATATGACATATCTATAGTGATTTATGGAAGATATTTATACCGCCTGAAAAGGTCGTATTGTGCAATGTTTTCTTTTTTAACAATATGTATCGCTTTAATGTTTATTTTATATATTGATAAATAAATCTTCGCGATTTTTAGGATTGAGATATGAAAAAATATTATTTACGGTTAGTTAGGGGCATAATTGTTGGCGATATGTTAAAAAACGGACTATCAATCATTTTTTTTAAACAAAATGCAATATATTGAAACAATTATTCCATATATTTGCACTGTAATAATTGTATAGAGTTCTTTTAGAACTACGTTATATATCAATGAATTAAAGTCCTTTCCAGCCTTGTTTTTTATGTTTTCACCGGAATTCTCCCATTGTTTTAATTTCCTAAAAGATGTAACCTATGTTAAGTATTGAGATAAAGAGAGTTTATCTTAGGCTGCAAAACGAACTTTTCTGATAAAAAGATTGTATTTGTTTGAAAACTCACTGATTATTTGTATATTTGCGGGCGATTAAGCGAAGATGAGGAGGGGGCGGGTAGTCCCCTTCTTTTGTTCTTAACAGTATGTTTATGATTGAAAAGGGAGTAATAACTCAGTTGGTTGAAGAGAAATTGGCTTCTTCCGACAATTATTTGGTTGACGTAGTAGTTAAGCCGGGAAACCTTATTATTATTGAGATTGATAATGATGAGGCAGTTTGCATTGATGATTGTGTGGAATTGAGCCGGTATGTAGAGGAACATCTGGACCGGGATGTGGAAGACTTCGAACTGGAAGTCGGTTCGGCAGGAGTTACCTCTCCTTTTAAAGTGCTTCGTCAATATGTAAAGAATATAGGGAACGAAGTGGAGATGCTGCTGAAAAGCGGTGTGAAACTGACCGGAGTATTGAAATCGGCCGACGAGAACGGTGTTGTAGTTACCGTTGAAAAGCAGGTAAAACCTGATGGTGCCAAACGTAAAGTTACTGTTCGGGAAGATCAATCCTATACATTCGAAGAAATAAAATATACAAAATACCTAATAAGATTCAAGTAAAGAAAGATTATGGCCAAGAAAGAGGAAACAATCAGTATGATTGACACACTTGCGGAGTTCAAGGAGTTGAAGAATATAGATAAGGATACGATGATCAGCGTGCTGGAAGATTCCTTCCGTAACGTAATCGCTAAAATGTTCGGTACGGATGAGAACTACGACGTAATTATCAACCCTGAAAAAGGTGACTTCGAAATCTGGAGAAACCGTACGGTTGTGGCTGATGACGAACTGGAAGATCCGAATCTGCAACTTACGTTGACCGAGGCCCGTAAGATCGATGCCGACTGTGAAGTAGGGGAAGAAGTAACCGACGAGGTTCATTTCGCCGATTTCGGACGTCGTGCCATCCTGAACCTGCGTCAGACGCTGGCTTCAAAGATTCTTGAATTGCAGAAGGATAGTTTGTATGCTAAATATAAAGATAAAATAGGTACAATCGTAGCAGCTGATGTATATCAGGTGTGGAAGAAAGAGATCCTGTTGCTGGATGACGAGGGTAATGAGTTGCTGCTCCCGAAATCAGAACAGATTCCTTCCGATTTCTATCGCAAAGGTGAAACTGTACGTGCGGTTGTACAAAAGGTGGATAATTATAATAATAATCCGAAGATTATCCTGTCCCGTACAGATAAAATGTTCCTGCAACGTTTGTTCGAACTGGAGGTTCCCGAAATTAATGACGGCCTGATCCTGATCAAGGCTATCGCGCGTATCCCGGGAGAAAGAGCAAAAGTGGCCGTTGAGTCATACGATGACCGTATCGACCCGGTAGGTGCCTGCGTAGGAATGAAAGGTTCTCGTATCCACGGAATTGTGCGTGAGTTGAGAAACGAGAACATCGATGTTATTAATTATACATCCAATGCGTCGCTGTTTATCCAGCGTGCATTAAGCCCGGCTAAAATTTCCTCTATACGAGTGAACGAAGAAGAACATAAGGCAGAGGTTTATCTTC
>OGXT01000212.1_pt1 | contig 76464 bp, 112 predicted proteins | sample 1576361 | NCBI WGS metagenome assembly OGXT01 (sample SAMEA3541514, study PRJEB24748) | human gut metagenome | biome: human gut; feature: human-associated habitat; material: faeces | place: China | collected 2012 | reverse complement strand
GGTCGACCATGGAGAGGCTCCCATCCTCATTCCGAAGCGCGGAGATCCCGGAGTTTGTGAAGGGGTGGCTGACGATCACCGGGGAGAGGGCCGTTTCCTGGATCTGCACATCGAGGAGGGTGTGCGCCACCAGCTTTACGCGGAGCAGATCGGTTTCACGGGGCATTAGGAAAGGCCTCCCATCTCCATCGCCTGGGTTTCCTCAGCGAAGGGGCTGCTGCATCGGCGGATCAGGCCAAACTCGGTTCGCCGGACTCCTTCCTCCGCCATAGTGTCCTCACCCAGCTTCTCAAAATCCATATATCCGTCGATGGTATCAATCAGCTCGTCATCAGCACCGATGCGCCGAAGGACTGCTTGCCCGTATTCGTAAGTGTCCTCCGGAATGCGCTCATAGTCGTCCAGATTCATGGCACAGCGGAGAGCCTCCTGCATAGTCCCCGGCTGCTCCACAGAAAGAACCGACAGATATTTCAGCAGTTCACCATCTTCACACTGCATCCCCTCAATGGCCCAAGCCAATTCGTTTGCATCTTCCACGCAGACCCCTGTGGTGGGAATGTGCTCGTCCATATAGGGAACGGAAAACAACACCTTGGTTACGGCTGCCTCTGCAAAACAATCAATTCCCAGTGTTCTTTTTACTCGCTCCAATTCTTCCTTCGTTGCCGGAAGGCAGACACTCACTTGCGCTTGGGAAGAGGAGAGGTCAAGCTGGATCTTCGATTTTTTCTCTCTGACAAGCTCATCATCCTGCTTGCGGAGCACATAGCCCGCATAGGTATAGGCGCCGCCATGCTCGGCATAGTATTCTGCGCCGATTTTCGCGAAGTCCAGGTAGGGCCAGGCCGCTTCGGGGAATCTGGGGTCACCTTGAATCTGACCGGCAACAGCGACATATCGGCCAAGCGTCACATCCGAGTTTACATTAGGGATGAGAATGTAGTCCGACACCTGTTCCGCCACACGAATCATATCGTTCAGGTCATTGATGCTGTTGCCATCCAAGGCGCCGGCATAGATGTTCCGTTCGCGGGAGTCCATTTTGGCAATGATGCTCGAAAGCTGATTCAGCTGTGCAAGCTGCATTCTGGAATCAGGATCGAGTCCGCCGAGGTACGACGGCAGATTAGCGATCACGCTTTTGATCTCGACGATCTCTGTTTTTCCTGCTCTGCTGGCCTCATCAAGCTGGCTGCCCGCCTCTGTCATGGCGTCATGAGAGGCGGGCAAATTGAGCGGGACAATGACAGGACTCCCACTTCGTTTCATGAAAAGTTGGATCATGTCATTCCTCCCATCTGAACCCCCTGTTCCCGCTGGCACTGATCCACCGGATCTTCTGCCATCAGTTCCTCCAGATCTACTGTGCCAACATAGGCGATGTAGCCTCGGTCGGTAAACACGCCCGACTGATAGTCCATGTGCTGCAGGCCATACCGCTCGTAGTCATAAAACTCGTCCAGATTGGGGTCATACTCAAAATGGCCGGATTTCTGGATCATGTATTTCCCGTACTCCGCGGGGGTGTGCGCACCGGGGGCGAATTCAAACAGATCCATGTTTTCCGCCAGACGGCGGATCTGGCTGGCGTTTTCCGGCTTGGCCATGCTTACTGCTGCCCCCAGCTTCTTGCGGTCATGAATCGAAAACTTCTCCACAACCAGCGCCAGCTCATTGAGTTCGTGGATGTTATCGCACTGGAAGTCCAGTGCTACATCCACTTCCTCTGGGAATGAACTGTCAGCTATAAAGAGGCGCATATCCTTTGGGTCAGCAATGCCGGAACGCTGCATGGCGCGCTCAATTTGTCCTTTTGATGCAGGGAGATAGATCCAGGTCACATTCCTGCTGTTCTCCGGCTCCCACCGGGAGGATATCCCGACAGCAGTCATATCGGCCTCATAGTGGTAGCAGGGCAGATGTTTTCCATCATAGAGCTGTGAAAGCTGCATGCCGTTGTCATAGACCACTCCGTAGCGGGTGATAGTCCCCTCATTGTCCTCAATCAACAGGACAGCGGTTTCCACTCCGTCCAGCTGTTCCAGTTCTTCCATGCTGGCACACCCGCCATGGATGTTCATGTAGTGATCACGGCCAACCTCTTTCAAATTTGTGAAGTCCGTGATCACCGTCGCCTGCTGGCAGCAGAAGGTCAGGTTGATGAGATCCTTCATGCTGGTGAGATTCAGCTTTTCAGCCATCGCCTGAAATTGCGAAAACTCGCCCACAGTAAAGCTGTCCAGCCGCTTTGCCAGATAGTCCAACTCATCAAGGTTGACCTTGGTGCATACCAGCCGATTCAGCACAGGCCAGGCACTGTCGAGCGAGTCCAAGCGGCAGTCGGCTTCAGAGGCATCGCCGATCTCCAGTGCCTCCAACAGCGCAACGCAGTGGTCGTATTGATTTCTGGGAATAGGAAGAGGAATCGTCGCAACACCGTATTCCGGGTGGTCGGCGTTGCTCAGAACTGCTTCCATCATCACATTGCATCACCTTGCTTTCCTTCAAAATTCAAAATCGCATCTCCGTACTTGGCCAGAAGCAGAGCGCAGACAATCAGGTGGAACGCCTCATCTGTGACCAATTCGGGGGATGCGAGATCGGCAAGAGTGATATTGCGGCTGCCGGTGGAGATGGCTTTGGCTGCCTGGTAAACACTGTACAGTTCCGGCTGGATGCCGGAAAGCTGGACGGACTGGAAGTCAAATCCGTGGGCATCAAACTTCCAGATCATCCTGCGCCAGATATCCTCATACGCCGTGAGGAGAAAAAGCGCGGCCAGATTACGGCCTGACATTCGATAGCAGCGCACACGCCAGTGCTGCCAACGCTCCCGATGACTGTCGCTCAGGAAAAATCCAATGGAGCAGCCATTGAAACTCCTCTCTAAGCGGGCCTGAAGCTGCACTCCCGCTTCAGGGAAGAAGCAATCCCTGACAAACTCGTTGAGGTCAATCGCACCGGCCACGATCCGTTCATCCAGACAGACACACTGCTCCAAAGGGCAGGGATGATTGCGTCTGAAGTTCATGCAGTATGGGCACTCCATGTCATCTCTGCTATATTGGAAACCGGGATAGCATCGGCCATGGCCTCTGGGCTTAAAATAGGGCGGGGTCATCATCTGCTGTTCCATCTGGCACAGCGGTGTATCCCGCATGAAGTAGCGTGTCATAAGGTCATGCCCATCCCTTTCTGCTTGATTTCGCAATCGTCTTCCCTGATTCCCTCATTCTCCTCCGTATCGCTTTTCTGGCCGGGCATAAGGCATTCGCCCGGATAAAGCTCCATTTCGTACAGCACGCTGTTATCACCGCTTCTACGGTCAAGAACCTTGATGGTCGTGCCCTCAAATAAATAGTTGGATGCCTTTTCGAAATCAGAGCGGAATCCCTTCCCGTAATTACAGGTCGAATACTGATGAGTCGGCTGATCCTTGACCACGGAATAGTAAGCGTTGGTCTGAACCTCAGTCACCACCCGTACAAGCCCGACCAGGGTAGGGTGCTTGCTATGGCTGGTTGCCACCAACTCTGTCCCGGGGCGGATACAGCGTTTCAACTCAGCCAGATTTTTGATGCGCAGCGGCGCTTTTTGTTCGTTCTTTTGATCCAATCTTCAATCCTCCTGTCTGGTTTGAGGCAATAAAAAAGCGCCGGAGTCTTATTTCTAAAACTCCGGCGCCTGAATATTACATGATCGGTTCCTGGTTGTAGGGTTCCATGGGGTGTTGCTCCTGCTCTCTTATGCGCTCCAGAGCATCGGGAGCTGCAATGGCAATCTGCTCCTGAACGCCCCGGATGCACTTTTCCTGCTCAGCAGTCAAGTCAAAACCAGCGTCCAAGGTGTCGGAGCAGCAGCGGTAGATTTCGATAAGCTGTTCCTGATTGAAGATTTGCTGTCTGGAAACAAGGCCGGCGCGGATGGCGAAGTCCTGCTTGGCACCTGCATAGTTTTCCTGAAAGTAATTGCCCTGATTGAGACCTGTGCGGTCGAAGCTCCAGTCCCATGTGACGAATTGGACGCCAAGCCGGGTGGGATGGGCAGCCAGCACGGCTCCATTGAAGTCAGCCAGCAGGCGGTAGTCACCGGTCAGGCTTTGGGCTTGCAGGGGCGGGGCCTGTTCCAGCAGTGTCATGTACTCCCGCACGGTGCAGGCCAGATCGGTGGCTCGCTCACAGGCTCGTTCCCGTTCCGGCGTCGCTACATCCTCCTGCCAGTAGCGAACGCCTCCGTCCGCCGTGATCCGGCAGAGTGGGAGACCATCCCACCCCACAGGAAGCAATTCGTCCTGCTCCGGCTGCGGAGTGAATCCCTCACGGTGGAGAGCTGTGCGAAGCTCCTGAAAAAATTGTTCTCGGTTCATTTACTACCTCCTGATATTTAGTGCCCTTTTTGAATTTGTCTGAAAGCAAAAAGGGCGCCAACCTATTGGTCCATCACGACCAACAAATTGACGCCTCAAATTTTGTGTATTCTATTGATAGAAAAATAGCGCCCTTTTTGAAAATAACCGCTTCAAAAAGGGCGCCACATGGTTTCGGATTTGCCAATCACCGAAAAAAGGGGGTTCGAATCCCACCAGTTAGGGGGAAACAGTGGTTGGCATCTATGGATTCATTCGTAAATTTCTGAGCGAAAAAAGCCCGGAAACGGTTGATGCCACTGGCTTTTCGCCAGTGGCATCTATACCGTTTTGATTTTATGGTGACCCGCTGGAGATTCGAACTCCAGACCCATTGCTTAAAAGGCAAATTTCAAAACTTTTTAGCTTGTATTCTACTGCTTTTCTCCGAATTTCTATGCTTTTTAAATAAAATCGAGCTGCAAAACGTAATGAAATACAGACGCATACAATGTGAAAAACTAGCAAATTGCAAGCAAGCGTGAGCGGCAACGCCAATGTGGCAAGATCCCAACTATTTACGGCATTTACCACTTGCCGCCATTGCGTAACTATGCTAAAATAAAAGTGGCCACCTCCGTCAAGGCGGCCACGAAGAAGGGTTATGGTAGCAGGCCCCATCCCAGGGGCCTGCTATCATTTTTTTATAAGTACGGGTGCCCGCCTAGCTTTGCGCCCCGTTGCCGGATTACCCAACAATCGTTGCACCCTATTAAAATCCGCCACGCTGATCAGGGGTTGATGGCTACCCTTGATCAACTGGCCATGCCAGCTGTTGTACCCGGCATAGATCGGCCTGGACAATATTATCCGCACACTCCAGGCGCACATCTCCCGCCCGCGTTTGCCGTGGTAGCCCTTGATCCGGCACAGCTCGGCCACAGCGGATAGGCTCCGGTGCTCCAGATATTTGGAGTAGATGTAGCGTACCATCTCCGCCTCTGCCTGGTTGGGCACCAAATCATCCGGCCCGGACAAATCGTAGCCCAGCACGCAATGGCAGGTACGTTTGCCCTGCGAGGCACGTTCCTCCATGGCGGCCCGGACCCTCTCAGCCGTGATCTCCCTTTCCATCTGGGCAAACACGCCCAGGAGGCCCATCATAGCCCGGCCTGTGGGGGTGCTGGTATCAAAGCCCTCGGTGTGGCTTACCAGGCCCACACTGTGGGATGCCAGTAGCTCCCACGTGGCGTAAAGGTCCGCCACGCTGCGGGTAAGCCTTGATAGCGCCCACACGGCCACCACAGCAATTTTGCCGGCCTTTGCGTCGGCTAGCATCTGGCACATGGCGGGGCGGTGGTTGATGTCTTTGCCACTGATCCCTGCGTCCTGGTACAGGGCGGTGGCGTAGCCGTGGGCAGTCGCCCAGGCTTCCAGGGCGGCTTGTTGGGCGGCCAGGGAGTAGCCCTCCCTGGCCTGATCTAACGTGGATACGCGGATGTAGAGGGCGGCTACCTTTGCCTCACTCATCGTCGCCCACGAAAGCAAAGCACTCGGTGGGGTACAAGGCCCCGTCGATGTCCCAGCCGGATTCGTCATGGCCGTTGTCGTTGATGTACTCATATCCTGCGCACTCCAGGGCGTTCTCCACGCTCATGCTGTGGTTGGTGGTGATGCGGGCCACGATTTGGCCGGTCTCGGTGTTGCGGATCTTCAGGGTGCCGTCCTCATCCGCCACCCAGTAGCACTCCACCGGGTGGCCATCCTCAGAGGTGATCACAATCGCGCCTTGGGGCAGATCATGGATGGCACCAGCGTACTCCCGGGCCATGGCCTCCCGCACAGCCTCTTCGGCCTCGCCGTCCTCGGCGGCGTTGATCAGGTACCCCGGGATGTTGTCACCCCAGTCTTGAGCAAAATCGATTTCATGGGTCTCTCCAAGGGTGTATTCACCGGTGGTCTCGGAAACGTTGATTCCTGCATACATGATCTTCTTCATTGTGATTCCCTCCTTAGTCGCACAGGTCCCGGGGATCAACTTCGCGGAATTCCCCGTTTTCGTACCGGGCATATCCGCGGTCAGTTTTTCCGCCGCGATAGTCTTTTTGCCCATAGGTGTACAGGCGCCCCTCTACGGGATCGGATACATACAGTACCCCGGACTCTCCTTTGCCATAAGCCCCGGTGTAGCCGCCGACCTTGCGACTAAAGTCTGGCTTAGTGGTGCCAGGGATTGTCTCGGCAACCCAAGGGTTGCTGTAGCGGCGCTGGTTAAAGCTCTCATAGGTCTTAATGGTCTTCATCATTTTGGTTTCCTCCATCTTGGTAGTTGATTTTTGCCTTAAATTCTGGTACCATGGAGGCAACCGGGTAAGGCTCCCGGCTGCCTCTCGAACAGGGGTTGTAGCGGTCGCTGTGGAAGGGGGCCGCTACTTTTTACTTGCCCATGATGCGGTTGACGCTGGCGCGGAGTTCTTCAAGCGTATCGCACTTGTCGATTAGCTCCAGGATCGCTCTCAAGAGCGCCTCTGTGACTTGCATCTCGTTCATTCACCTCACTCCTTTCTTAAGGGGCTTCGCCCCTGCCTTACGCATATATAATATCACGTTTACCGCGATTTGTCAACTCTTTTTTCGAGATTTTTTAAAAATATTTCTCGGTTTGCGGGTTGACAAATCCCGCTTTGTGGGGTACAATAATGTAGCAGGGGAGGTGACAGTGGTGATAGACTTTACCGGAGTAAAGGTAATGCTGGCCCGGCGACACATGACGCAAAAGGAACTCGCAGAGCAAACGGGCGTACGCTACGACACGATATCAAAAATTAGCCTTGGCACAATCAGCCGCGTGCCGGTGGATGCGCTTGATAAAATCTGCACAGTCCTATCCTGCCAGCCCGGAGATTTGATAGAGCACGTGCCCGATCCGCCGGAGGCCAGCGTGGATTGACGCACCACCATTTTCGCGGCCTTACGAAAAAGGTCGCTGTCGCTCCCTGTATGGGGAGCGTGGATCGAAATCCCGTTTGGGGAATTATCCGGAATCTCCGGATAGTTGCCATTTGTCGCTCTCTGCACAGGGAGCGGGATTGAAATATGCCTCCTCATGGGGGTTTCCGCCCCAGCACAAAGCAAAATCCCCCTCCCAGCAGCCGAAACTGCGGGAGGGGGATAATTTTATGTCAAAATCACTTGTGCATCATTTGGTGGTACCGGTACAGGAGCGTCACCATCTCCTGCCGGGTCATCGGCTTGGTCCAGGCGTAATTGCCGTTGCCATCGCCCTGGATCAGGCCATTGTCTTTGGCCCAATCGGTGGCAGCCTCCGCATAGGCGTTGTGCTTGCCGCCGGTCCCAGCGCTGCTCATGAGATTGCTCACAGCGTTGCCGGCCTCGCCCTTGGCGATTTGCTGCACCTGCTCCGCTGTCACGGCGGGGGCTTGGGGCTGGCCGGCCTGCACCTTTTTAGCCAGGCCTGCTCGGGTGGCAATGCACTCGGCCACAGCGCATCCCACGGCCTTGGCGTAATCCTCCCGCAGGATAGCCGGTACATCATCAGGCGCATCCATAAATCCGTGCTCAATCAGCACGGCGGGCATAGCTGTGTTGCGCAGCACGTAAAAATCCGCCGTAGTTTTGGGGCTGGCACGGTTGCCAGCCAGGCCTCCGGCGCCCACAATGGCCGCATACAGGGCATCGCGCCAACCAGCGGCAGCGGTACCCTCGCCCAGCGAAAAGGCCACCACGCCACCGCCACGGCCGCCGTTGATGCCAGCATTGTGGTGGGCACTGTAGTACAGATCCGCCCCGACATCATTGGCCCGGCGGCAACGGATCGACATGCCCACATCCTCCACGCCGGTAGTGTCGTCCACACGGATCGTCTCAAAGTTTTCGTACTGCTTGGCCGCCTCGGCGATGTAGTTGCAGATCCTTTGATTCAGCCACCACTCTTGGCGCTGGTTGGGATCCAAATTGGCGGGGATACGGCGGCCTTCCGTGGGCAGTCCGTGGCCGGCATCCAGGGCCAGTAAAAATTTTGTAGCCATAGATTATTCCTCCTTGCCCAGCTGCTTGCCCAGCTGATCCACGCCGGTGGCCGCCAGGCCGGAGACAATGCCAACGGCCACAGCGGTCAGCACATCTCCCGCTGGGAAGTCCGGCATGATGTACATCCCCACCGCGCCCAGCGCCGCCCCGGCAGTGCCCACAATGCAGGGGATCCACTTATTAGGCAGGCCCGTAGCCTTGATGATTTGGCCGATCAAGTAGCAGATCACGGTGATCCCGACCACGCTTGCAATTCCAAAGTCCATAGTTTTTACCTCCAAAGCTAATTTTGCTTTTCCAGATCGTCGATCCGATGATTGGCGACTTTTTGCTTCTCCTCCTGGATTCCCACACGTTCTTCCAGGCCATACATGCGCTCTACCAGATTGTTGTGCGCTTGCACCTTTCGCTCCAGTTGTTCTAGGCGGAAATTGATTAATTTCGAACTGGTCATCACCCCAGCCAGCGACCCCAGGAGCGTGCCAGCCAAGGACAGGAGGGCCACGATTACAGCGTCGGACATTTAGGCCACCTCCCACGCGCCTGGCAGTGCATCCGGCCCGTGCACAGTAGCATCTGCTTTGCACCGGTAGATCTGTCCATCCGTCCAAAGCATATACTCTCCGGCTTGATATGCATCGTGTGCGCCAGTGGGTTGCACCCAGGGCAGCGCCCACCGGGCGGATGTGGCGTGGTATGGCGTCCACAGTGCCGGTGCGGCTCCGGGCGCCCAATCATCCCCCTGGGCTGCCCCATCATGCGCCTGGCAGCAGCGCCAGGGCTGGCCACCATGCGTCCGCACCTCGCCCACCGCGTAAGCGCCTGGCTTCCAGGGCAGCAGCAACGCCATATCAGCAATCACATCGTCTGCCTGGGCCGTGGGCGCAGCTGCCCTGGCATCGCGGGCCGCGCGCCGGGCCATGGCCTCTAGGGCTGCATAAATATCAGGCATTTTTCAATCCTCCTTCAAGGGCCGCCAGCAGGGCGGCCAATTTTTCTTCCGTGGTGGGTTCGGGCGGCGTTTCTGCCGCCAGCGCCTCCATTTCTGCCATCTCCTCCGGCGTGGCATCTCGGCAAACGCCGTCTTTGCAAACTCTCATATTTTCGCCCCCCAAATTTTTACTGCGCTGCCAGCGCCAAACTGCGCCTTAGTGGGATCTAGAGAGCTTAGGCCAAGCCCTGTGATATATCCAGGGCCCACTGCCTCTCCGGCGGACACAGTTGCGGCGCAGCTAGCCCCTTTACTACGCCGGAACACAATATCGCGGCCATTTAATGTTTGGATTTCCCACAGCTGGCCCCATCCAGGATTTTCCTTGTACGCCGTTTTACGCAGCATCGGGTAGTCGGATACGCACGTATTTACTCCGTACGCATTTGCCCAGGTGGGGACGGTCATCCGTGCATGTGTGTTAGCGATATTGTTATCAATATTAATTTGCGCAGGCTTAATATCTAGCTCAAAATATATCCTTTTAAGCTGCAACGGGCCACCGCTTAAATCGGATGTGACTTCCCACACCGCAACATCCTCAGTCAGAGTATATTCGCCAATATACTCCAGCTCTCCGTCGCCGCCACCACCCGCCACAATCTCTTCCAGCCGGTACACGCCATCCCTGGCCACCGGCACCTTGCCATCGTCAGCCCCGGTAGGCTTGGGCGTTGGGATAGAATCCAATATCGCTTCGGCGGCGCCCTTGGCTGCCTCCGCGTCTTCCCTGGCCGCCTCAGCGGACTGTTGGGCCCCCTCGGCCTTGCTCTGGGCATCCTGGGCGGCTTCGGCGGATTCGGTGGCCGATCCGGCAAATTTGGCGGCGTTGCTGGCCTCCTCGGCGGCCTTAGTGGCCTCTCCAGCGGCGGTCTGGGCAGCGGTCTCAGCGGCGGTCTGGGCAGCTTCTGCCTTCTTCTGGGCGGCCTCAGCTTTGGCCTGGGCGGCCTCGGCCCCGGCGCTAGAGCCGCCTCCGCCACCGGTGCCCACATCGTCCAGGCGGGCCATTACTTGCTCCCACAGGGCGGGAGTGTATTCGCTGGGTGGGCCGCCCTCGATGGCGCCGTTCTGGCCAATTTTTAAGGGCGCTGCCATGATCGCTGTGGGCCGGCGTCTGCCTGGCGCATGGCCTACGGCAGATACCCACAGTAGGCCAGCGCGATCCAACACTTCCCATGGCACTATCATCTCGCCGCTTGTGTATAGGCAGGACTTTTGCACATGCGCTGTGGCAAACATGATGGTGATTGCGTGGCCGTCCCAGCTCTCGTCGGCGGTGACCGCAAAAGTAGTCTCACCTACAGATCTGGCAATTAAGGGATGGTCCACAGTTGCCGTCAGCTGCTGATGATTGATATCAATTGCGATATGGCTCATGTCAGCCCCTCCTCCATAGCAGCTACAAAGGCCTCGGTGTTGATGTACGGATTAAGCAGCAGCGCCCAAGAGTCGTTCTGCACCATAAAAAAGTGGGTACCAGCAGCTAGATGGTGCGCTTGCAGCGTCTGCACCATCAGCGGGAGGGTTACACGGTAGCTTCGGTCGCCTTTTTGTAAGGTAAGGGCAGATGCATCCGCAGTATTTGCGGTAAAAAAGTTCACAGCAAAAATTGCGCCAGGCGTTGCGGGCAACGGATCATCTCCGCTGATATTTTTGGCGGCCAATGCCGCGCTGCTGCCGCACGAATAGATCGGGATATTTGCGTACCCCGCCGGGCCCTGGGGGCCGGGCAATCCGGGTTCTCCACGCTCTCCAGGGATCCCGGGATCGCCTTTGTCGCCTTTGGCCCCGGCAGGGCCTGGCGGCAGCATAATCTCGGTGGGCGGTATAGCCGGCATAAAGTATGGATCGCTGGCGGTAAAGCCGATTTGCGCCGATCCCAGATCCGCCTGGGTGATGGCTGGCGTGTAATATCCACCGTCCTTGCCCGCCGGGCCGGCATTGCCTTTGGGGCCGGCGGGGCCAGTGTCCCCTTTAGGTCCTTGTGGCCCCTGGTCGCCGGTGTCGCCCTTTGGCCCTACTGGTCCAGTCTCGCCCATTGCCCCAGTGGGGCCCGTATCGCCCTTGTCCCCCTTGGGGCCAGAGGGTCCTACCGGTCCGGTGTCGCCTTTGGGTCCCGCAGGGCCAACAGGGCCGGTATCGCCCTGATCGCCTTTGGGTCCCTGCGGCCCTGTTGCGCCGGTTGTGGGCACCTCGACGTTGCCGTTATCGTCCGGTGCAGTGCCGTTTACAGTTTGCACTGCACCCATGTCAGCCGCCGATAAGATCACAACTCCGGTTTTGCCATTGACAGATTGCACCGGCCCGGCGTCATCGCCACTCCCGCCGCCACCCAAAAACCGGACGGGCACCCGGAAGATCAGCTCATTTTTGGTGGGGTCGTACTCGTAAAGGATCGTCCCGATATCCAGTGTACTGGCGGCATACGATGTCCGCAGGGCGTCCTGCAGCGCTATGCGCACCTCGTAGGCGCTGTCGCCCATGTTGATGCCATAGATTTTGGTAGCGCCGGACGTGTATGTGCCGGCTGTCTGCCAGTTGGTCGCGCCCTTTACGCGGTATTGCACAGATGCCGTGTAGCTGTTGCATCTTTTGCACGGCGATATGGATAGCCGGGCAAACGCTTTTAGGTAAGTCCCATCATCGTCCAGCGTCCCGTCCGCCAGGCAACGCTCAAATTTGGCGTCCGTGATTTTTGGCGGCGCATAATCCACTACCTCAAATCTCGTGCTTTGGGTAGATACAAGCCCTCTACTGTCCGTCACGCGGACAGTCAGCGGGTATAGGCCTGCCTCAGTCAGCACGCCGGTAGTCACGTCCGCCCCGTACATGGTGGGCAGTGCAGGCGCATAAGCGCTCGCTCTGGAAATTTCATACGACTTGATTGCGGCGCCATACTGCCCGGATGCAGTAGTCTTGATCCGCGCCTGGCTGTGCCCCTGGATATACAAGCCCCAGCTATCCGGCACGCCATTGTTTACGCGCTCTGCAGTAACGTTGGATATGATTGGCTTGGCGCTGCTGGGCACGTTGATGGTAAAATAATCGCTAAATGCAAGCCCCACCAGTCCACCTTTTGCATCATAAGTAGTGCACCGGATGCGGGCTCTTGCCGATGCGGCATTGGGGATATGCTCCATCAAGTCCATGGGCGGTGTCCATTGCACAGATGCCGCTACGCCGCTGGCGATCACGCTTTCAGCCGGGGCCTTACCGGCATAAAGCAGCGCGGTCAGATAGTGTGTGTAAGATGTGCTCTCTCTGTTGGTGTACACGGTCATCGACTGGCCAAATACGCCTGCGGTGACCGATATGGATGGTATGGACGCTGCCATTATGTTATCCTCCTATATCTACAAACTCCGGCCCCGCTGCTCCGCTGGAAAAACTCGAAGCAGCACAACCGGGCATATTCTGTCGCCTCAACGGATGTAACGTACATCTTGTTGTTGCTGATGTACGCCACAACCGTTCCGTTTTCCGTAAATTCTAACCGGTCGTTGGTAAGCCGGGCAGCATAAGGGCTGTCCGACTTGCCAATCTCCACCCCGTCGCTGGATGCCCGGATGTAGGTGGATATCTCCGCCACCGCATCCGCCAAATCGTTGCCAACGCCGTCAATCCGCTCGCTGGTTTGTGAAAATGTGATCTCCAGCCGGGTTGCCGTCTGCTCGATCAGGGATTGCAGCCGCTGGATCGTCTCGTCCGTTTCCTCGCCGGTGGTCTGCACGTAGGTCCGTAGCTCTCCCAGCGCCAGGCTCAAGCCAGTCACTTGCCCAGCAAGATCCTGGTTTTCGATGGTTAGGCCGTCGATTGTGGCCAAGATTTTAAGGATTCTTCCGTGCAGATTTTGCAGGGTGTTGCTGTGGGCTGCCGTCACACTGTCACGCCTGGCGCTGCCGGTGGACTCCAGGGTATCCCGCTGCCCGGAGGTGGTCCGGGTCATGACGTAGGTGGTGATGGTATTGCCATTGGCATCGGTCACTGGCGCAATGTCCCCCGCACGAACCCCTAGGCTGGCCATAATGGCTACTTTGCAAGGGGTATACCGGATGGCGTGGATGGCATTATAAATTGCCTGGGCGATGGGCCTGAGGGCCGTGTCAGATCCAGTGGTCAGCAGCAGGTTGCTGTCAATGATGTAGGTGTTGCTGCCGCCGCCGGCATCCGCCGGGTGGATGATGCCAACATCCCCCTCGCCCTGCTTGATTTGCACCCGATCAATGGCCGCCACCTGATAATCTTCGTAGGATAAACTTTCCCAGTAATAGGATCCTGGGCCGATGGCCAGGCCCTCCCTCTGCTGGTACCAGCCAAATTGGATCTTGCCCTCTGGCGTGGCCCGGCAGAATTGGGCGCTGGCCTCTCCTATCCACTGCAGTAGGCGGCGGCCGGTGATGCCATCTGCGTAAAACTGCTGGATCTGGTAGCTGCCATTGGGCAGGCTGGTATTGGCCAACTCCAGCCCGCACTGGGCACACACCATCCCAGCAAAGGCATACAGGCTGTATGGCCAGCCGGTCAGCCCCCGCAGCCAGGGCGATAGGTCTCGGTCTGTCCAGCTTATCTGGTCGTAAGCGGTCACTTTGTAAGTGCCAGCGGTAGACCGGGTGGGCTTTTCGCAGGTAAATTGGCCAATCAGGGTTCGCGCCCCGGCATCGTCCACTTGGTAGTAGGCGATTTCTGCCCCCTGGCCAATAGTCAGCCCGCCAGCAGGGGTAAGGACGGATAGCTCCAGGCAAGCACAGCAGACAGACCCCAACGTCAACTCGGTTCCGCTGTTGACGCTTTCGGTGTAGGTGCAGCTGCGGATTCCAGATGATATCTCAGTGCCGTCTAGCAAAATAATTAGATTTTTCCGCATAGCTACCCCCTAACACTCAATGATGTTGAATTTTAGATTTTTATACAATCCGGTCCGGCTACTGTGCAGGACTACGCTTGCCTTGGAGCAGTAGGCTGTGCATGTCTTGGTGATGCCATTCTCCGGAAAGGAGAATGGGAAAGTGACTTTGCCGGAGAATAGCCCCATGAGATAGGCATAATCTTCCGAATCCAGCACCGCGTAGCTGAATCCGAAAGTCCGGACTTTTTCCCGTACCACAAAACGATGCATGATGCCGCTTTCGTCCCGCCCGGAATCGGAAGAATCCAAATCGGAAAGACTGATTTCCACACCCTCATCCGGGGCCAGAAGCGCGCTGCCGTCCACCTTATAGTTGGTGTCATAAGCTCTTATCATGCGAATCCTCCGTTGATCACAGCTCGTTTCCGGTTGTATCGATCCACTGCGCGTCCCAACATCTCATCTCCGATTGTCACGCCGCCATTTTCCTGGATGGCGTCGATGATCTCTTTGGCCACTTGCAGGATAGCGTCCACCACATCCCCGTTTGCAGCGGCCACAGCCTCCGTGATGGCGGATTGTGGCGCGGCAATTTCGGGATTGCTGCCGGCTCCGGGGTACTCGCCCATCATGGCCAGCGTTGGCTGCTTGATCACGCCGCCTTTGGCCAGCAAGGGGATTTGTGGCGCAGATACCTCTTTAATGTTAAAGCCGAAAGACTTGCCCCCAAGGCCGGGGACCCAGTCCGGGATACTGAAATGCAGTTTGTTCAGCGCGCGGATCACTGCGTTGATGCCGTTGGCAATGCCCCGTATCATGCCGTTGATGCCGCCGATGATGCCATTGATAGCCCCTTTGATGGTGGATACAATCCCGTTCCAAATGCCGGAGATTTTGGATTTGATGCTGTTCATCACGTTTGTGATAGCAGTCTTCACGGCGTTGAACGCATTGGAAACGCCGGTCTTGATGCCGTTCACCACATTCACGATCGTGGATTTAATGCCATTCCAGATGTTGATAGCTGTGTTTTTGATACCGGTCCACAAGTTGGACACAAAGCCCTTGATGCTGTTCCAGATGCTGATAACATCGTCCTTGACTTTGTTCCAAATGTCCTTCAAAAAGTTCCAGACTGATGTGGCAATGCCCTTAATTCCGTCCCAAATTCCGGTGAAAATTTCCTTGATGCCGTTCCACGCACGATCCCAGTCGCCGGTAAAAATGCCAGCAATGAAATCGATTAGGCCATGGAGCACATCGATGGCTGCGCCTACCACGTTGCCGATTAGATTGCCAATGTACGTGAACACGCTACTTACAATAGAGCGCAGCAATTCGAAGATGGGTCGGACGGCGTCCCATACAACCGCAATTACTTCGCCAACGCCACTAATGATTTCCTGGATCTTGTCGCCCTTCTCTTGGAAGGTTTCAGCTACTTTTGCAAAAATCTCCTTCAGGCCGTTCAGGCAATCAATCACGACGTCGCCGATGAAATCGGCAACAGGCTTCAGCTGGTCCAGCAGTTTTTTCAAACCTTGCCACACCGGATCCAGGATATCTCGCAGCGCCTCCATGGCGGCAGTCAGCAGATCAATGCATGCCGGGGCAGCGTCTTCAATCGTCCAGGACGCCAATGGTAGCAGTACAGATTCATAGGCATCTGCCAGGGCACCAGCAATCAATGCGGTCAGAGATTCCCCGATAGACATAAATTGCGCAAAAGATCCCATCGCCGGAGACAAGTCCAGCCCGCCAAGCCATTGCGCCGTAGCGCCGGACATGCGATCAAACATGCCCAGGATGTCGTTCAGGCCGTTCCACCAGGCCTGTATAATCGCAGTCCCATTTCCATTATCTTCCCAGGCTACCTTCAGGCGATCAGCAAACTTGTCTACGCATCCCATGATGTTGCCAAAAATACTAAGGATGCTTTCCAGCGTCTGCTGGCCGGTACCGTTGGTAAACACCTCGTAAAAGCTATCGCCTATGCTCCCAGCAAGGGCCTTCACGCTTGTAAAGGCGCTCTTCATGGACGCGATAACCTTTTCGCCCTGGCTGTCCCAAGCGGCCTTGAACACACCAAAAATGCCCGCCAGCTTTTCGCTGATCGGGCTTGTGTCCAGATCCAGGGCGGCATCGTAGTTGACATCTGTGCCGCCGGCGCCGCCTCCTCCCCCACTGTCTCCGCCGGTGTCCGGGGCTGCCAGCGTTTCGATTTCGTCAAATCCTGCCATCGTCCGCTGGGCCTTTTCCATCTGCTTGGCCGCGCCGCCTGCAGCATTGCCAGCAGATTGCATGCCCTTGGCCGCGCTGGCCATGGATGCCACAGATTTGCCAGTCAGCAAGGATATTACTTGGGCAATGGATGCAAATACTCTGGCCGCCACGTTGGCCAAGGCAGCCAGAGCCGGAGTCAGCGCTTGGATCAAAGGGGCTGCCGCCGTAGCTGCCGCACCCTTTAGGTTGGCCAAGGCGGATTGCATTTCGGATGTCTGCCCAATAGCAGAGCTGAAATACTGGGTCAGGCTGCGCAGTCCTGCACTGATGCCATTAAAAATAAGCGCACCGGATACGATGCGCCTTAGGCGGGATTTAAAATGCCCTGCATGCTTTTCAGCAGAATTGAAGCCGCGCTTAAATACGCCGCCGATTTTTCCGGCTATTTTGGTCAGCGGCGACGCCAGGCCCTTCCCCAGGGTACCAAGGGCCTTTTTCCACTTCTGCTTGGTTGCCTCTGCGGCCTTTCTGTGGGCCTCTTCTATTTTTTTCGTTGCTGCTTCTTGGGCAGCTGCCGCCTTATCTGCGGCGGCTTGTTCTGCATCCGCCTCTTTCTGGGCAGCCGCCTGCACTTCCACGGCAAGCCGGTCCCGGGCAGCCTCCAGACGATCGTATGCCCTCTCTCTCTGCGCTCCCAGGGCCTGGGCGGCCTTATCCCCTTTGTCGCTGTCCGGCTTAGAGATCGCTGCCTTGTAGGCCTCGCCCAGGCGTGCATACTCACGTTCCAGCTCCTGCACCTTGATATTCGCCATGGCCACAGCCCGGCTAAAGGATCCGCCCAGGCTATTTTCCACAGCCTTGCCCGCGCTTTCTGCGGCCTTTTTAGCTCCGGAAGCAGCCTGGGCGGCAACCCGTTCCATGGAGGCCTGTGTGGATTTCTCCACATTCTCCAGAGGTTTCCGGATGCTATCCCGCACGGCGTTCATCATGCCATCGACTTGCTTGCGGATATTGGCGCCACGCACCACTAAATCCAGATATACCGCGCCAACACTGCTATCAGCCACTGCCATCACCTCCAAACGCCCGGGCAATCATCGCCTCCAGGTCTCGCATTTGCCGCCGCAGGTCCGCTGGATCCTGCTTCTGTGCCTTTCCGGCCAAAAATCGTTGCCACTCGGACCGGATCCGTTTTTGCCACGGGCCCATCTTAGCAATGATCTGTGGATCCTGTTCCGCCCGTACAGCTACTACTCGGCCCAGCGGGGTATCATCCATCAAGCCGCCAACCAGCTTGGCCCACTCTGGGTACGGCAGATCCCCTTGGGCCGCTGGGAGGATGCCGTACTGCGTAGCAATGCTTTGCTCGATCAGTACGGCATCAAAGTTCAAATCATAAACTTCCGACTCAGCGCCATTACGCTTTTCCCGGAAATCGCGCCCCAACCTCTTCTGGATCCTCCCCAGTCACGGCGGCGATCACCAGCTCAAACAGCTGTTGGTAGGCAGGATACGGCATGTTCATATTCTCGACTTCTTGCGCCGCCTTCTCTCCCAGAGCTAAGGCCAGCACGTTGGCCACTCCTGCCATCAAATCATTGGGGTTCTCCTGATTCGCAATGGTCTCTTGCAGCTTCGCCACTGTCTTCTGCCGGTTGTCCACCGGGTAAATCTTCTCCCCAATGCGGATTTCGGGGGACTCGGTCAGCAGTTTTCCGTCCAAAGTATACAGTTTTCCCATGATGCTTTCTCCTCTCGTTAGGCGCCTGTGGGCGCAGGGGTGTATGTGGGCTTGCCGTCGGACTGCACTTCGAACTCCAGTCCCGCCACATTCGTAGAGTCACCAGAGCCGGGATTGGTGACGCTGATCACGCAATTAAAGGTCAGCTTCGCCCCGCTAGGGAACTCCCACTCAAACTTGGTGTCGCAGCCGGTTCCGGTGCTCCACGCGCTGTCGGCTACATAGTCGTTGCCGGGGTCCCCGACATTGCGCTTGCCGGATAAGGTGATGGTCAGCGCCTTGCCAGTCACCATGCGCCGGACCCAGCCTTGCTCTTCCATGGGCCTCCACTCTTCCACATTGCCTTCAATGGACACGGAAAAGGTTTCCAAATCTTTGATGATAACCATATCGCCATCTGCCGAACTGCGGCCAGACTTTCCGATTTTAAACTTGTTCTCAAAAACGGGGTATACGCCTGTTTTCGCCATCTTGTTCACTCCTTCTTGTAAGTAATTCTTAGATTTACTACATACTCAAATACACCGTCTGGGCCTCTCCCCAGGGGCACAGGGGCCGAACCTGGATCGGTATAAGCAACCGCTGCGCCGTCCATATCTGCGCTTGTCAGCCCGTAGAACAGGCTCCACAGGGCGTTTGCTTTGGCCTCTGCCTGCGGCTGGCTGTTGCCCCACCGGAGCAACAGCCGGCCGCAGGCAGAAAGGGTACCATAGCTAGTGCAGGCGGGGCCGCCAATGGCAATGTGGGCGGGCCCTTGATCGGGACTGGGATACACCCCCAGGAAGCGCTCTGCGTTGCCATCCACACCGCCCAGCTGGATCCGTCCGGCATAGTCCGGATCCTGGGCTTTGATCCAGTTTTTCAACTGCTCGGTTGTCACTTCGCCATTCCTCCCTTCAGCGTCTGTGCAAAGGCGTTGCGGATAAAATCTGCTTTTCCTCCGCCGGATTCATATGGTTCGTACCACAATGCGCCGGCGTTCGGATTTTTTGCTTTCTGGAAATTGTACTCCGGGTGGAAATACAGCCTCCTGGCATATGGCGTATCTGTTGCAAGTCTGGTGCGGATTTCCTCGCCATCCTGGAATTGGTCTGCCTGTAAAGTTCCCTGCATACGGCCCGTGTCAAATGGCATCGTCTGGGCCGTCTCAAGGTCAGTCTTAGTTGCTTCCATTGCCGTCATGGCCGCAGCTTTTACCTGCTCATCGATCCTTGCCAGCAAAGCCGCATCCAGCTTAATTTCCACAGCCATTTACACCAGCTCCAGTTTCGTGTAGTTCACCGTTCCATCCGGATTTCGGCACTTACTGCCCCGGTAAATCGTCCAGGACTCGCCGTAGATTTCCACCACTCCTGCCAAGATACTCACTTCCGGTGCAATATCGCCGTCAAACAGCGCCGTACCGCCCAGTTGGATCAGATGCTTTTCGGCATCCATAATCTGCCGGGGCTTATCCTGCCAGTTGCACGGCAGTTCCATAGTTGCCACCACATTTGGCGCGCCATCCTCGCCTGTGCCGTCAATCAAGGTAACGGCACACAGCGTCTTACACGCCCTGGGCGGCACCAGCCGGGGCCACATCAGGGGATCAGCCGGGACGCCAGCCCCGACTGCCTCAGCTGCGCCATAACGGCGGTGTTGGTGGTGATGCCGCCCTGGGTCACAGCGCGGCTTCCGTCAAAGCTCATGCTTACACCGTTGATCCCATAACTGGCCAGCGGGCTTTGCAGCTCCTCGCCATAGGCATGCAAAAAGGCGGCATGATGACACACCGCCTTTTTGATTTTCTCCTGCTGGAACGGCGTAAGCCCACCAAAGTCAGTCTTTCGGATCCGCCCATAGCACAAGGCGTCCACCTCGTCGCTGGCCCTCTCCAGCTGATCAGCGGCCTCCAGGGAACCGCTAAATTCTGCCAGCTCCTCCAACGTTGCGTATGCCATATCAGGTCACCGCCGTGGGATCTACGTCCACATAGACGCTGTCCACCTGGCCGTTCTTACCATTCGGGAACGTGAACACGTCGGACAACTCCCGTTCCTGGTACAGGTATCCGTCCCCCTCGGTGTGGGCGCCGGGATTGAAGTAGTAGATGCTGCTGATTTTGGGCACCAGCTTGGTGGTCAAGGGGGTGGCGATCAGGACATTAATCTTGTGGGCGCTGACCTTTTCATAATAGGTGCTCAGGCTGGCGGCAGCAGGGCTGGCGACAGCGGTGTAATCGCTGCCGGACTTGGTGTAGTAGGTCTTGTCGGACGCGATGGCCGTGTCCTTGGTCGGGACATAGTCATCTGCCGCAGGCTCAAATCCGCCGCCAGAAGGAGAGAAGTTGAACCGGTCGCAGAATACCTCGTCGTCAATGACCTCCATCACTGGCACACCGTCAATGTCGGTCACTCGGGTCTCGATGCCGGTTCCACCGTCCGCAACCTGGGTTACCACGATATTCCGGGTGAATTCGGAGGATTGTTCCAGGGCATCCATGATGGCACTGGACACGTACATGATCAGGCCGCCCTTGGCCTTGTAGCGGCGCAGCTTGCCGGCGGCCAGCATCTTCTTCAGCTTGCCGAAAACGGTAGCCTTGGTGAAGTCCGCTGCCGCCGTCTGGCTGTGGTAGCCATCCAAAGACTGGGCCATGGCCGCAACCTTGGAGAAAAACAGCGCGTCCTTCTCCGGTGCGCTCTGGGTGCGAGTGAACACCTGGGCAATGTTCTGGATGCTGGCCGTGGCGTTGGATTCATCCACGTCAGCCCTGTCCACCAAGAATTCCACGTCCCGGTCGTGGGCCACAGTGTAGGGGTGATCCGCCTGGGTGAATTCGCCTCGGTTCCACCCGCCGTTCCGGCTGTGCTCCTTGAAGCCGCTTACTGCCATGCTGGTGAAATGGAAGGTCCGGGCATCCAGCCAACGAACGTTTGTGGTGATGAATGGTGTGCACAGGGTTTCCTGTGTCATAATTTCCAGCAGCTCAGGCTGCCAGACTTCTGCGTAGTTTACAGTGTTGGGCATAATGTTCTCCTTTCTTATTTAAAGCGATTCCACCGCTTTTTGCTGCCGTCACCGTTGGCTTTTGCGCCCTTGGGCTTTCCGGATGCATCCGGGTCCGCCCCCAGCTTAAAGCCACCGGATTTCTTCTTGTCGCCCTCCGCCTTCCACTCGGGGTGCCGCTTCAGCACATTGGCCATGGCTTTGGCCACGGCCTCCTCGGTCGCTTCCCCAGCTGCCTGGGCCTCGGCTGTGGCCAGGGTGGTGGCATCCTGGATCATATCCGGGGCCACTCCGGCGGCGTAGGCGGCAAGCTGACTTCTGGCGGCCAGCAGCTCAGCGGTCAGCCTGGCGGTTTCGGATCCGCCTTCTGCTTTGGGCTCGGGCGGCTTCTCTTCGGCAGGCTTTTCCTCGGCGGGTTCATCCTTTGCGCCCTCCGGCTTTTCGTCCTGTCCGCCTTCGCTTGCCGGCTTATCGGGGGCAGGCTGTTCCTGCTTTTCCACCTCTTCAGGCTTCGCTTCCGCCTTGGCTGGCTCGGCAGTGGCCGCAGGCTGCTCCGCTCCTTGCTCCTTGCCCTTCTCGGGTTCGGGCTCTGCGCCGGGCGCCTGCTCTGGCTTGTCCTTCTTAATTTTCTCCATGTATTTGCTCCTTTCTGCCCTTGTGCGGGCCAAAAATGGGTATGAAAAAAGCACCCTTTCGGATGCTTCTATCAACAAATATAAGTTGCCTATGGAAATGGGGCCGTATTTCTACGGCCCCGTGGGCAATAATGGGGTTCTTAACTTCTGCGTTACAACAGCGCGGGACCTGCCCGGCAGGCGTAGCATTCTCCTGCGTCTCTTTTGGCCAATATGGCGTGTGGTTGCTACGAAATCCACCACCTCAGACAGACACCTCAACTATTGTATCCCAAGTATATCAAATTTATTGCTTTTTGTAAAGAGGCAGATTGTTCCGGATTCTCTGCGCATATCGCTTATCGTTCTCCACAAGCGCAGTGATTATAGAGTTTTCCCGGCCAGGATCGTCTCCTTCTACCGCCAATCGGATAACCAAGTGGACGTTTTTATCATCTAAAGAAATGGTTTTGCAAGCGATTGCAGTATTCGGATGCGCTTTGTCTTGGAAAATGTAATCCGGATCCTCTGCAATTTCTTTAAAAAACTCTCCATACCTATCAAAAAAAGCTTGCCCACGGCGTTGAACGATGTGCTCTCTCTGATTCTCGGTCAAAATAACCGTACTAGAGCGGATACCTCCAGAAGCGGCAGGGGAGTATTTATCCGTGTCGATATCTGCAATCTTCTGCACTTCTCTCTTCTCTCCGTTGTCTGTATTCTTGGGTATTGTATCATATTGACCGGAAAATTCAACATTTTTTTCGGAACCATTCCTTGCCAGCGATCCCTCTTTATGACTTACGCCATCGTCCCTTTCCCTCCAATAGTCCCGGCGCAGCACATCCCCGTTATCACTTATAAACTTCCGCAGATCCGCCTGCAACTGCCGGGCCTGCGCTTTGGCCTCTTTCCTTGCCGCCGGATCCTGCAAGCCAGCGGCTTTTCGCTTTGCCTTCCGGATGGTCCGCTCCATCTTCCGCTGCACAGCTTCCAACTTGTTGACGCGCTCGATTTCTGCGATATCCATGGGCTCTGGCTTTCTGGATATACCTTCCACCCATGTGCTGATGGTGTGGCGGCAATTGGGGTGGAATAGTCCGCCCTTCATAGCGATGGACAAGAACATGTATTGCTTGCCGTTCCGGCTTACGCCAAAGCTGCCGCCCCTGGGCCCATTGTAATCCTGGAATACATCGTCAATGTATACACGGCCTTGCCACGGGAGGCAGGTGTCGGAGCATGCGCCGTACTGGCTCACCAGCACGGTGTCAATACCCAAAGATTCCCGCTTCCGGGCCTCTCCCATCAGCATAGCCCGGGTGGCGCAGGTTCGGAGGGCCATCTCCGCGTAGCTGGCGATGTTTACACGCCGTCCATCCGCGTACTCCACGCAGTTGATGCCTTGGGCCAAAAAGTCTTTTGTGGCTTCGTCTACGGCCTTCTGATAGGTCATTCCACCGGCGTTCAGAGCGGTAGCTGTTCGCAAGATAGTCCGTCGGTATACATCGTCCATGTACCGCAGGGACGCTTGTCCCGCCCTGGCCTCGTTGTTCCGCATTTCATTCATAAGGGCCTGGAGTCGGGCGTCAGAGGCCCGAAAAAAGCCGTCAGAGCCGCCTTCTACATATTGCTCCTCCAGCATCTTTTCTGTTTCCACATTGATTTTAGGTGCATACTGCCCTAATAGCGCCTCGTTCTCCAGCCGGAACCGCCGGACATCCCGGAGCTTGGCAGCCTGCCAGGCCTCCCAGTGCTCCGGCACGCCGTTCTGCCCTCCTTCTGCTTCTTCCTGCCGCTGGTGCCTGGCAAGGTTGCGCCGCAGGCTGCTGGTAAGCTCCAGTTCCAACTTTTCCCACAGCTCCGCAATCTCCAGGGCCGTCATACTTCAAGCCCTATGGCAGGCTCTGGCAGCTCCTCCACGCCCCGTTCCCGCCGGATCCGGGCCACTTCTCCAGCCTTCCACTCATCATCCTTGCTGGATCCCCAGAGCTCTTCCACTTGAGCCTCCACGCTCATAATGCCGGCGGTGGCAGCATTGGAGATGGTCTGCACCCGGCTATCAAAGTCCGGGGCGCCATACTCGCCGAAGCTTACCGTGGCCTCATACGTGCCGGGGGCGCGGCCCTGTAAGATATCCTGGGCCGCCAGGGCGATCTGCGCCAACTGCGGCAGGGCCTTTTCCAGCGCGTCTGTAATGGCATTCCGGGTAAAGCCAGTCACATCCTTTTTCTCCCGCTGTGCCTCTGCGCTGGCCATCTTACCCACGTCAATGCCCAGGGTAGCCGGGGACATAATGCCCTGCAAACACATGTCCAGGGTGGCGGTATAGCTGGCCAAGAACGCCTCGTAGCGGATCTCCGGCTGTACGGTGTCAATTTTGTCGGCCACGGCCTCCTTGGCCGTCTGACCCTCAACGGTGATGTACTCGGCACCAAAGCGGTCGGGCCGCATAATCGCGCCGGTGTTGGGGTCCCGGGGCAGTAAATTCTCCGGGATATATCGCTGCACCCTACCGGATCTGACCGCATCCATCCACTGGCTGATGATCTCGTCGTGCGCATCAAACGCGTCCGTTTTCTTGTCGAAGATGGACTGCCCCCGGCCGCGCCACCGGCTGGAAGGCCAGAACTGCAGAGGGACAGCCAGGATGAAATCACCTGCAAATGTCACGGGCCTGAAATCCGCAGCATCCGGCTCGGCGTCTAACGGTACCATCTTATCCCCGTCCAGCAGTTCATACCGCACTCCTCCGGGGCTGTAAATCTCCCGCAGTAACCGCCCCTTGTCTCCAATCGGTGAAAGAAAGTGCGCCTCACAGACACGCCCATGGCGGTGCACATACTCCACCCGGTCCGCCCCGTAAAACTCCAGGATAGGGCCGTCCGACACCTCTGGGTCCAGGCTGATTTTGAAAGCGCCATCACCGGTGACCAGCGTCTCCGCCACCGCTTGGCTTACCAACCTGGGCAAATCATTATCATCCGCCAGGGCTTGCCACCGGGCTGCAACATCGCGGTTGCCGCCAAAATCCAGGTCGGCCAAATCCGCTTTGACCACACCTGCCAGCGTATCCACCATAATGCCAGGCAGACCACTGTGGGCCTTGCGGATCGTCTCCTTGTCCGGCGCCGCCGCCCAAAATCGGGCCCGTGCCACAGAATCATCGCCAAGCAGCTTAAACAGCTGATCCAACTCCGATGCATCGCCTCGGTACCAGATCTTGTTGCGCAGTACGTTGGTCTCATGGTTGACCGGCTCCCGGATGGTCAGTCCCCGCCCCGGCGCCGGCTGGATTTCCAGCCAACTGCGAATCATGTTTTTCACCCTCTCTAAAAATCTCATTACCGTGCCACCCCAATTTTATCTTTGTACGGAAGCCAGGCGTATTGCTCGGCGTTCACCGTGTGGTCGTTCCGGTCCTCCGGGGTATTGTCCTTTTTGTCGTCCCAACTGTAACTGTTGTATTCCTGGATCAGCGGCCCGCAGGCCTCCTCCACCACCAGGTGATCCCCATGGGCCAGCCAGCCGCATTCCAGGTTGATCCGGTCCAGCACCGGCATTTTCTTCCAGGCCGGCGCAAAGTCGTAGATGCAGCCGCTCAGGCGCTTGTACTTTCGGCACTCGGTGATGGTCGCCTGGTCGGCGCTGTCGATGTATACCGTCCGCGCAAAGCCCCAGGCAGCCCGCTGGCGTTCCAGGAAGTCAATCAGCAACGGCGGAATGTCGCTGGGCGCCAGGGGCTGCAGGCGGCAAGCTGCCCGGTCCTTGTTGCTGTGGATCTCCCCCGCCAGCGTCACCTTGCGCCGGTCGGACAAAATCCCGATAAACGCAAAGGCAAAAGTATCGTCGCTCTGCTGGCTGTAGGATGTATCCACGCCACAGGAAAATTGCACCCAGTGCAGCGGCGCTCCTGCCATAACGGCTCGAAGGTCTGCCGCATGGATCAGATGCCTGGGCTCCAGATTGAAAATCAGCCCTGTCGCCCGGCCCCGGAGGCCTAAAATCTTGTTTTTGTACAGTTTGGTCCCCGGGGGGACCATGGAAATAATTTGCTCCCGTTTCTCCGGCGAAAGGCCTAAATTGTGCTCGAAAGAAAAGAACCAGTGTACCCAGCCTGGCTTTTCCGGCTGGCACAGCTGGCCCATAATTTCCTTGGGTGTATCTGCTGCCCAGGCGGGAAGCGGGCGGCTGTGATCGATAAACTCTTCGTACACCGGTAGCCCTGGATCGTCCGGATTCAGGGTGGCCATGAGGTAATCACACCGCATGGCAGCTTCCCGGACAAAATCCATGTCCGCCACGTTGATCTCATCAATGTACAGGCATCCATACTGCCCGCCCAGCGCTTTTTTCCACCGGGCGGCGTCCGAATAACCCAACACGTAAATGATCTTGTCCCCGCCTGGGGCATGGAGGATGATATGGGCCATTTTGTTCTCGCCACGCCCGCCTGGCCAGTACTCCACCAAATCGCCAAAGTCATCCAGGACGCCTAATTCTTTAGTGATGATATTTTTCTCAATCGTTCCTTGGTCGAGGCCGGACATGATGTGCAATCGCTTGGGGCTTTCGGCGCATCGGAGGATAAACTTAAACAGCCCCACAGTCGTTTTACCCGCCGCTGTGGTGCCTTCCAGGAACTCCACAGGGGCATTGCAACGTAGGAACGCTTTGTACTTATCCGATAGCAGCAAATCAGCCACTACCACCACCCCTTAGCTGCTCCAGCACTTTGCCCAGCTGGCCGGTATCCAGCTTACCATCCACCTTAAGCCGGTCCTGGTACATCCCCAGATGCTTGCCAATCAGCTCCAAGGCCCGCAAGGCGCCCTTGCTGTCAAATTGATACTTGCCGCTCTCCACCATTTCCCGCGCCTCCGGATCCCACTCCAACACCGGCGTAGGCTCCCGGCAGCAGCGATAGGTATCCATCAGTTGCAATATCACATAATCCTGGGTGACGGCCAGGCGCCGGACCTGCTCCTGCTGTAGCTCCCGCACACGCGCGAGAACAGCCGCATTTGACAACAACCGTGTAGCTTGCTGCCTGGCAGATTTATCGCTGTACCCGGCGCGTATGGCTGCCTGCGTGCCGTTGTAATCCACCACATATTCCTGGCAAAATAGTTCATGCTGTTTTCGCTGCAGCTCCGCCATCGCGGTCACCACCTCTCTTCAAACAAAGAGGCCCGGGACTAACTCCCTGGCCTCTCCTTTTTTGCGCACAAAAGAAATACCCCACCGGCACCCCGGCAGGGTTGAAGCTGTGGCCACCGCCATTGCTCCGATGATTGCATGATACCACACAAGGATACTGACAATCAATGCCATTTACGGCCATTTACTGCCAATCACTGCCACATTTTCTGGGGCAACCGGCAAATTGTATATGCTGCAACGCCTTCCCATGGAGGCGGAAGACTGCATGGAGGCTTTTTTCGTCGTCATCCCCATAGACCATAATGGCCACGTCTCCCCAAGGCATCAGCCTATACCCATCCCCATCTATGTATCTCAGTCGCAAGCACTCTCGCTCTAACGGATCCTCCACATGGTCTATGGCGGCCTCGATGGCCGCCATTTCCCGTTTCGCCGCTTCGATCTGCGGCATTACTCGTTCCTCATACTCCATGCGCCGGAGGATGGCCCTTTCCATTCGGTCCCCGTTTCCACCGGTGGACTTTGCGCCGGAGGATTCCTGCATCGCTGGAATCTGCTCCTCGTTGCGCAATCTGGCCAGCCTGTCCAACTGGTTGTCCACCTCCAGGCGGAGGGCCCGGTAGGATGCCAGGCGTTGTTTGGTGGTCTTGTCCATTGTCATCCTCCTTACTTGGTTCTTTGGGGGGCTGCTACTGCAGCCCCAGGGATACTTTTAGGCAGCAGTCCAGCTGCTGCAACTCGCGGGCAGTCAGCTGGTAGACCTTATTGAGCAGCCGCTGCTTGTCAATCGTCATGATCTGGTCGCATAGGGCCTTGGATGGCCTGTGGCCTGGGATTTGTACGTAAAACTGCATCGGATACGGACGCCTATCTGTGTTGCTGGTCAGTGGTACCGCAATAGTCGTTTGCGACTTGGTGTTGCCCACATCATTTTGCACGATGACAACTGGCCTCTCCTTCCGCTCCTCGCTGCCAATCGCACTAGGGGAGCCCCGGCAGAAATAGACATCGCCACGATTTATCTCCTTCATTATCTCGCCTCCCAACTTGATTCGATTGCAGAAATCGCAGCAAACACCGGGTAAAACACCTGCGGCACCACTGCATTGCCTAAGGCTCTAAGTTCGTCCACCTCGCGGGGAATCCCATCACTGTCTCGTAGATCTGTATCGTCTCCGCAAGTGAGTACCCGGAAAGCGTCGTTAAGTAGCAAAGATGTATTGATTTCCCCGGTTTCGCCATGACACACCTCATGGACTTCAGGCGCCTGCAAAAATCTATCGCATGGCCGTCCGAAGCGCATGGCGTGGGCAACAATGCAAATCCTTTTTCGGAGATGTGGCGCGCCGGCTTGGAAAGCGGATAGCACTCCCCAACTCGCATCATACCCCATTCCGGCCAAGTCCCCAAGTACTCGTCCGAAAAACCGTCCATGCTCACTTGATAGCAGCCCTGGTACATTTTCTGCCACGACCCATCGGGGGCCAACTTCGTGAATGACTCTTGCAAATTCTCCCCACAAATCACGCTCATCACCAGATGCCAGGCGTTTACCTGCAAGGCTGTGCGGTTGGCACGGGAAGCCTCCGGAGATAACGGTGATCTCTCCAATGCCCGCTCGATCCACGGATATCCTTGTGACATCCCTGATATCCCTCCATCTTTGAACATTTGGCCAGTGCTTTTCCAGGACCTTGCGCGGGAAATCGGCATATTCGCACTGACCAACAGTCCGAAATCCGGCCCATTCAGCGGCCAAGTCCAGACCGCCGATCCCGGTAAACAGTGATAAGTGGGTCAGGCCCCGCATCTGCTCTCAACTCCTAATATCACTGGCGGGTGCACTCGGCCCACAACGATCAGATAGATCTTCCTGGTGCGCTGCACGGCGGCAAGCTCCTCCGGATCCAGCTCCCAGCAAGTCTCAATTTCCTGCTGGCCTCCAGGGCACTGCATGATGGTGGCCGGTAGATCTCCGCAGTCCTCAGCGGTTAGGATGATGTTGGTGTTATCGGTCTGCACCGGCCGCATCTTCACCGCCCCCCTTTATTTTCAAGGTAAGCCTCTTCCTGCACCGCCATGCCCGTGAGTTTGCCATCCATCCCTCGACCACAACGGCCGGCCCATCAGGCCACTTATCGCAAGTAAAATATCCAGCCCCGACGTATTCGCAGTGCGGACACACGTAGGGGTCGCACATAATTGGCCCTTCCAGCAGGCGCCGGGGCTTACGCTTTTTCGCCATCTGATGGCACCTCCTCCGGCTCGAAACTACTGCACTCGCTTATCGGGCAATCGCCGTTGCCGCCATAAAGGCAGCAGTCGTCGCAATCACGCCTGCACCGGTTGCAAAGGCAGTCCGGATGCTTGTATTTACATTCGTGCAAAATCCCTTTTTCCGCCGTTCCACTCATCGCCGCCCCGCAGTTGGGGCAGTACTTGTACTTTGCCAGCGTTGCTGTAGCCAGTTCCCGGCATTCTCCGCAGTAGGAGCACCGATACCGGCCAATGAGTCTGCCCGATGTGCCGGCCGCCGTTTCCCAGTGCCCGCTGGGGCGCTGGCCATTTTCCGCAAATTTCATGCCATTCCCTCCATCGCCAGCTGTTCGTCCGCTGGCATTTTTGTGATGTAAATCTCCGTCCGGGGATTGTCCTTATCCCAGAAACATCGGCTCCCGTCGTGCCCCGTCACGATGCCGTAGTGGTCATCGGCGATGATACCAACATCCGTCAGTATGTCGTCAACTGCCTCCAGCAGGTTGGTCAAGTCCGTGCGCCGCCGGGTTGGCAGGTAGAACAAGCAGCGGATGTTAAGGCTGCAGTCTATGGGGCGGGGCGGTTTCGGCGTCAGGAACCGGGCTGCATCCTTTGCGTACTGCCGGTACTTGGCGGACGGCATGATAAAGGGCCGCCCTGTAGCCTTGTTGGTCATGATCTGCTGGCTGTTCTTCTTGGTGATGGGACTCAATGGGATTACGTACTTGATCTCTGCCATACTCATCCCTCCAGCCTCTTCAGTATGCTCTCCCCCTCCGTCAGGGCGGCTACGTATTTCCGCACCGCCGGGGGCAACGCCTCAAATTCCCGGTCGCTCTTCTGGCGGGCAGTATAGGCCCGCTGGAAGTTGGACGCTACCACAGATTGCACCGTGTCTGCATCCATCAGTGCCCACTCCCGCAGTTGGGATGGGCTATGGGCTACTCGCTGCACAGCCGGCGGGAGCTTGGCAAATTCCTCCTCAGAGCCGTAGGCGCTATTTCTGAGCGCTTTGGCTACCAGATTCCAGGCCTCCATGGCCGTCAACTCATTTGGCCTAGTAAGCCGCTGGATTTGCGCGGTGACTTCGCCAATGGCCGGTGGGTAGGAGTTGGGGCGGACCTTGATCAGCGCATATACGGCAGCGCTGACCAGCTCATAGAGCTCTGCCTCGAAGCACTTTTGCCACAGCTCCACAGCCGCCGCTTGATCTCCGTTGCCGGCCTTGGAGTAAAATCCTGGGTAAGCTGCCCATAGGGTGGCCATGATTTTTGCTGTCTCTGCCTTGGTCATAGTTCGCCCTCCTCTTGGAGCATTCGCAAGAACGGGTTGTTAGTCTGGGGCTGCTCCTGGCGGCCCTGGGCCTGGCTATCGTACTTGCCATCCAGGACTTTGGCCATGTTGGCATCGGCAATTAGCCAGTCAAAATCTGCGGACCAGTTTCGCTTGTTGGAGCCCTTCAAGAAGGCGCTGGCTTCAGCCTTTGCGAATAGGGCCTGGAAATCATCCAGCGTGTATCCGGCCCGCATTCTGGCCCGGATGGCACCTTTCCGGGCGTCCGACAAGACTTTGCACTTCGGCAGCGATATGCAGGTGGCATTGTACATAGCCTGGATGGCCTTATAGTCAACAGCTGGTGCCGCCGGGCCGTCAGGCCCGCATGCGTCCCCTCCAGTAGCTCCGTCAGGAGATACTGGAGTCTGGTGTTCTGTAGTGTTCTGTAGTGTTGTGTAGTGTAGCGACGGATTTCCGCTTCCATTCCGATCTTCTTCCGCTGGAATTCCGTCGGAATTCTTTCGCCCTTCCGCATTCTTGCGCCGCTTTCTTTCGCGGTCTGTGGCGCGGCGTTCCGTAAGTTTTCCGCCGTACTCACTCCAGTCATGCAGCGCAAGTCCGCCGGATTCGGAGCGGTCGATCCAGCCGTTATTGATCAGTGCCGTCATCAGTTGGTCAGCCTTTTTTTCCGGCCATCTGGTTGCTCTGGCAATGGTGCGATTGGAGATGTTATCTAATCCGCCGTCCGGGGTATTATCCAGCGCCCACAGCCACAGGGATACCAGCATCCCTAATAGCAGCACCGGCTCTATGTCCAAGTCATCCGCACAGGAGTACAATTTCCGGTGCTCTCTGAGGCTTTGGTGCACCTCTATCCATGCCATACCCTCACATCCTCCCTGTGGAGGCGGGCCTATGCCCGCCTCCTGCCGTACGATCAATCCTCGGCATCATTCGGCTCACCCTCGAAAAACTCGTCAAAATCGGCCTCTGCGGCCTCAGGGGTGGCCTCGCTATCCCTCTGAGGATCTGCAGCGGCGGGGCGAATGCCACGCTCCATCGCATCCCGGAAGAAATACTGCGTCCATGTGGTGTACAAGTTTTTGAATAGGTTCTTGATTTTCTGCAGGAGGGAATCATCAATTGTGAAGGTTTCGGAAGTCCTAATGGTCAAATCTCCATCCACGAACGCGAAAACAATTGACGCATCCGGACTGATGTAGTTGGCGGCGTCATCCTCCAACATAGAGATTTGTGCATCCATCCCTCCTACTGGCTTGATAGTCAGGGTACAGGGGTAGCGGTTAAGCTGCAGGCTGTAGGTCAGGTTGCTTTCTGCGCATAGTTCTTCAAGCTTATCCCGGTAGCTTGCGTGTTTGCAAAGTTCATTCATGTTGGCTCCTCCTCTTATGCGTCAAAAAAGTTGGATGTAGGATCATCTGCAGAGGTGCCAGGGGCAACTACCTCGCCGGTGGTAGGATCCGCATCAATGGTGTCCGGCGTCGGTGGCGCGATGGGTGATGCGTCAAGCACCCCGGAATCCACACCAACCTCATCGGCATCATACATGCCACCGAAGGTCTGCGGGAAGGCCTCCCGCAAAGCTTGCACCAGAGCCACCTTTCGGATCATCGTGGCGGGCTTGGCGGCCCATTGGCGGTTCAGGGTGCCATCCTTTTTTCGCCCGGCGTACTCATCAAACGGCACTTCCACTCGGGTGCTCTGCCTTTGGTCCTTGCGATACACCTCTGCCCATCCGCCAACGATTTTTTCCCCGGTGATGTAGAACGCGCCAACCCTATAGGTCAACTCCCCGGTTTCTTCGTCATAAACGATGATCCCGGCTCTGTGACCATCGTGCTGGGGATGATTCTCCGCCCTCTTTTCGAAAGCCTCTTTGCCGGTGACCATCGTGGCGGGCTCGTTGCCATACTTAATGCAGTAGGCCTCCCGGAGCCACGGGTTCAGCCCGTTGAACTTGCACAAATTGATGAACATGACGATCTCCTGCATGGAGACTCGCTCTTTGTCCCCGCTGACCAGGTAATCCCGGACAATCTGGGGGGACAACTCCACCGTCGCTCCGTTAGCCTGGAAGCTGACCAGTTGAGTGCTTTTCTTCTCCTGCGGTTTCCGCAGGGAGTTTGTTACTGCCATTTTGCAATCCTCCTTAAATCCTTTCGGGCTTGATGCCCAGATTGATCATTGCTTGCTTCAGCCCCTGGAGTTGGGCGCGGGTGGCGCGGACTCGAAAGTCCAGGACGAAAATCTCTTCCACCGCAGGCGGCTCTTCCGGCTCTGGGGCGCTCTGCGCAGCCATGGGGGCCGCAGGGGGCATCTGGTTCGCCTGGGCGGCCTTCGCCGCCTCATACCGGGCCAGCTCCTCCTGCTGGCGTTGCAGCCGATCCTTTTCGGCTAAGGCGGCGGCCAAATCAAAATCCTTTAAGAAAGTGGATTTTACCGGCCCTGCCAGCTCCGGGGGCAGCTGCAGCCTATCAATGACTGCCAGCCCGGCAGTGATCCGATCGATCTTATTGCCCAGCTCCTGGCAGATGGCACCCATACCGACGCTGACGTTCAGCCACTTGGGATTGTGCAACCTTTCGTAGGGCACCAGCTCCGCCAGGTTGCCAATCATGGCATGATATTGCTCTAAGATGGACTGATGCTTCTCCTCTTTCTTGGTGGCCTCATAGGCCTTGACCTGATCATCAATCTCTTTGACCGTGGCCTTGACCATGCCAACCAACTCTTTTGCCTGGGCTTCAAAGGCCTCGTAGGGCCGCAGATACAGGGACTTCATTTCCTTCCGCTTGCCATCAATAGCATCGGCCAGCTTATTCAGCCTGGCCCGGTCCTTTTTGGCCTCTCCGATCTGATCATCGCCGTATGCCAGGCCTTTGTAGCTGGCCAGACCGGCTTCCAGTTGCTGCTTGAGCTCTGCATAGTTCCAGCTGATTTCCGGCAGCGGCTGGGCTTGCGTGGGATTAAAAATTTGGATTTCCACCGGTTGCACCTCCTAAGCAAAAAATTCGGAGAACATATCCTGGGGCACAGCGGCCTCGGTGATGTGCCTCAGACTGCCGCACCAGGCTGGGATATCCTCCTCAGGGACATTGATCCGGCAAACCCGGGCCTCCGACTCACCGTACTTGGTGGGCACATTGACGATATCACCCACCTCCAGGGGCACGTCCGCAACGTAGGTATACGAATCGCCCTCGAATTTGCCGGAGCGGCGGCCCCGGTATTGGACTTGCACAAGATTCCGTTTTTCCATAATTATTCCCTCCTATATTTCCGGGAGCAGCAGGGGCGGCTCCCGGCCCTCTTGGATCATCTGCCAGAATGCAATCTCCTGCTCCAGCAGGTAATCCAGATCATCTTGCACATCCTCCCGGTTGATCCGGTAAGATCTCCGCTCCGTCCGGATTTCGCCATCCCAGATCCGCTTGAGCTGGGCATGGAGTACGGCAAAATCCCAGCCGGTGGCCAGGAGCTGATGCAGGATTTGGATGTAGTAGTTATCCGGGATCTTGTCCCGCCATTTCTCCCGCTGCATAGAGCGGAGGATTTCGGTAGTCTTAATCTCCAGGATGCCGGGGCAGCCGGTGGATAGCTCCACCAGCCGCCCATCTAGGGTGGCAAACAGCCAGGGGTGCTCCGGATTATGGATCATATCAAATTCGCCGCCATAGGCCACGCTGTATGTATCGGCGTAGTCCAGGGCAAATAGTTCCCGGATTGGACCCTCGGCGGCATGGCCATAGGCTACGCAGGCCTTATTGCTGATATCGGCGGCTTGCCGCTGGCCAACCTTGATCCGCCACAGATCCACGTTGGACATATAGGGATTCTGCCCGACGATTGCGCTGGCCTCGCTGGCACCGATGCCCCGCATCCGGGCCTGCAGCCACTCCGCGTGAGTTTTAATCTCCGCCATTGACTCACGCTCCCTCCGCTGCTATAATGGATTCGCAATCGTTTCCTTTGCCGCTCTCGGGACTGGTACTCCCGGGGGCGGCCTTTTTTGCTGCCCAAGGCTTATTATCCAGCATCCGCTGGATCGCCCCAGGATTGTAGCGGGAGGCTATACGCAGGCGCTCCCGGAAGGCACTTACCGCAAGGTCCCACTCCTTGGCCGCCTCGACATCGCCCGGCTTGGGAGTTTTGCGCTCAGGGGCTGCAAAAGTGCAATTGGCAGGCCCATAGGGCTTGCTGGCATCCAGCAGCTTGATCTTGGGGATGTGATCGCCGGCGCCATAGCCCTGCGCCCGGATCCAGGCGTAAAACGCCGGGAATCTGGCCCATGCATCGTCACAGGGCTTGCGGCGCATATTTACCCAGCGTTGATACAGGGCATCGCCGCCGGGGAGCTTGCGGATATCTGTTGATCGCATGTTGTCACCCCCTCACGCCATGGCATAAACCATGCAGGCAATGCCGATTACAGCAGCCGCAATGCACCACAACACGCACGCCCAAATGGGCGTATCCTGCCGTGGGGCTTGCAAGGCCTTGATGGCCATCGTCAGGGCGGCCACATCATCGGCAGCGGTGCCGGCGTCCGGATACTCCTGGATTGCCAGGCGGCTCTGGGGATGGGCTTTGGCCAGGGCGTCCTGGCGGAGGAATTGGAGTTGGCGGACGGCATCAATCCTGGTCATCGCTTGCACACCTCCAGTTCGGATCAATTTCTAATGCCCACGCTTTGCTCAATTTGTTCCGGCTGGTGGCGATTTGATCAGCGCCCAGGCTGATCCTCTCTGCCGCAATTTCTGCCGCAGCCTGTACATATCCAATGGCTGCTGCAAGCGCACGCTCATCTTTGCGATCCTTAGCCAGGCTGCCCTCATTGCACCGCTCCAGGGCAGCACAAGCCAGCCTGCTGGCCTCCTGGGCCAGGCGCATCAAAATCTCGTGGTCGCTCACATCCAGGCGATTGTGGGCGATAAAATACTCAGCGCTGCTGATCATTGGTTGTTACCTCCTTCTTGGTTTCTGGGTACACATCCTCCAGCATCAGCAGGGCCACCCGGCAGATGATCTCCCGCCTGCCATCAAGATTGTCTGGGCGGACGTGCCAGCGGCACTCCTTCCGGTACTCGTCCAGGGCGGCACGCTCAATCGGGGATTCCGCCCGCTTGCCCCGGCGCCAGTATGCCATAATGGCATCCAGCATGGAGCGCTCGCTTTCGTACGCAGTGGCGGCAACTGCACTTAGGATCAACTCCAGCATCTTGCTGTCCCGCCGCAGCCGCCCGGTGCGATCCGGATCTCGGGCAGATAGTGCCTCGATCCCGGCTGTTAGGGCCTCAATGTCCTGCTCCTCGATGTTGGACTCGATCGAATCGCGCAGACACTCCTCCGCGTCTCTGCGGATCTCCTTTAATCTGCGGATTGCTTTCGACTTTTTCATTTTTTTACTTCCTCCTTGCGTTTAAACTGATATACTGTGCCGATGATTTTCCACTGGGAGCCCAGCATCGCCTTTACCATCCGCTCTGCTTGCTCGGCGCTTGCGGCGCGGACAGTGCGGGTGCGGGATCTGCCATCGGGGGATTGGGCGTAGACTTCGTAGTTTTGGTAGCGGATCATGGGGTGTCGGCCTCCCCATCTTCCTGTTCCCACGCGGTGGCCTTACTGGCCAGCCAGTCGGTCACGTCCTTTGTCAGGATCTCGAAGCGGCGGTTGCCGTTGGGCCCCACCTTGATAAGCTGCCCAAACGGGTAGTATCTGCTGACAATGCCATCTGCAATAGTGTCGGGGGATGTGCGGATTCCCGCCTCCCGGAAGGCAGTGCAGACGTCCTGTAAGGTCATTGTTCCTACTTTTGGTTTCATGATGGTTGTCTCCTTTTCTGTTCTGTTTCGATCTGCTCCAGAAGTAAGTGCTCCCGATTTTTTGAAGGCTGAGCAATGTACCAACGAAGCCAGTCCTCAACGGTTGCTCCAAGTTCATACACCCACCAGCAGCGACTTACATTCGCGTAGCCAATAATTGTTTCAATTCTTATCATCACCCGGCTTCTGTAATTTTCATCTTCATGCGGATCCGGCTTTGGGCCTAACAGGCTCTCGTCCCATTCCCACCTATTAAGCCGGCAATAAGCAAGCCCGAGCCGGTCGACCCAGTCCAACTTGGATTCATCTGCTCCCATCGTACCATTCACCTCCTTTTCACGAACTGCTGCACTCACCCACAAATACTAATTTAGGATTGTGCGGATTGGTGGGGTGTGGTAAGATTGGATCAGAAGAGCTAAGATGTGGATTCGTCTTGGCGTTTCGCCATTTCCGCCAACCCTTCCAGGTACCCCAGCAGGAACATCTTCATGATGGGTGGAAGCAGCGGGAACGCCTTCTGCAAGGCGTCGTGCGCTTTGGATTCAGAGCAGTTCATAGGTGTCACCTCCACAGCGGGCTGTAACGGCCGCTTTTTAAATCTGATTTAATTGTAGCGCAATTCAGTTTCAATGTCAAGGCCAGATTTTAAATTTAATTTAAAAATGGCCTTGATTTTTGCCCTCCCATGGTGTACCATATTGTAGAAGCAACAGCGAGGAGGCGAGAGCGTGATTGAGCGTATGCGAGAAGTTTTCTTTAAATCTGGACTCAGTCAAACGGAGTTTGCAAGAAGAGTAAAGGTAACTCCGGCGTATATTTGGAGAATTTTGAACATAGACACCGTGAAGCCAAGTGAGCGCGTTGTTGCTGATATCTGTAGAGAGTTCAACGTTTCCGAGGATTGGCTACGCACCGGCGAGGGCGCAATGACCGTACCCACAGACCGCGATGCAGAGATTGCTGCATTCTTTGGCGATGTCCTGCGCGGTGAGCAAGTAGACTTCCGCCGGCGCTTTGTCGCAGCGCTCGCAAAACTAGATGATAAAGGGTGGGCGCTCCTGGAGAAAATGGCCAATATGTTGATTGGCGAGATGCAAAGATAAAAAAGAAGGGCCAAGCTATATCAGCTCAGCCCTTGATGGCACTGTGTATTCATAGATTTACTCCTTGGCGGGATCTTTCCCCAGATGCGCCAGCATCATGTATGTAAGGGTCACCTCTCGCATGTTGGCGTGCTGGAGGATTTTCACTATTTTGCAAATCATCTCCTGCCGGTTGGTATCTTTCTCTTCCGATTTATCGATTTTGCTCATTATTGTGCCCTCCTTTGTGTATTGTATGTACCCGCCTGGGCGGGTCAGTCGGTTACTGTAAAATCACTGTTTTCACATTCGTATAACTCTGAGGGTGCTACATTTAACGCATGCGCAAGCCTACACAGCGTTAAGATCGATGGATTGGTATTCCGCCCGAACTCCAACGCCTCAATCCAGCTGCGGGATACGCCGGCACGCGCCGCCAGCGCCCGCCGCGATATATGCTTAGATTCCCGGACTTCTCGTAATAGGATCCGCAAATAAATCCCTCCCCTTTAATAGTTTTCCGAGAATCCGAGTCGCTATTCACTGTTCGTGTTGACATTGTATCACATAATTTACCATGCGTGTGGCCCTGTATACTGGTACCTCAAGATTTTTGTATGATTGCACAATTTGGCGCATCCTAATTTGTGCAAAATTACCAAAACTTTATAACTCCATTTTCTTAAAATGGAGAGTATTATGTTGTGTGAATGCTTGCCTCCTGAAGCATATTTTACGTTCGTTTGTTTGATTATAGCGTACGTACGTTTGTTTGTCAATGGGCAAAATCTGGTTTGACAGCCAACCGGTTCCGCACCGGTGGTAATAAAAAAGAAAAGAGGGCTAAAAAAGTGGAAAGTGCAACAGAAAACAAAGCTATTGCGTGTCCAAAATGCGGAAGCAACAACGTGGACATACAGCTCCACCAAGAAAATCAAGGGTCCACAACTGTCACAAACACCAAATCAAAATACAAGCAAAAGGGGCACGGCATTCTTTGGTGGCTATGCATCGGTTGGTGGTGGTGGATAGTCGAAATAATGCTATGGATCGTTGCCTTCATCCCCATGCTGCTGATAAAGTGCTTCCGCAAAAAGAAGTACACAGGAAAATCCACCAGTGTTGCCAGTACAAAGAATGTTGTCACATATAAATCTGTCTGCCTGTGCAAAAACTGTGGGAACCACTGGGAAGTAAAATAATAATCACCCCCTGGTGCTTTTGGCGCCAGGGGGTGTTGCAAAAAATATATCATAATCACGCAGGGACGCACTGCGCCTTTGCGGCAGTACACCCGGAAAGGATCTCCAATGCCAACATGTATTAAATGCAAAAAAGATATTCCGGAAGAATCCATTTACTGCATGTATTGCGGAAAAAAGCAGATTGCAGCGCCACGGAAGCGCCGGAAGCGTGCAAATGGCACCGGAACTGTATATAAAATGGGCGGAAAAAGGGAAAAGAACCCCTGGGCGGCTCAGAAGAGCGGTGTGTGGATTGGCTCTTATCCAACTAGAGAGGCAGCCACGAAGGCCCTGGAGCGCCTCACGGACCGCGAAATTACAGATGAGTACAATTTAACTTTTAGCCAAATTTACGAACGCTGGCAGCCAGAGCACAGCCGAAAGACCGGCGTCAGCGGCATGACAGGATATGCAGCCGCATACAGGCACTGCAGTAGCCTATATAATCAGCCGTTTCGCAAATTGAGAACTGAGGATTTCCAGGCTATCATCACCGAACAAGAAGCGGCAGGAAAGTCAAAATCCACTTGTGAAAAGCTGGTGCAACTATTTGGCCAGCTATCCAAATGGGCCATCCGGGAGGGGATCGCTACCACGAATTATGCGCAGTTTGTGACGGTATTGGCCCAACAAAAATCCCGCAAAACGCCGTTCACAGAAGAACAGATACAAGCCATTCAGGCTTCTGAGTTGCAAGCGGCGCAAATCGTATTGATCTTAATTGGCACCGGCTGCCGCCCAAATGAGCTGTTCGGCGTTACCGTGGATAATTGCGCGCCTGATTATTTTATCTCCGGATCCAAGACGGAAGCCGGCCGCAACCGGGTCATTCCGGTCTGCCCCATCGGGCAGACGGCGTATACACAGCTGCTCCAACGCGCCAAAGAACAAGGTGCCAAGCGCTTGATTGATGCTTATACAGGCAATAAAACTGCAACCAACTTTGCAAAGAGAGATTTTAGGGATCTGATGAGCGAAATCGGGGCCGTGGATATGACTCCATACAACTGCCGCCACACTTTTTCCACGCTGGCCGTTCGTGCCGGTGTGAAGCCGGAGCTCTTGCAGAAAATTATGGGGCATGCAGACTACTCTACAACGGTCGGGGTGTACACGCACCTGGACAAAGATGATATTGTGGCAGCAGCAAAGGGCATAACGGTTGCAAGCAAATTACAAGCAAGCCAGAAATCCCCAAAAGAAAAAAGCCAAAAAAGTTCGTAAAACAAAAGAAAATCCCCGGAAACTACGCGTTTCCGGGGCTATTTTTGGTGACCCGCTGGAGATTCGAACTCCAGACCCATTGCTTAAAAGGCAATTTTTTATTCTTTTCTATTCGTATTTGTTCCTAATTATTCCGATTTCCCTGGTAAACTCCTAGTAAATCCAGATTTATTCTTTCTTGTACCTCACGCGTTTTTTCTAAATTCGCAACAAAAGTGTAACACAGTCACTCGGGCGATGCTATCCAGCCGCATATTTCCAGCCTTTACCACTTGCCGCCACCGCACGCCCATGCTAAAATAAAAGCGGCCACCCCCGTCAAGTGGCCGCGAAGAAAGGTTATGGTAGCGGGCCCCATCCCAGGGGCCTGCTATCATTTTTATTTTGCGTAGGTTGTTACATTTTGGGGAGGTTCGCCAGCACAGCTTCGCGAGTTGCGCCGAAACGGGGCTTTTGGATCGCGCCGGGAGCCGGAAGGAATGCCCAGATTTCGGGGGAGTAGTCGCAGTATTCGAAAATTCCTTCGCGAAGAAGATCGCCGACAGTCCCCACAACGCCGAAGCACACTTCCTTGTCGTCGCTCCAGACTTTTCTGATACTTCCAGTATAATCACGCTTTTTAGTAAATTTCATTTCAATTTCCTTTCTCGCCATTTTTAAAGTTTAAAAGTTGCACAGGGCGTTTGGCCTTGCGCCCGGTGGCCGGATTGGCAAGCAGCCTTTGCACCCTATTAAAGTCAGCCACCGATACCAGCGGCTCGTGGCTACCCCGGATGAGCTGCCCATGCCAGCTGTTATACCCGGCGTAGATTGGCCGGGTGAGGATCAACTTTACGCTCCATGCGCACATCTCCCTGCCTCTCTTGCCGTGGTAGCCCTTGATCCGGCAGAGCTCCGCCACGGCGGATAGGGATTTATGCTCCAGGTACTTAGAAAATATGTACCGGATGATCTCTGCCTCCTGGGGATTGGGCACCAGGCTATCAGATCCATCCAGATCATAGCCCAGGACGCTGTGGCATGTGCGCTTCCCCTGGGCCGCCCGCTCCTCCATGGCGGCCCGGACACGTTCAGCCGTGATTTCGCGCTCCATCTGGGCAAAAACGCCCAGGAGGCCCATCATGGCCCGCCCTGTGGGGCTGCCAGTATCAAAGCCCTCCGTGTGGCTTACCAGGCCCACGCCATGGGCTGCCAGCAACTCCCAGGTGGCATACAAATCGGCCACGCTGCGAGTCAGCCTGGAGAGCGCCCACACCGCCACCACGGCGATCTTGCCGGCCTCCACGTCGGCCAGTATCTGGCGCATGGCGGGGCGATGATCTATATCCTTGCCACTGATGCCCTCATCGGCGTACAGATGCGTGGCATAGCCCTTCTGGGCGGCCCAGGCCTCTAAGGCCGCTTGCTGGGCGGCCAGGGAGTAGCCCTCCCTGGCCTGATCCAGTGTGGATACTCGGATATAGAGGGCGGCTACCTTGCCGCCCTCCTTGCCGGTGGAACTCACGCCTCCTCCACCCAGTAGCACTCCAGCGGGCGGCCGTCCTCGCCGGCGAGCACGATTGCACCATCGGGCAAATCGTGGATGGCGCCGGTGTACTCCCGGGCCATGGCCTCCAGCGTGGCGCTCTCATCTTCGGCGGCGTTGAGGATGTAGGCTTTGATGTTGCCGTCCCACTCGTGCCCAAATTCGGCCTCATGGGATTCGGTCAGGCGGTACTCGTTTTCGGTCTCGGTGCAGGGACGGATGGTAGCAGTCATAATCTTCATTGTAAGTCCCTCCTCTTAATCGCACAGGTCCCGGGGATCCACTTCATGGAATTCCCCGTTTTCGTACCGGGTGTATCCGCGCTCGGTCTTCCCGCCCCTGTAATCCTTCTGGCCGAAGGTGTACAGGCGGCCTTCCACAGGATCGGACACGTACAAGTTTCCAGCCTCGCCCTTGCCGTAGGCTCCGGTGTAGCCGCCAACCTTGCGACTGAAGTCAGGCTTGGTTGTACCGGGGATCACCTCAGCAATCCAAGGGTTGCTGTACCGGCGGTGATTAAAGCTTTCGTAGGTCTTGGCGGTTTTCATTGTAATTTCCTCCATTTTGGTAGTTGATTTTCTTCTGCCGTTTGTGGTAAAATGGAGGCGGCTTGGACGGCAGGATCCTCACCGCCTCCGGCTGTGGTTTAGGCTCCCCGTGCTTTGGTCGGCTTGGGGGAGCCTATTTTATTGGGATGTTTTTGCCTCCCGGACGATCCGGGCCGCATCCTCTGGGGTGATCGCCTCGGATTCGATCCGCTTTGCGATCGTCTCCAGGATGGCATCCCATTGGGCGTTGGTCATCTGGTCCATGTCCTTTCCTCCTGCCTTAGATTTGTCGGTGGGCTTCCCGCCTGACACCTATAGTATACAGCAAACGCTGTATGTTGTCAAGCGTTTTGTCAATATTTTTCTAAATTTTTTTAGAATTCGCTTGACGACGCGCATTGGATGCTGTATACTGACATTGTAAGGAGGGATGGCTGTGACTACAGAGCAGATGATCAAAATGGCGCTATCGTACACCGGCGTCAGCCAAGCAGAACTAGCCAGGCGTATCAGCACAACACCATCGAATCTGAATCAAAAAATCAAGAGAAACACTCTGACGCGGGAAGAATTATCAGAAATAGCTACAGCCCTGGGGGCAGAATTTGTATTCCATTTCCGCTTCCCGGACGGCCAGGAAATTTAATGGACTGAACTATCCGGAATCTCCGGATGGTTGCTGCCCATCGCCCCTGCAAAGGGGCGCGAATTGAAACGTTGGAAGAAATAGGAACGTGTTTGTCTCCGTCCCCTGCGAGGGGAAGACTTGAAACATGCCACCTCATGGGGGGGATTCCACCCCATGAGGAAAGCGGCCCCTGCACAAAGCAAAAATCCCCCTCCCAGCAGCCAAAACTGCGGGAGGGGGATAATTTTATGCCTATTTGCCGGAAAGCTGCTTGAATGCCTGATTTACGCCGGTAGCGGCCAGCCCAGACGCCGCACCAACTGCGGCGGCAGTAATCGGGTCGCCGGCCGGGAAATCCGGCATGCCGATGTACAGGGCGGCGATTCCCAGCAGCAACCCCGCCACGCCGCAGGTCACGGGGATCCACTTATTATCCAGGCCGGTGGCCCGGACGATGAGACCCACGATGTAGCACATGACAGTGATGGCTACCACAGTCGCAATACCAAAATCCATATTGATACCTCCAAATTTAATCATCGTGCAGGGCATGTACACCCAGCGAAGTCAAAAAATCCTTTTGCCGATGCTTGATATCGGCTGCATACTCCAAAGCCCTGTGCATATCCCCGTTGCAATGCGCATCCGGGATCCGCTGCACCGCCTTGGCTGTAGCCTCCCCCAGGGCAATGGCCGCCGTGGTGGACTGCAGCAACATCACATCCAGCTTTTCCCGGCTACGCTCCAGCTCTTCGGCCTTTTTCTCCCGGCGCATAATGCGCCGTTGGAGTGCCCAGGAGCAAAAGGCCGTGATGGCCGTAGGAATGCCCATGGCTGCCAAAAATGCAATGATCATATGATCTGCCATTGATTGCGTCCCCCCCTACCCCAGGAGGGCGTTGACTCGCTGCTGCACAGCGGCATAGTCGTACCCGGCGGCGGTCAGACGCTTTTCTCGCTCCGCGCCATTGCCCCACAGACCGCGCAGCACCTCTCTGGCAATTTCATCCACAGACTTTTTGCTGGGAATTTTGATCTGCTGCCCGACCCGGATCAGATTGGGATTGCTGAGGCCGTTGTAGGCCGCCAGGGCCTGATAGGTAAGACCATACTTGGATGCAATGCCAGACAGAGTGTCACCGCTTTGCACGGTGTAGACGGCGCTCTGGCCGCCATACACCATTTTGCCGTCCCCGCCAAAGACGGCATAGCCGGGATGCTGATCAGCGGCGCGCTTGGCGTTGTCCAGGACGGCATAGGCGCCAATCTGGCTCTTGGCGTCCGCCCAGGACTTTCGCACCCGGTAAAGCTGCTCGCTGCCGGAAGGCTTGTCCGACTGCCCCAGGCGATCGTTTACCGCCTGGGCGATATACGGGAATTTGCTTTCCAGGTAGGGACCAGGGCAGGCTGTAGCGGCAAACCATTTATGCATAGTCAGGTTGCCGCCCTTATCGCCGGTATAGTTCAGCCGCTGGATGCCATTCCGGCGGCAGATATCCACGCAAAGATCAATCAGGCTTGCCAGAGCGGCGTCGCTCACGTGCCAGTCCGGCGCACCGCCATCGTTGGCCACCTCGATGGTCACGGCCACATGGTCGTTGTCGGCGTTGGAGCTACACCAGGAGCGGTCCCGCTCGTCCACAAATTGGCCAATATGCCCCTTGCTGTCGATGCCATAGTTGGCACTGGCCCCCCGCCCGTAGTTGGCAAAGATGTTGCCGCACTGCTCCAGCGTGAGGTTGCCCGCCATGTGATGGATGGTGATTTTGGTGATAGGCTTGTTCCGAGGGCTGGTCCGGTTGGGGCTGATGTGGGTGTAGGTTACAAGGTTACTGTTGCTCATGATTTTATCCTCCTGTTATGTTATGATGTTTGTTAGGGTGTCATTGCCGCCTCCGGCCGCCAGCAACGCCGGGTACATGGCGGGGCTCATGGCACTACCTCCACATACAGCCCCACCAGCTCTGCCAGAGCATTGTAAACAGGCTGTCCAGTACTCCGGGTGCACCGATACAAAATGCCGTTCTGGGAGTAGTACAAGCCCTCAGAGAGCTCCATATTCCCGTCGTAGGGGATAGGATCATATTTGCTCCCGTCGTGCGCCTCGTTGATGTACTCCCACAAGGACGGGGCGTTTTCTGGCTCCCAGCCTGGCTGGCTGGTATGCTTCTGGCGACAGCGGCAGAGCCTGCCTCCGTACTGCACCTTGTATTCAGCTGGATACTCCGTTCCAGGGGCCCACTCTGGGTAAAACTCCCGGCTCCGCAAGGCCGTTGCATCATCCAGAGGCAGGCTGTTGATTTGCTGAGCCAGCAGCATGCGCGTTACTTCTTCAGCCGTAAGCGGACGGTGGCGTTCGGCTGCGGCCGCTCTTGCGGCATCTTCTTCAAATGCCTCCAGTTCCTCCAGCGTAGCGTCTCGGTATTCTCCGTTTTCAAGTATCGTCATGCCCGCACCCCCATGATTTTGATATTAGTTCCTGCCCCGATCACCATTCCGCCAACAGCGGAGAACGCAAAGTTTCTCAGAGTCGACTCCACAGTGGCAATCCACCCGGTATGCCTAGTGCCAGTCGTCTGATAGGTGTTATTGTTGTTTGAGCTAGAGTCATGCCAGATAAGTCCATCAGTTATCGCTTCGAGGGACGATGCGATAAACCTGCTTGTTTCGGCACCAACCACCGGGAGATTCGGAGAATAATAGTAAGTAATACCGTTTACACTCAATTCTCCGTTGGCAGATTTCGTATTTGTTTCCGATCCAACCGCAGATACCATAATCTTTGCTTTACGGAGTCCGAACGGTTTATTGTCTTTGTCTTTGCTGATTGCAACAACTTGGACATCGGCTTCTACTGTGATGTTGGCAATTTCTTCCCATTCCAATGCATCCAGCATCATCCATTTGTTGTAATTTTCCAGACATACAAACTGATGGATGCCCTTTGTCAGGGATGCCGGATCAATAGCCGACATGCTCCGGTAGACAATTGCACCGACAACTCCATTGACGTCAAGCGTCGGGTTCTTGGCCGTGTTATCATTTGTGAACTCCACAGTGACGATACTACCGCCGACAATAGGGCTTGTGATATAGCCCTGCTCTACTTTAGCGGCAACGTTTGCTGCCGTGGTGCATACACCAGCGGACGGAGCAGCATTGCCGTCATTTGAGATATTGGCAATCTGCTCATCCACATATCCCTTTGACGCCGCGTCTGTATCTTCGACAGGATCATTCACGCCACGCAACCGGTTTCCGCCAAAATCAACATTGATATCAGCATCTGTAGTGAGTCCAGATGTGAGGTTAAGGCTGGTAAGCTCAACATCTCCTTGCAAAAACTCACGTAGGTTTTTGATTGCATCGCCAGCGGCTTTTGCATCTGCCGCGCTCCCCTCCTGGGTAAGGGTCTTGTCCAGCGTTACGGGTCCGGTGGTGTCACTCGGATCCAGCAAAATGGCCTCGCCACTTAGCAGTAAAAAGTGATGTACCTTTTTCGCCAGTGCGTCAGCACGTGCCGAGGAATAAGTCCTAGAATCAATAATAGCATGCGACTTATTGGCTATTGTCAGCGATGCTCCATTGGCTGTGTTCCCAGGGTTTTTAAAGTTGACGGCCAGTACCGAACCAATAGCTGCTGGATCAAACCCGGCAGAAAGTGATCCGACTTCTTTTATTGGACTGCTCCCCGCAGAGGCGCAGGTACCATAGCCGGACGCCGGTATCTTAACGGCACCAACCTGGCCATTGACTGATGCAACATCGCAGGATCCTGCCGGGCCTTGGGGACCAGGCTCGCCGGGGTCGCCCTTGTCGCCTTTTGGCCCTTGGGGGCCGGGGTCCCCTTTGGGGCCCTGGGGCCCCTGGTCGCCAGCCGGTCCAGCTGGTCCGGGTGCGCCGTCTTGCCCGGGGTCCCCCTTTGGTAGCACGATCTGCCTGGTTTGCACCGATGTCATACCAAACTTAATCGCGTCAAAAGCAATCTGCATAATATTACTTTCTGGCTGCGATATTTGCGGGATGTAATATCCACCATCCTGGCCGTCAGACCCGGGCGCGCCGTCTGCACCTGGATCGCCATCCTTGCCCGGTGGCCCCACAATATTGGCCGCTGCTGGCGGATCGCCCATGCCATCCTTGCTCGGTGTCCAGGATAGGGTGCCATCGTCCGCCACATGCGGGATCCAATACCCGCCGTCCTCTCCGGGATCCCCAGGCACAGGGGTGCTGGTACCGCCAGATTGCTGCTTGTCCAGCAGGATCCAGGCTCCGTTTATTAACATAAATTGATACAGCCCTGCAGTAATGTCGCCCGCCCCAATTGGTTGCGCTGTGATGCGATCTCGGATGGTGTACTCAATGCCATTGTAATCAAGCTTGGGGCTCTCGGCAGTATTGTTGTGCGCAAATCTTACCGCCAGCACCGCACCAATCGTGGGCGCAAAACCATCCACGAGAGCCGCTGTTTTGACCACATAGTTTGCGGCGGTGGAGCAGGTGGTATATGCATTCACTGGCAGTGTTACGGATCCGGTCTGCCGGTTAATCGCTGTAACGCCGACATTGACGGCGACATTCCCATCGCTGCCTGGCTTTACGCCATTGACGAATTTTACCGCCCCGGCAGCTGCAGCCTTTGCCTCGTTGATCGCCTGGTTGATGTCAGCAAGCGACCGATAATTGTAGTAGCTGTGGGACGGGGTAATGCCTGCTGCGGGGTTGGCTTGTACCGCAACGATAAAATTAAAAGTAGATATGATTGTTGTACCGCAGATGATGGCAACATCTGCCACAACATCGCCAGGGCACGTCAGCATTTGTGCCGCCAATCGCACGGTGATGGTATCCTTGCCCAGTGTACAAGCAATTAGGTTGTCCTCGGTCCTGTCGTATATGCCACCTTTGCCGTCTGGTTTGCAAAAGCGGACGACGCCCTTCGTTTCCGTCCCGGATTGGGCAATCTGATTATTGATGTTGGCCGGCGCACCGTTATCGTATAGTTTGATTGCGACTTCTCGACTTCCGGCGTCGCCCTGCTTTGCCACCACGCGAGGGCATGACTCCCGGGAGGACATATCAAGGTTAATTGTTTGTGTATTATACATCTTATTGCCTCCTTTTCCACAGATCAGCAATTGTACTGTCCAGCCCGCGCTTTGACTCGCCCAAATCAATTGCGGTATAGCGCTCCGCTAGCACGTCAAACTCAGTCCGGACAACTTTGGCCTTGGCAGAGATCCCAAGTCCCGCATGCCAGATTGTGACTGTATCACACAAGCTTACGTGCTCTAGCGGCGCAATGCTTCTGTACTCCAACGTCTGCCAGAGTGGGACGAATGACGCTTGCAACGATACAATCGGGCTTACGACTTTGTTGGCGCTTAAATAAGCGCTTGCTCGACTGCGCAATTGATCAATTGTGGGAGGCTGCTCAAAATCGCCACTTAAATCCAGCGGGATTGTCCGCCCATAATTCGCGCTTCCGGGAGCGCTAATCATACACTCAGGCAGAGTCACCAACACGCCAATGCCATCTTCTCCATCTTTATAGTAAAATGGGACAACTCCAGTCAATGCTGTCTCTACACTGGTAATTTGCTCCATATCCGTCAGATTTTTACCATATGCAACGACTACCCCATTATCATTCCCACGTGCGGCATGTAGGCGGACATTCCACCGATCCCACTCATATTCTCCACCGTAGATATCCAAGATGGATCCATCTGCCCCGCCGAGACGGTTTCGCGCCGAGGCCGGCACTATCTGATCATAAATGCCATTGCCAGACTTGGTTGCCACAAAAGCAAACGGCACATCCCCTACGCAATGATTGGAGATCCCAAGCATCGCGCCAGCCACGTCAGAGGCCGAAAACGGCATGACGACAATGTGATTTAACTGATAACTGATGTGCTCCGCACTGACAATCAATGTTCCATTGAGATTAGCGGCGACTGAATAAATTCGGAAGGGTTGCCATTTGTCCAGCGACGTGGCTGAGTCATTGCTGGGAGCCAGGATGATGTTATCTACGGTCAGATCGTTGGCCCGCGCACCGCCTGCAGGGTAAGTCATAGAAAGTTCAAACTCTCCGTTGCGTTCTTCCGCCACAATGCAACTGATTGCATCAGGCAGGGTCCCAAGCCCAAAACTTGCAAAATCCGTTTCTGCTGCCGCGTACAAAATTGGTATCACATCGTCCACCACCTAGGTACGATCTCTATCCGGGTCACGCTTTGCGCAAGCTGGCCGGATACAGCGATCTCGTTCTCGCCCGGAGCCAACACCGGAAAACCGTTATGTGAGCTCATTCTTGAATTATAACTAACATTCCCTATATAAGCGTTCTGCATTTCACTATCTACATACAGCCCATCAGGAAGGTTCGTTATTGAAAATGCCATATTATTTACATTAATAGAGACATTACCGCTGCCAAAAATACAGAAGAGCGGCTTTGACTCGAATGATGTAGGATTATAAATTTTTGTCTGATACAAGCGGGGGGAATCAGGAATATCAATAGCAAATACACGTTGTCCGTCATCTCTCCACAGTTGAGGCTTGCAATCGAACTGAATTGTGAATCTTCCACGTTGATTCCAGAAGTTTTCCATAGATAGGGGGCCATCAAAAGCCGCCATTCGAAAGACCCCTGGATGGTAGGTGTCCCGAAGTTCTGCATATCCGTCCTCGGCAGCATATAGCCAGTCAGCGATCTCCGACATTTTGTCCGGGCCGCCCCTGCAGTAGCACTCGTACGCGACCGCAACATTTTCGTAGTTTCCTTTATCCAGCCGCAGGGACCCGTTCCGCCCTGGAACTGATACCAGCTCGACTTGCCGGATCGGCTTTTCTTGCGTTGGGAAACGTTCGACAAAAACGCCAAAGTCCGTGCTGCGCTTTCCCGCAAAGCAAAAATAATTATCCATTCACAGCAAGCCTCCTCCTGAACATTCGCTCCGCATCGGCCATGACATATCTCGAAAGCTTTCGCTCGTCAATTCCGGCAGGCGCATTCACGTGGATCGCGATCCCACCTAAACTGATATTCTGTGCGCCGGTACCGGTGCTCCCGTGATTTTCTTGGCCCACTGTGGGGATCACAAAATTTCGCTCCCCAAGCTCGGCCATTCTACGCATTACATCTCCGTATTTGGACATGTTGTCCTGGACGGCGTTCACAGCGCCCTGGACCACATGGGCAGAGTTCTGATAAAACAGCCGAGACGGAGAATTGATTTGATTGTACGCCCGGAATGCATTGTTGCCGGTGCGAGCCAGCGACTGCATCTGGTTCCCGTACAGATACTCGTTATCCTTTACGCCGGCCATAACGCCACGGACAATATCGTTTCCCATGCCGTAAGCCTCAGAGTATACAGCCGCTTTCCCGTCCGATAGGCCTGTAGCAAAATCAGCCGCAATTGCAGCGGCATTTTCTTTGCTCTCATTTTTCTGCCGGAAGATGTTGTTCAATTCGTCAAGCTTCTCGTCAGATCCATCCAAGATGGACTGCAAGATCTGCATGGACTCAACTGATCCATCTGACAGCTGTTTTACCAGGCCATCATCCACGCCACGCCGGGCAGCCTCTTTGAGATTGTCCGCATAATTGTCAAATGCCGTCTGCTGGGATTGCAGATTTTTTATCATGTCATCAATACTCATTTCGCATTTTTCTGACACTTCGTCAAAAAGCCCGATTTGGGTATTCATGCTTTCCAGGGTGGATACCCGGGTGGCCTCATACTCGTCCTGGAGTGCTTGCAGGCGGCCAACCATCGTCTGCACAGCCTTATCGGTGTCCGACAGCTTGTCGCCGCCGTTTTCGCATTCATCAGCAAACAGTTTTAGGGCATTTTCTGCGTCGGTAATCTGGCCTTCGTAGTTGGCAAGCGTTTCGTTGGCTCTATCAATATCCTCTGTTAGCTTTTCTTGGGCTATCTCGTTCTCCCGAAGATCAGCGACCAAATCCTGGACCTTTTTCGACGCCATGTCGTACTCGGTTCCCAGCGTTGCATACTCCTGACCCAACATCTTTTGGACATCCAGGCTTGCTACGCATTCATCGCCGTAAGTTTGCTGCATCTGAATCACTTGGCTCTGAATGCCCGCCATCGTCTTCGTGGCTTCGGTGAGCTGCTTCTCTATAACGGCAGCCTCCGCTTCCAGCCGATTCCGCTTTGCCTGTGCATCAATCAGGGACGCTTCTGCTTTTCCTTGCTCCTCCAGGACATCTGTATACTTTTCTTGGAGCGCTTTGGTAGTAGCGTTCTTTTTCCAGGCCTCAATGTCGCCCAGCAGAGCACTCGAGTTTTTGTTGATTAAGCCGGTCTGCTCATCGATCACAAGATTCAAATCCGGAATCAGCCCATTGAGCTGCTCCACGATCATCTCATACTCGCGATGCGCCACAGCGGTGTTTAGCCCCGCAGCCTCCAACTCTTGCAGCCGTTGCACATATATTCCTGCAGCATATGCTGCTCCTTCGATCTCAGCCTTTGTGCTGGCGTAGTTTTCGTTTGCCGCCTCTATGCGGCTCACAAAATTTTCTGTGGCATCTGCCAGCTCGCTCTCTGCGTCCGCTGCCAGGGATGCAGATGTGGCGATGGAGGTGACAATCCCCACAACTCCGCCTATCACAGTTGCCGCAAGCCCCCAAGGAGACGCGCTGGCCACCGCACCAGATACAGCCATCGCCTCTCCGGCGGCCGTGGCGGCGGTGGAGACCTGGAAAAAGCTGGTTGCAATTTGAACGATTTCCCCGGCCTTTTTTGTGGCCTGGAACGCAATAAAGCCGGAAGCGATTCCGGCAACTGCGCCAACTACATCGTCCCCATGATCTACCAGCCACCCAAAGGTATTTCCAATGCCTTCCGCAAGGTCGTCAAGCTTCCCACTTTTGGCGGCTGCGTTCATCTTGTCTGTAAACTTCTGGATAATGGGGATTGTATTTTTCAGCACCGGTTTTCCCAGCACCGCCTGCAGCTGTCTTTGGGCTTCTTTCAGTTCGCCGGTGGCGTTCTCCCAGCTGTCGGATTCCCTGGCGGCTTGTCCCAGCGCGCCAGATGCCTTATTGCCGGCCTCAACCATAGATAGGAGCACGTCCACCTTCTGGGCTTCCGATAACTCCTGAAAGCTCTTGGCGTATTTTTCATTCGCTGCCGTGTTACGGGTGGTTTCTGTTGCAGCGATGCCAAGGGCTGCATCATTCGCGTAATTGCCCTTCAGGAAGCTCTGAAGCGTCTCTGTGGCGTCTTCGATCGAGCGGTCGTAGTATGCCGCCGAATCTGCCGCAGCGTGTAGGGCCCGTTGTGCGAGCCCCAGAGCCTCCTCAGAATCCGCTCCCGTCGTTTTGGCGAATGCGTAGATTTTTGTGTAGCTTCCCTGCATCCGAGTGGCCGTAATGCCGGCCTCGTCCGCAACTGCCTGCAAACTGGATCTGGCAGTAGCCTCAAAGCCGGAAAAAGTCTGCTCGAACTGGGCGTTTTCGGCCTGGACTTGTGCTGCGGACTCAATCATCCCGGACGCAAAATCTTTCGCGCCTTCGAGCAGTTTGCGAAAGCCAGACATAATGGCGTCCGACAATATGCCGGCCTTTAGGATGTCAGAAAAATTTAGAGAAGCCTCTCCAGCATCATCCACGGAATCTGAGAAGTCATCTACATCGCCGGAAGCATCATCGGCAGCATCGGCAAAATCAGAAATTTGGTCAGTTGCATCCTGGGCGGAGTCAGCAAAGTCTCCCGCGCCGTCCTCCGCCGCCTGGAACGCCTTGATTGCTGCGGCAAGTTCTTCGTCCACACCCGTCAGCTCTTTTTCCAGCTTCGACACTTCGGCCTGGGCGTCATACAAAGCCCCTTCCAGCCTCTGGGCCTCGATGCTGCTATCTCCAAATTTGGTTCTTGCCTTCCCCCACGCACCTTCCAGCAAGGAGACCTTGGAGCGCTGATTGTCGATCTGCTTTTGCAGCTGGGCCGCAGTTGCGCGGAGCTTGCCTTGCTCATCACCATTTTTGTCAAACTCCGCAGTAACTGCTTTTGTCTGGGCGACTAAAGTTTTGTACTCCGTGTTGATTTGGCTAATTTGGCGTCTAAATTCCGCTTCGCCATCAATGCCAATCTTTGGGCCGATATTGTACGCCATATAATCACCTCAGCTCCATCACTTCATCGTACGTCCACTTCCGACGCTCGGGCTTCAGCTCTGCGCCACGAGAAATTGCAAAGCAATCTGCCATAGATAATATTTCCCCCACCGGCGTATGTAGGATCTCCCGGGTGGGCATTCCGGCTCGCCTGCCCCAATATCTCAGCCAGGTTGCGCAGAGCCGGATTTCGGTTCTGCGCCGCCGCCGTTTTTTGCCGGGGCTGCCTCTACCTCTTGCCGCAGGGAATCGTTGATGGCCGCAATGGCGGAAGGGCGAAGCAGCACCAGCTGCCGGGGCGTCAACAGTTTTCGCAGCTCTGCCTCGGTCGGCACTTTGCGTGCTGTCGCATCCCCGTCTGCGCAAAAGCTGGCCAGCAACCTGCGATTTTCCTCGCCTTCCCGCAGCAGGACAGCCAGGACGGATGCCGTACGGGATACCATTTCCCGGATATCGCCATCGCCGTCCAAGTAGCTTCCAAGTTTGTCCATCCCACCGCAGGCCTGGGTGATCTGATCAAAAGCCTCGACCGTCATGCAGAGTTGGTACTCTTTTCCACAAATTGTCACAGCGTTCATGCTTGTACCTCCGTTTCTGCTTCCACACTCAGCAGGGCTTTCAGAATTTCTTCGGCATCCTCCTCCGTGGCTTGATCATCCGCCACCCACTTCCAATCGTGGTCGGAGGAATCGTCACGCGCCAGTTTGCCGGTCAGCGCTTGGGTCTGCCAGCTAATGCTGTTCTCCGTCGTCTTGGCTGCCGATTTCGGTGCATCAAATCGCACCTTTCTCAAAACTGTCGGGACAAACGTATCAACGCTATCGGATCTGTATTTGGCAATATAGCCCACGCCAAAATACGGCGGGTTATTTTTAATTCCATGCTTTAGGATTTTTACCTTCTTTCCTTCGCCGTAGGAAAGCTCCTCCGGCTCGGGCGCGCCGGTGATCATCTGTTCTGCTTCCAAAAGCAGGCCGTCAACGGTCAACGTCAAGTCGCCACCGGTAAAAATACCAGCGTCGGTTTCCGCCACAACGTTGTCACAACAAAACGAGTTATCGCTGGACGACGACGGTTCAATCGATACTTCCACACCCCGCGCCAACTTCCGCCCACCGGTGTACGTGGGGTTCCCGCCGTTCGCGTTGTACTTCGCAACATACGGGAGGCTAAAGCCAATACATACTTTTCCTGCTGCACTCATAATTCTGCCTCCTAAATTAGTTTTTTGATTTCTTTGTCAATTTCCGCTTGCATCGCCTCTACGGCAGCCTTCTTCGTTTTTGTTACCGCCGGGCGCACAAACGGAGTCTTTTCGCGGGCAGACGAGCCGCTTTCCACAGCCCTGGCCAGCAACTGGTTCGGGACGCCTTGTGGATATTGTTTCGTGGGGTGGCTCCCGTACCCGTCAAATCCGGCCTTCGTGTGTAAAAAGCCATTCTTGTCCCGCTCAATCGGAGTTAAGCCAAAGCTGTCAGCCAAATCTTGCTTTTGATTTTTCGGCAGCCCATGGAACGTTTCTCCTGGCTGCAACCTCCGGAATTTCTCCTCCGGCAGTGCTTGCAGATTGGATCGGATTTGATCTGCAACAATCGCAGCGCCGGATGCAACTGCCCGTTCCAACATCTTTCCGCCATCCGCAGCGCTCTGGTATCTCTCCAGTGCCAGGGCATAATCTCCCGTCGCAGAAAACGTTATCTTGGCCATCAGCGCAGCACCTCCCATACCCATTCATAGTGGGTAAACCCGGTATCCTCTTCATATTGGATGCTGTTCAACATCCACGCCAATCCCTGGCAGTTGTTTAAAGATGTCTCGAATGTTTCCACCCACGGATCAAATTCTTGCTTTGTAAAAAGGTCGGTCGTCCCGGTGATTGCACCGGCGCAGTGCCGCCCATCCGCCACGAAATCATTCGCGCCATCTTCTTGCCACACGAAATATCGCTCAGACTTTAGCCGCACCCGGTGGCTAACCTGGTCCGTCACAGCGGTGTGCGCGGCGATGATCTTATCTACCCAACTCATCGCATCACCTCGTATGCTTGCGTAATGCGGACCAGAGACATATCCAAGGATGGAGGCCACACATCCATGACCGCCTGCACCGTGTCAATACGGTACTGCCTGCCATCCTCTGTGATTGCCACATCCTGGGGGGATATGTCTGGCCCTCGCTGCACCCGGACTACCCGCTCGATTTCAACTTGCGCCTGCCTGGACTGATACAGCCGGGCGATCCCCAGGCGGCGCTCCTCGTATCGGAGCGCTGCTTTTGGGGTCAGTTTCAAGATCGGCTTGTAGCCAGGCTGGGCGGCATCTGTCAGGGCGCAAACCGTCAGCACGCCGGAGTTATACTGCTGGGTGATGTCATTGTTCGGCCTCGTTGGCGCTTTGCGCATACCGCTGCACCGCCCTTTCGTTTTGCATCGCCAGAAGCAGATGCGCATAGTTGTTTTCGAAAATATCCACGGCGCCGTCTCTGGCATATCGGACGTACTCAAATAGCAGGGTACGGGGCCAGCCTGCCTCCAGGTAGTTGCCCCGTTCCCCCAGCTTGCTGTCAATATAGATTTCTCCGGCGGCAATAAGCTCCGTGATCTTTCGGTCCAGCGCACCATCCTCCCAGGTGATGTCCAAATGATTTTTTACATCATCCAGGAGATCGTACGGCACCTGTTCCCCCGCAATCATCAGGACTTGGTGACGGTGACCGTGTAGGTCTTGGTGGTGGTCCCGTCTGCAGCGGTGACTTTCGCCTTAACAGTATTGGCTCCGGCGGACCAGGTGACGGCGCTGCCATTGTCAACCGGCTTGTCTCCCACCGTCACCTCCATAGTGGCAGCCGCCTCAGCAGGCGTTGCATTGATGGTATTGGAGGCGTTGGTGGTGGTTGCGGTGTATGTGGTGGTTCCTGCGGCAAAGGCCGGAGACAGGGTCAGAGCGCCGATTTTCAGGTCAGCCAGATTCGCGTCAGTGGAGGCGGCGGGGGCGTCCACCTGGGTCACCTTGTAGGCGAGCGGCGTCATACCAGAGATGTCCAGACGTAGGAACGCGTTGCCGTCCTTGGGCATGCCGTTGGCATAGGCCTTGATGATGTACACCCGCTTGTCCTCCAGGAACTTGACATGGTCGGAGAATTCAATTCGGCCGTCGGTGGACGTACCGGCGGCGGCAAAGTACCGCTTTGCCATGCCGAGAATGGCCTCGCCCCGCTCCAAAGCGGGGACCTGGATCACAGAGACAGGATAGGGGAACACGTCGTTTCTGTAGGTGCCGTCGGGGGCCATGACCGTGGTAGCGGGCATGACCTTCTGATAGTAGTCCTGGGGATTGACCAGGAGAATTAAGTCGTCCACTTTCCGGAGCTTGCCGTTGGGATCCATTGCCATCAGGGAGATCAGCTGGCCCATGGTGGCCGGGGAGAAATCCGCCACGGAAATAGCCGGCTTTTTGGGGTAAACGCCGCCTGTAACGGAAACACCTTCGCCCACCTGACGGTTCATGCCAATGGGTTTCCCGTTCCCGTCGCCAGTGGCGATGGACGCTTCCAGGCCGTTAGCCAGGGCCTCCAGGAGGATCCGGCGGATATAACTGTCCAGCCACTGAGGGCCCAACTCCAGCATTGCCTTGCACACCGGCAGAAACGCACTCAGCTTGAGCAGCACCGTGTTAACTTCCACGAATCCGCTGGTCAGCTCCTTGACAATTTCGTCGCAGAGATCGCCCCAAGCCGATTCCTGGTAGCCGTTGGTGTTCATAATCATCCGGATTGCGCCGCCGGAGGGGAGAAAGTCAATTTTGCTCAGGAGGGGGTGCCTGGTCTCCAACTCCTCCAGGACCGAATCCACCACCGTCTTGGGCATCACCACATCCAGATTGGTCAGGGCCTGCTTGGGGTCCTTGGCCTTCATAGCCTCACCCAGGGCCTTGTAATACTTGGTTTCCTCGCTGGTCAGCTGCCGTACGCCACGGGCGGCCAGGACCCGGGTGTCCGTCTCGCTGCGCAGATCCTCATAGTCTTGGCGCACCGAAGAGGCGGTATGCTCCATGAGCCGGTCAAAAGCCGCCGTGAATTCCTCGGTGTCGTTGTCCCGGAGGGCCTTCTGCATGGCTGTCAAAATCTCGTTTTTCCTGCTCAGGGTCAAATCGTTACTTTTCATTTCGTCCTCCTTATTTTTGGCAGATGCTGTTGGCCAGCAGCTGCATGATATTGGTTTTACTCGGCTCATTGGCTTTCCTGTTTCCGACAAGCTGTCGGAGCTGTGCGGCCAAACTCTTTTGGACTTCAATTCTCTGGTGCACACTCAGGTTTGCTTTTTGCAGGATTTCTTTGGCGTTTTCCATGTCGGCATCAGTCTCGGCGTACTGGTCTGCTAAGCCGTACTGGATGCACTGCTCCGCTGTCAGCCAGGTTTCCTGGTCCATCATGGTGGCAAGCTGCTCTTCGCTGATTTTTCCTCTTGCTTTGGCCAGATAGGCATTGCGGCCGGCCGCATTGATGATGTCCAGATCCGCCGCTGCTTTCCGCAGTTCTGCGGCGTTTCCGGTGGCAGATATCCACATGTTGTGAATCGCCATAAGGGTGTTCCGTGGCATGATCACCGTATCTCCAGCCATGGCAATGACGGAGGCGACGGAGCAGGCAAAGCCATCTATCCTTACGGTTTTGTGTGCTGGATGACGACGCAGCTGACTGTAAATTGCGGTCCCCTCAAATACGGATCCGCCCCAGGAATTGATGTAAATCACAATCTCTTCCACGTTCGGATGTTTGGCCAGTTCCTCCCGGAAATTCTGGGCGGAATTTTCGCTTTCGGCGTACGAGAATGTGTCCCGATCAAAATGTCCTGCCTCTACGTCTCCGTAAATATACAGTTCCAGGGTCCCGGGGGCTTGCGATTGTTTGATTTCCCACATGGACTTCATACATTACTCCTTTCCCGCCTCCAGTGAACGAGTTGCCTCGTTGATGTCAGCGATGTTTTTTGTCAGTAGGTGTTTCCATGCCCAGGGTTCGTCGATGATGATTTGTCCAGCAGCCCGGCGCACATCGTTGATGCAGTATGCGCCGGAACCTACCAGCTTCTCCACATTGGCCGCATTTTCGAATAGATCGAAATGCTGAATACTGGAGGAATCCACTCGAATGTAGTCCCCGTTCTTCCACCCCTCAAAGCCATAGCGTTTCCGGGTGATCTCTTCCTGCAGTTGATCGCAGATGGGATCAATGCAGTTCGTCAAGAAGCGAGCGTTCGCGTCTCCAACCGCCTCCACCTTGCCGCCGATCAGCACCGCAGGAATTTGAAAGGCTCGGGCTGTAAAATTGAAAATATCTTCAATCATGGATTGAATTTCTCCAACTTTCCCACTTTGCTCTTTCCCGCCCACATCCTCGTACTTATACCCATCAAATTCCGGCAGAATAGCGCCTCGGCTTTCCAAAAACGGCTTAATTTGAGACTCCAGCATTTTCTGGAATTCTTCCGCCCAGGTATCCCCGCCCTGAGCCATCTGGGATATGTGGACTTTCCAGTGGGGAGCGTTTCCTCGTTCGTAGTTCGCCATAGCGGCGGAGACCAGGCGGTAATAGCTTTGATACATGGCGTTGATTGCACCGCGAATGTTTTTGTGGTGCAGCTGTAGGTGCAGCACATCGCTTTCCAGAAACGCCCTGTCGTAGGCCACGCCTCCTGCGACAACGCCCTTGTAGCGATTCTGTTTGATGGGCCGGTTGTCTGGGTCGCCCCATCCATCCGCCACGACTACACTTTCAAAGCCATCTTTTCGTCTGGGGGCGATGATTAAGGCCTCGTTTTCCTGGCACAGCTGCGACACAAGCTTGTGGATAAAGGCCGTGGAGTTTTGATTCACATTTGGCTCGTAATTCCACATGTAATATTCGCGGTCAAAAACTTCTTCACCGCCCCGGAAGGTCCGAAATTCACAGCGGCCCACGGCGTTGGCGATCATGTTGACGCATACCCAAAAGCTCAAATTCCGGGCGCTGTATTCAATAGCAGCTTCTTCAAGCTCACTGCAGGTGATTTCCTTCGTAGTGGCCCTCCCGTTTTTCCGGAAGAACTCAAAGAATTTTAGTCCCAACGTTTCACCCCCCTTAAAGTGAAATTGCTCCCAGCGGTGGAGGTTCCACCGGAAGGCCACTTCCAAGAATCGGCTCAATGACCATACTAGCCACCAGGGCCATAAATGGGTCCGTCTTGCGGCTTTTGGCCTCAATTTTGGCGTAATAAAAATTTCCGGTGTCGGAGCCAATCTTCCGGGAGCTGCGCACTCGCTTGGTATTATTTACGGCCCAGCGCAGGCACGGATTGTCCCCCCATGCAAACAGCCCCCGATCAAAGCAGGTCTGGATTACTGGATCCGTGCTCATGATGTCGGATGGGCGGATCAGCTTTACCCGGCTTTTGTCATTGGCGTCAAATCCGATCTTCTTCATTTCGTCCGACAACAACGTCCATCGGAAGTTATCCATGGCCATCATTCGGACGTTGTACATGCCGGCCGCCTTTCGGATGTATTCCGCCAGCAGCCTCGGGTGGATACTTACATCGTCTACAGCGGATACCAGCCCCTGTTTCACCCATTCCCTCCAGGGGGCCTTGACCCGTGTCAAAGTTTTGGCCCGCAGGCAAATCCACGCATGATTGATATCAAAGCGGCGTTCCCCCCGGCGGAAGTGCAGATTGACCGCTGCCCAGTCGTTCAACTCCGCATAGTCGATTCCGACTGTGCACTGCCAGCCCCGCATGTCCGGCAAAGGTTGGTTGGTGGCCTTGATCTTCTCATAATTGGTCACGCTGATTTCCTTTGCACCACTTCGAATTCCGAAGCGCTTTGTCAAAAAGCTTACATTCTGCTCCGGGTGTTCAATCCACTCTTTGTATTCCTCCCGGATCTCCGCTTGCAAATCCGGAAGGTACGGGAGGGACGGATTTGCCATGGGCCAGTTCTCAGGATCGTGGACTTGCTCCTTGTTATCTAAACAGCAGATAAATGGCAAGAATCCATCATCCTCTTCGCCGTCAAAAAGGATCCTCCGCCCCCTTGCCAGGTAATCATCCAAGGGGCCATCCGGCACATCGCCGTTAGATGAAAAAAAACCGACCCTTGGTTGGCCGACTTTTCCCATTCCTGTTATAAAAACTGTTATGTTGTCGTAGTTTTCATACTGATGGACTTCGTTCAGGATTACTTTCCCAGAGCGCAACCCGTCCCGCCCTTTTGGATTGTTTGTGTGGCCCCTCATGATGCCCTTGTTCTTGCGGCCCTGAACAACCTCTTTAGTGTGGTAGTAATGCTTATCCAGCTTTGCTTCCCACCTTGGTGTTTCCAGCACGTCCACAAGATCCAGCATCGGGCGCTTTGCCTGCTCTTCGTTGTTTGCGCAGATATCAACGTTATATCTGCTCACCGGATTGTAGGGAGATACGGAGCACGCGCCGTCAAAAGCAATAAATCCATCCTTCCCGGCACCACGGCCAACCATAGCAAAAAGCGTTTTCCATCTCGGACGCCCAGTCTGCCGCCAGTAGGTGCAATCCCACAGGGCGAGCAAAAATTCCTCCCAAGGGAATAGGCGCTCATAAGGGAAATATTTTACGAGGGACAAATACTTGTCCAGTTGCTCCGTGTCGGTGTAGATATCATCGGACGCAAAGCATTTGCGCACGTGCTCCGCAAGAGCTATTTGCTCTCGGCAGGCCCGGGGGGTCCCCGCCTCCACCGATTCCAGATATTGCAATATTCTTTTATCAATCTCATAGTTCATCATCCTCACCGCTTGCCGCAGATGCTCCAGATTTTAACGCCCGAGCCTTATACCCAAGCGAGGCCAGGATAGATTCCATCCTGGCATTGACGCGGACTGCCGCAGCAACACTTTTATTGTCAGTTACACCCATTTGGTTGTTGCCATTTTGGTATTCTACACAGATGCCGCGTTCTTCGATGTCTGCATTCAGCATTTGCAGCTGTACCCAAAATGCCATATACTGGCACACCATGTCCAAGTACGGCTCCCTGTTAAGTCCAGCATTTTCAAGGTCTTGGATCATGGATCTTTTCAGATTTCGGTACTGCTTTGTCTTTGCCAAGTCCCTTTTTTTACAATTCCCCATAATCTAGCCTCCTTTTCAGCGGATTTTGCCCACACCCCATAAAGATTTTGCAAAAATCTCCGGAATGTCAGGCACCCAGGCGAGTAGGTCACCCTGGCCGAGGTTGCGTTTTTTTGATGGGGGGTATCTCCGTCAATCCCATCGCTCCAATGTCAACGGTGCCACGATTTTTTTAAACTGCCGCTGACTTTCGGGGTGCAATTCTTCGTGGCATTGTTTGCACACTGAGACAAGTTGCCGATCATCGCCATCGTACACCGATAAGGCCAGGTCTGGTCGATCTTTCAGATGCTTCACGTGATGGACAATGGTCGCGCGCCGGTGCCGGTGAATCCCCTTGCACCTCTGGCACTCGTAGTTATCCAGCTTCATCACCTCTCGCCGGAGCTTATCCCATTCCGGCCATGAATAAAAATCGTGTGATTTCCCGGCCTGTATCATCGCATTAAGCTGGATGCGCCTTGCATCTGATATCACGGATACCCCTCCTTGGGCATAAAAAATCGCGTGTTCCGCCCAAAACTTGGACGGTTCACGCAAAAAGATGGAAATTTCTTGTTTTTCCGCTTGACAAGCACGTAAATACGTGCTATAATATAGCCATGGAAGGGAGGTGATACCGATGGGGCGTAAGAAAAAGCCCTCGAACAAAATCGAGGTCGCCAAAGCAATTGTTGAAATCCTGGCCGGGCTGACAGCAATTGCAAAAACGATCTACGATATGATCAAGGGCTAAATCCACCGGGCGTGGGGAGGGAAACCTCCTCCGCCCTACCCTCATTATACCCACCATGAAAGGAAAATGCAACATGGAAAAAATTGTGAAAGCAGTGCCGCAAAATCTGGCGCTGTACACGCTGACAGCCCTGAATCTGCTATACGCAATCCACAAGCGATCTTTTGACTGGCTACTGTGGGCGTCCGTTGGGCTTACGGCAGCAACTGCCGCGCTGTCCATCATTAGCAGGAGAAGCCGCAATGCTTAGGCTTGCGCAACTCCGGAAGAAAGCCGGTCTGTCCGTCCCGGCGCTCGCTCAGAAAAGCGGCGTGCCAAGGCGGACCATCCAGGATATCGAATCCAGAGGAGATTGCCGCATCTCCACGGCTTACGAACTCTGCAAAGCTTTGGGATGTAAGTTGGATGATTTTTACAACGAGTCGGAGGCTATGGAGTGATCCATAGCCTCACATTTTTTGCACCCGCATCTCAGCCTCAGAAATTCGCCGCTCTGCTGTGCCGTAATATTCTGGGCTTAGCTCAATGCCGGCGAACTGGCGGCCTGTGTTTGCGCACGCTACTCCCACGCTCCCAGAGTCCATAAACGGATCCAGGACCGCGCCTCCGCTCGGGCAAATTGCCAAGAGCTTTTCCAGCAACTCCACCGGCTTTTCAGTCTGGTGATTTTTCCGTCGGGATGGCACCCCGGGAATCCGATAGCATCCAGGCAGCGCAGGCTGCCCCGGCTCCCAGTTTACCGGCATTTTACCATTGCTCCCCCACACAATGTACTCGCAGTCGGCCCTAAATCGTCCCGGCTGATTGCGGGACGTGCCTTTGTCCCATACTACCACGCCTTTATAAATCCATCCGGCCATTTGAAGGGCATCAGTAAGTGCTGGCAGATTGCGCCAATCTATGAATGCAGCGGCCACCCCGCCGGGCTTTGCCAGCTGGCGGCAGCGGAATAGCACATCTCTCATAAATGCCGTAAATGCTCGCTGATCCATATTGTCGCCATCAAAGTCCGGGAATCGGTGCGCACCGTTATACTCTCTGGCTGTATACTTGGCCGATGTCGTAGCTTGCCGGTCTCTCGCCGTCGTGCCGCCAGAGCAATAAGGAGGATCAGTTAATATCATGTCGAAACTGTTTCCTTCCATATTTTTCATAATATCTATACAATCTCCGCAAAAAACACTCAATGCTGCCGCCTCCTTGTGGCACACAAAAAGCCCCACCAGTCCGCCCGGTGGGGCCTTTGCTTTTTTTGGATGGTACTAGTATAGCACGTGCTTTTGGCTTTTTAGGGCCATCTTTTACTCGCCGTCCAAAAATCCCATGTTGCCGCCCACCATCCTGATAAACTCCTCGTGATATCGCCGGGCTGTCCGGTAGCTACATGGGATCGTCAGTGCCGCCCCCTCCAGAGTGTGACTTCGCCGCCAAAATACCAGATCGATAACCTTGATCCTGTCCCGTCCGCCTGGCACCCGCTCGGTTGCCTCTATCGCTTTGCGCACAGCCTCATACTCCCGTTGTTTTTGTGTGGGCAGCTCGCGGATTGCAATCAGCTCCGTGCTACGTACTGCGCCGCCTCCATGCGGCATCCCACTGTAATCTATTTCCATTGCGGGGCGTTGCCGCTCTTGCAGTTCTGCCCGCAGTGTAGGATACCGGCGGATGATGGCTTTGGCATAGCCCCACCAGTCATATCTCGGCTTGCTCATCGCCACTCCCTCCCTGTCCTCCGATCCCTAATCTCGATCCTGGAGATCAGCTCAAATCCTGCCAACCCAATGATGTACTTGATTACCCGTATCACTCCGTCAACCCGTTTAGCTTGCTCGTCCACTGCTTGAATTGCCTGATATGCAGTTGGATCCGGATAGCCGGATGCATTTTCCCATGGCTTTGGCATGATTATCACCTCGCTTTCTCAGTCTGTGTTTTAATCGGCTGCCCACACACCGGGCACCTACATGGCGCATCCTTGTGTGGGGGCAAAGGACTGCAGCAAAAAGGGCAGCAGTAGATATAGCCCTCTGCAAAAAAGGATAATTGGATGTTGGGCGGTGCTGGAGTAGCTTTAGCCCTGGTCTTTTGCCGCGCCATTTTTCATTGCCTTCCTTTCCACCCCATAAATCGCCTCCAGCAGCTTATCCGCCGCCTCGACAGATGGGGATCTGCGATATTCGGAGGAGGCGGCTTCGATGCGTTTCCACAACGCCGCCCCCTGCTCCCACAAGCCATACCGGAATTTTGCAACCCGATACTCTTCCAGCAGCTTACTCTTTTCCAGGACAGCCCGATTGCGCTCAATCAGGCCGGCACGCTTTTGCCCGTACAACTGCCGTAAGCACAAAAACATCAGTTGATCTGGCTGTTCCAGTCCATCTGGCATATCTAATCCATGCATTGCCTCTTTTTCGTAGGGCAATGTCACTCCTGTCCCAGATACCATAGTAGGACCTCCGAAGCTGCTTTCCAGCCACGGCATACGTGGCAAGCATAGCCGTTTGCTTTTAAATGCTCTATCCACCAAAGCTGATCATCCGAAATACGGCCGGTCAGTGTCTTCATTTCGATAAACAGGCCGTGATACTGGCCAGTGGGGACCGGGAGGAGTAAGTCAGGCACACCACGCTTGACGCCCATTTTCTTCAAGATAGACGCCTGAACTTTGTCAGGGCGTTCGTTGGGCACGTGGAACAGAAGCGCCAGCTCCGGATATCTCTGCCGAATAGACGGCTGCTGTGTCCACTTAATCAGAGCAATCTGTTCCTGCGTCTCTGTCATTGCTATCTCCTTTCCAGTACTCCACAAATCGAAGGTATTTGCTGCCTTGCTTTTCTTTGCCTTGGCGTACGGTATATCCATTCCTGGCCAAGATTGTTACCATCGCATCCCGGTCAGCTGATTGTTCGACATAGATTTTCATGTGCCTCTCCTTCCGTTAAAAATGCGGTTCAGGATCTGCCCAGCCTGCATCTTGGTCAATCTGCTTGTGTCAAAATCCTTGTACCTTCGCCTGATAATGCCGAGTTGTTTCTCTGTAGCCGGATTTCGTCCCCAACCCTTTACGCGGTTGATGTCCCACAGGGCACGGCAGTCCTCATATTGCTCGCTGAGAACCTTGTACGCCCTGTCCAACGCTGCCTGATAAGGTATCAATTCGCCGGATAAAGTCACCATGCCCAAACTGTCAGGGCACGGAATTGTAATACGCTTTCCTTCTGCCAAGGAGCAGACCAGGCGCCCATCCGGCATTTTGAAGTAATTGACATCGTGCAGGTTGTAAGACATGCCTTTGGCCCACAAGTCGACAATTTCTACGTTCCGGATCCAGCTCTCTGGGCAATCCGTTGCAGCCATTGCTTTCATTGGAAGCTCAAACAGATCCCCCTGGAGCTCATCTTGCTTTTTCTTAGGGACGTTGCTTAGGTCAATGCCCAAGAGCGATGGTGCTGTGCACAGACTTGCCCCTTTTGTGACGCCCACGCAATCGATCAGGGTGAGCTTTTCTTTCCCGGGGTACAGCCTTAGCCCTCTACCCACCATCTGGGCGTACAGGCTTTCTGACTGGGTGGGACGGGCAATGATGACGGTTTCAACCAGAGGCATGTCCGTCCCTTCCGTGAACACCATCACGTTGACCAGGCATGGGATTTCCCGATTTGTAAACCTGCGAATGATATCAGCGCGGTTTTCTGTTTTGCCGGTCACGACAACGGCTCCTGGAATTCGCTTTGCAATCTCTTCTGCCTGGTGGATACTTACTGCAAAGACCAGGGTAGCTCCAACAGCATGCTTCTGATATGCTTCTGCAACAGCGTCTGCTGTGCCGTCCATAGCCTCATCCAGTTCTCCGGGGGCATAATCTCCGTGCCTGGTATGTACTGCGGAGAGATCATATCCGATATCCACACGTAGGCAATGGATATCGCAAAGATAGCCATTTTTGATGCCCCACCGAAGATCACGCTGGAAGATGATCTCCTGAAACACATTGTCCAGTCTTGCCTTGTCTCCCCGGTTTGGAGTAGCTGTAAAGCCCAGAAGCATACGTGGCTCAAAGTAATCGAAGATGCTCCGGTATGTGCGGGCGGCTGCATGGTGACATTCGTCGCAGATGATTGTATCAAAATCGTACGGATTAAACCTGTCTAGGCGTTTTGCCATAGACATAACAGATGCACTAACAACCTCTGCATCTGGATCGGCGTGCTCCTTGGCCATTTCAACGCCAGTTTTGCAGTCATATTCCTTCAGGGGCTGCTTGACTAGCTCCTCCCGGTGGGATAAAATCAAAACACGACCGTGTCTTGGCAAGTGCGTGAAGGTCTTCGTCTTGCCGAGGCCTGTTGCCATCTGCACCAGGTATGCTCCTGGCGGTTTCTGTTCAATGATATCAATACACTCCTGCTGGTAGTCTCTTAATTGCATGCTTTCGCCTCCCGCGGTGGAACCTGCGTAACTCCGGTGTAACGTTCTGTTCCACCCAAAATTGTATGTTTTTGTTTTGAAGTCTCCGTATTAGCAACGAAAACTCTAAAAATGTTTGTCAAAAAGTTCTTCGATTTTTGAAGGTGGAACAGTGGAACATATTTGCGCGCTTTCTATAAAGGCGGAATGTACATACATCTCATACGCACCTCCTTCCTATCTTATATATGCTTGTGTTTTGTGTTCCACCTGTTCCACCGTTCCACCGTTTTTTGATGGATGAACTTTTAAACTGTGAAACATGCGGTTTATTCCAGAAATCTGCTGTATTAAAAACAAATCAAAGCAGCTTCCAGGTGGAACACAAACCGTGCAAGGTGGAACGTGTTCCACCTTCAAAGCGGAAGCTCATCGCAGTCATCTTCCTCTCCCTGCTTCAACTGCAAAGCCATCACAACACATTCAACAGGGATCCCGTTGATTTTTTTGGGCTTTGTGTACGCTCGGCCTCTAGTTTCAATCAACTTATTGGACCTCATGTAACTGAGCGTGGCCGCAACCGAAAAGCCGGCGTTCTGCACCGCGTTATTGAACACTCCCCGGATAATGAACGCCTTGCCGGGCTCAATGGCCCCGTAGACCTCGCCTGTCGGCGGAGATTCCCCTCCCATAAACCGGTTGACATTGGAGGACACCCAATCAGAAATCCATTCGTAGGCCCGTCTACCGGCTGATACAGCCTCCCTGGACGCAAGGAATTCTTGGATATCCGAAACGGTCAGCGCAGAATCATCCTTGAATATCCAGGCTGTAGCGCACAGATCTGCTGTAATGATGGCAGCTGCCGCCATGGCCTGTTTTTCGGTGGAATCTCCGGCGCACAGCGCCCGGAAATTTTCCTGGTAAATCTCCCGAATTTTTTGCTGGGTTTCTTCCGACTCATATAGCCTCTCGATGAATAAACGGCCGGCAAAGCCATAATTTTGCTTTAGCGCCCCGGAAATACGGTGGCCATCTGTGATGACTGCCGCACCAGCGGTGCACTCGATATCAATGACACGGTTGACCGCACCAGCACCGGCGGAAATTGTGGTGAGCGGAGATTCCCCGGTCGTGAGAAAACAGCAGTCCCAAGTTGGGGTAATCTCCACGCCACCGGTCCGCTTGCCCCGGGAGCGGCCCACGCCTTGGGCTAGTTGGTACACATCAAAACTGGATTTGCCCCGGCTATCTTTGGTAAGCTGGAGTTCATCCAGGCAGTAGGGTAAGTGGTTCAGGAAAGCCGCTGTCCGCTCCTGCCCAACCTGTGTGCCGTTGAAGGTCTGGGTATAACTGCCAACTGCCGGATTACCCCAAACGGACGCAGCCAGCATGAGAGCTACGGTTTTACCAGTCCCGCTATCCACGCCCCAGAGGTGGACAAAAAACGGCAGAGAGCCCACCACGGACAACAGAGGCGATGCAAAGGAAGCTGCCAGCATAATCCTGGCTGTGACTGACATCTTCCGGCATTCCAGCGCCGTCTGGTACCACACCACTTCTGATCCGTGGGGCTGTACCGACTGATACAGCCCCCGGAAGGAAGCATCTCCGTCAAAAACCAGGCCGTCTACATAGGGGGAGAAGCCCTCACCCTGTATGTAACCTAATCGCCCAATGGATTGACGTTCCGGGATTATGTCATAGTTCAGGTTTTCCATGTCGTTAAGGTAGTCCACCAATATGGACGCGCTCGTGCTTGTGACGGAAATCCCCTGGCTTGCCAGGCCGGTGATAGTTCGTGCCGTAGATATCGTAGATTTATCAACGATGGTGGTATTCCACTTTTTTGCCTTGCCAGACCGTTTGTAGGCCAGCTTCAGCTTTACCTCGCCGGTGTCGATGTTTACCAGTCGTTCCACCGGCATAATGGGATGGGCGCAGGCACATTCCCGACCGCCGTTTGGGGTATCCCGGAAAATGCCATAGTCCAAGGAGTCCCAGGTTCCACAATTCAGTTCGATTTCCTGGCCGTCAAACTCCGTTTGGTTCGGGACCAGGTTTCGGCGCTTGGCGGCAGACTGTGCATCAATGTACTTCCGCAGCATATCCTTGAAGCCACTGAACCTTACCTCCTTTGCCCGTTCCGCCATTTTGAGTGTCTCGGTTTGGAAGATAAAGGGGGAAGCGACGTAGGAATATAACTGCTCATATGGCGCTGGCGTCAAAAAGTCCTCCGCCGTATATTCGTATTTCTTCGGTGGCAAAGCCATGGAAAATCACATCCTTAGAAGGGGAGTTCTGCGTCATCCTCCTCCAGCTCAGCAAAGTTTGCTGTGGGGGCGCTGGAGGATGCGGAATAGTTGGAGGCGGCGGAGTTCTTAGCAAGCGGCTTAAATGCAGGGACCTTGAAATCTCCATCCCGAATGGCGCGGCCAGACCGTTTCTCTGCCACATAAAGGCGCTTTTTTACCTTTCCGTCTCCGGCAAGGTATTCCTCTTCGCCAAGCACGACGCCCACGTACTTTCCGACCAAACTTTGCGGGTCATTCCGAAACACATAGTTCCGATTCGACATCTCCACAGCTGTTTTGAAACCCTTGAAAAAGCGAAGGGCTTTGTCCTTGTAGGAGCAGATCATGGTGATGGGCCAGAAGCCGAATGTGTCGTAGGTCTCCTGATTGGCTCCCTTGAATTCTCCCTCGAAGAAGTCCCATTCAATCCGGAGGTATTCCTTATCTTCTACGTCTTCTACGCGGGTGATCTGGGCGATGTATCCGTCCGGAACCGGGCGGCGTACTTCATCCTGGACATTGTCCCAATTAACATTCTTCATTCTGTTCTCCTTCCAAATTCCAGTATTCTCTAATAGCTGCATCCACCGCCGCCAAGTCGTTGTCAATGACCGGGGCGAACATCTCTATGGGGCTTTTAGCTGTGGTGAAGCCGTCTGATTGCGTTATAAAGTGGTGACCTTCGCTGCTGGCTTCGCAAAGCAGGACAATGGAGAACAGCCCTTCCAAAGTCAGCTTGCTGTCAATCATTTTCCCGCAGGTCTTGGCCCGAATCTTCCCGCTATCATTGGTATCCGTGTGATGCAAGAAGTAAACAATCACGTCTGGCGGGAGCTTGGAGTTGCAGTTGCGGACCAAATTAGAAAAGTTCAAAGCCATCTCCGTAAACTTGGTATAGCCAACTTCCTTGGCGTGATCAAACTCCTCGAACGCCATAAGGTATTGGCTATCATCTATGATGTAAGTTTTTAGGCTTGGCTTCAGCAATGCTTTCTGGATCACACCATAGGTCGCATTGTTCACGATTTTCATGGGTTTCCGGAACGGAAGCGGCTTGCCAGCTACATTGAAAATGCCAACCTTTTCCGGGTCCAAATTTCGCATGCTGGTAGACTTGCCAGATCCGGATTCCCCTAGAATTAAAACAGGGATTCCCATAATCATTCCTCCGTCTGTGCCGCTTGGACGATGCCAGAGCGGACAATTTCCAAGATGATGAGGCACTCTTTATAAGTGACGCTGATATCGCTTTTCAACATGATATCTGTGATTTTAGAGGCAGTTTTCATCATGTTGTTCAGCCGGTATGGTGGGATTTGAGGGTCGCCAGGATAGACAAAAGCTTGCTCTATATCCATAGCTTCACCGAATCCTCAGGCTTTCGCCCCGCTCGCCAAGTTGGGCAAATGGGAGCGAATTGCCTTGCTCTAAGTATTGCCGAATTCGCACAGTGTCCGGATCTCCAGGCTTCCGCCATTCTGCAGGGATTTCAGCACCCGGTGCAAGCTCCACAGGGCAAGCGCCGCCGTTTTTCTGGATAGAGAAGCTGAAGAGCGGAGTCTTAAACTTCCTTCGGCCAGTGGTGCGCATCATGTCCTCCAAGTTGCGTTTTAGGGACTTCACACGATTGGAGATGCTGCGCTTACGCTGGTTCAGCCGGTCGACTTCGGCGGAGATTGCAGTTGCATCGGCGTCCATGCACTGGATCAATTTTGCGTAGGATTCTGCTTTGGTATCCATGTCCGCCTCAATCATGGCAATGGTGTCGAAGATGGCGTCCTCCGGAACATCCGGATCACACAGCATTTCAAACACCTGCTCCCACTCCTGCGACATTTGGTATAAACTCAAGTTTCCCATTGCGTTTTTCCTTTCTTGTGCTATAATCAGCATGTAGTTATTTGCCCTGCGCCGCTCTCGGAAGTACCAGTTCCGGGGGCGGCCTTTTTTGCTGCCGCCACCCCGTTGCGCAACAGCCTTGCAATGGCAGCAGGATCGTTGGCCTCTGCCCACGCCAGCCGCCGGAGGAAGTCTGCCACGGTGTCGTCCCACTGCGCGGCAAGCCCATCGTCCTCGGTAATGGTGGATACCTGGATGATCTTGCAGTTGTGTGGGCCCCAAGGCTTGGACGCATCGATCCGCTTAATCCAGCGATCATCCTGATACCCATGGGCCATTGCCCATTGATAAAATGTATCAAAGTTGCGCCACACCTTTGAGCATGATCCGCGCCGCTGGATGCTGCACCATTTGGCACGCAGGTGGCGGCCGGAATCCATTTCTTTAATTTGCATCAATATCACCTCCTATGCCATTGCATAGATCACGCACGCCACCCCAATAATTGCGGCGGCCACACACCACAGCGCACAAGCCCAAATGGGCGTGTCCTGCCGGTCGGCTTGGAGCGCCTTGATGGCCATCGTCAGGGCAGCCACATCGTCGGCAGCGGTGTTGGCATCCATGTATTCCTGGATGCACAAGCGGCTCCTGAGACGGGCACGGTCTTGGGCCTGGCGGCGCAGGGATTGGAGTTGGCGGATTGCATCAGTTCTGCTCATCATTACCACACCCCCATTGATAAGCCATAGCGCGTGCGATCCCTGGGTAGGTCTTACTTCTCATTCTTGCGCGATCGGGTCCGGGCGGCATTTTCCAGATACGCGGCTCCCTGGCTTCTACGATTTCCGTCGGCATTAGTTTTGAAAGCCCTTTCAGCCATAGGCAAGTGGCCTTCGTTTCTCCGTGTCCAAACTGCCACGGCTGAATGATTTGGTCCGGCTTCCGGAATTTGCTTGACATGACCCCGACAGGATTTTCAATGGCAATTTTATCACAATTCGCGGTTGCGAACTTCATAAAAAAATCAACACTTCTTTGCTGTCGCCCGTCCGCTATTTTCTGCGCGAAGTATCGCGCGCCGCTGGCCGCAAGGTCCGTGCAGGGTGGAAAAGCTATGATCATATCCCACCGCATCTTAAGCATCTCCAAGGCATCCACCTGTAGATGCCACTCAGGGTGTCCGCCTGAGCACGGTTGGATGTCGCAGCTGTAGGCCTCGTGCCCGAGCGAGCGGAACGACTTGCAGACGGTTTGGCTTTCTTCACATGCGACAAGTACTCTCATCGCAGTCACCCCCTTGCAGACACACCTCTACCAGGAGGCTCTCGATATCTAAATCAAGCTTGTGGGTACCATCTCGGCAATCCTCGTAGTATGGGCATTCTCCGCAGTCATCCGAGAGAATCTCGCCGCGGCAGATGCGAATGGCCCTCGCAACGTCTGCCGCCTTGGCCCTGTGATGCTCCAGCCCCTCCAGCACGGCTCTTGCCGCCCGAAGAGCCTCCGCGTCGTGCTGGTATATCTCAGCAACGGCTATCGGATCTCCACAAGATTCTGCATCCTGGCGGCATGCATTGGCATACCTCTCCAAGCTGCTCAGCCGGCGGATTACATCAAGCATTTCCATCGTTGGTTTGCGCCTCCTCTTTGATCTCCGGATGCACATCCTCCAGCATCAGCAGCCCCACCTGGCTGACTGTTGCCCGCACCTTGTTCAAGTTGCCGAGCCCCGCGCCAATGCGCCAGTCCCGGCGGCGGTCGTCCAACGCAACGCGCTCAATTGGGGTCATGGTCTTCCACCCATTGCGCCAGTAAGTCAAGATGGCATCAAACATGGGGCGATCGTCCTCATGCACCATATCGGCGACTATGCCGAGGATTTGGTCCAGCATTTTGCTGTCCCGTTTCAGCTGTGCGATTGATTTTTTACTCATTTTTATCATCCTCCAATTTAAATTGATATACGGTTCCGATCACCTTCCATCCACGCCTCAGCGTCGCCTTTACCATCCGCTCCGCATGCTCTGCGCTGGTGGCTCGGACGGTTCGGACGTGGACTAGGCCGTCAGGGGATTGGGCGTGGACTTCGTAGGTGTGGTACTTCATGGGGTATCGCCTGCCTTTGGCATCATCTTTTCCAGCCAGGCATCAAAGTCCACCCGATAAATACGGAATAGCCGCCGCCCGGTCGGCCCCTTGGAGATCAGCCGTGCAAATGGGTACTCGCCGGCTTCCAGATCGTCGCAAAAGCGATCTAGGGTGATTGGGAAGCCGTTTCGGCGTAGCTCTTTGGCTGCCTCAACGGCCGACATTGTTGGCTTCATGGTGGTCGGCTCCTTTTCAAAAACTGGCGTACTCGCGTAGAAGCATTAATTTAGGATTGTGCGGCTTGTGGCGGCGTGGTAGAATCGGATACAGGAGGGCTGGCTGTAGGTACCACGGCCCCCAGCTCCGTTGCCATCGCTGCTGCGCCCTCCACAAATCCAAGAAAGTATTTCTGCCCAGCCGCAGTAGGAATGCAATTCACAGCATCCGCCAGCTTACGGCCGATCGTTTTTTCTGCCTCAGACATATCCTGTCACCTCCTCTCTTGTGACTTTGCGCCTATTATATATGACTTTGTCACAATTGTCAAGCAGGATTTGTGTCTAAGTCACAATTTTTCTTGACTTGCCGCACAAGCTGTGCTATGATGTGAGTACAAAGATGCGGGATAGCGAGGGCTTAAAATGCACGAAAGAATACAAAAACTGCGCAAGGCACTTGGCCTTACGCAGCAAGAATTTTCGGATAAGCTGAATATATCAAGGGCAAATATAGCCGGATATGAGACTGGTCGAAGGGAGCCAAGCGACGCGGCAATATCTTTAATGTGCCGAGAATTCAATGTGGAAGAAGCATGGCTCCGCGAAGGGACAGGCAATATGTTCGTTGATCTTTCCCGCAACGATGAACTTTCCGTATTTTTTGCCGATCTGATTGATTCGGACGACGAATTCAAGCAGCGATTCATCATGGCTATTGCAAAGCTCGATTCAAGCTGGTGGCGCATGCTGGAGAAAGCTGCCCGGGAAGCCACAGAGCGATTCCCAGCGGAATCTAAGTAGAATCTTTGGCCGCATTCCACTTTTGCAGCATGCACAAGATTGCACGTACATGGGGATAACTGCTTGTATGTAAAAGTTTTAAAATCGTATTTATCATATCTTCTTTAGCTTGCATTTGATCTGCTGTAGCTTTTTCACATTTCGACATAGCTGCTCCTCCTTCTGTATGTACCCGGCAAAGGCCGGGCTCTATTGCTGCATTTGATCGCATGGGATCAGATCATTCAGTGTAATGCCTAGTGCTCCCACCAATTTGCACAGGGGCTCAATGGTTGGATTGCAGTCGCTATTTTCTATCCGTGTGATGGTTGCACGGGATACCCCTGATAGTTCCGACAATTGGCGCACAGACAACCCACGTTCCAGACGCTTTTGGCTCAAATTAATCCGCATGTGTAATCACCCGGATATAGTTTGCTGCGGATTCCAATTGATATTCCGGGATACTTGCGCAACATCGTGCCTTTATTTGTAAGATTATTCTTTACGTGTCTTATTCTACCACTAAAGGTGTCCCATGTGTGAGTCATTTTGCTCTAAATTGCAATTTCGTAAGATTGCACAATTTGCTACGTCCCAATTTGTGCAGATTGCACAGAAAATTATCACTCCATTTTCTTAAAATGGGGCGTATTATGTTCTGTGCATACTTACGTTTTGAGATTCACTTCTCGCTCGTTTGTTTGGATTATACCAAACAGGCGTTCGTGTGTCAATGGGCAAAATCTGGTTTGGCAGCCAACCGGTCCGTGCCGGTGGAAAATAAAAAGGAAAGGGGAACATAGCATGGATTTCATTGATCAATTAAAGCAGTTTTCTAAGCGTGTTGAGTCGCTGAAAGAGTCAATTCAGACCGAGGAGGCTACGAAGACAGCCTTGATTATGCCTTTTTTCTCAATGCTGGGGTATGATGTCTTCAATCCCCAGGAATTTGTCCCTGAATTTACCGCCGATGTTGGGATCAAAAAAGGGGAGAAGGTCGACTATGCCATCATGAAGGACGGCTGCCCAGCGATTCTCATTGAGTGCAAGTCAATTAATGAGGGCCTCGAACGGCACGATTCCCAGCTCTTCCGCTATTTTAGCACGGTGGCTGCGAAGTTTGCTATCTTGACAAACGGTCAATTTTATAAGTTCTATACTGATTTAGATAATCCAAACAAGATGGATGAAGTCCCATTTTTGACGATCAACTTGCTGGAGTTGCGGGACAATCAGGTCCCTGAGCTGAAGAAATTCTGCAAGTCATCATTTGATGTGGACACAATTTTTAGCACTGCCTCAGAGCTAAAATATGTCCATCAGTTTAAGAAGATATTTTCTCAGCAACTTGACGATCCATCTGATGCGTTTGTGAGATTTTTCTTACAGGGATGCTATTCTGGGCAAAAAACACAGGGGGTCTTGGAGCAATTCAGGCCTCTGTTGCAAAAGGCTCTGAATGATTACATAAGCGAAATTATGAATGATAAAATCAAAACTGCCCTAGGTGGCTCCGGAGGGGCCGTATCCGTAGTTGAGCAACGGCCTCAGGAGGAGAAGCCTGCAGAGCCCACGCAGGAAAAGGACGCAGCCAAAATCGTAACAACAGAGGAGGAACTTGAGGCCTTTTTCATTGTAAAGAACTTACTGCGTGAGAAGGCCGACATGAGCGATATTACCTATAAAGATACTGTCGCTTACATGAATATTCTGTACAAAGGGAACAGCCGCCGGAGACTTTGCAGGTTGTACCTAAACAGCTCGCGTAAAATAATGAGTATACCTGCCGAAGACAAGAAGGATGTGCAACATCAGATTGAAAATGTCTACGACATCGCAAACTATGCGGATGAGCTTATTGCAGTTCTGGATAGATATTTACGGCAAGAACAGGCAGAATGAACGCAAAAATATGCCCCCTGGCACACCAACGCCAGGGGGCGAAATCTAGGGGGGACGCCTATGGAAATCTGTATCAAATGCAAAAAAGAGCTACCAGAAGGCGCACTGTACTGCCCAGCCTGTGGCAAGAAGCAGGAGCGAACGCCCCGTAAGCATAAAAAGCGAGCAAACGGAACTGGCAACATCAGTGTGCTTCCCGGCAACCGGGCTAAAAAGTACATGGCCCGCCGAAGCGGAGAATTGATTGGGACCTATACCACATACGCAGAGGCTCAGAAGGCCCTGGACCGTCTCGCAGACGTAGATATAAGCGATAAGTATAACATGACATTTGCTCAGGTTTATGCCGCCTGGGCACCAGAGCATAGCCGTGAGATGCAGTCCGGCATGGGTAACTATACTGCATCATATAAAAATTGTAAAGAACTGCATGATTGTAAATTTCGTAATCTGCGGAAATCTGACTATATGTCAGTGATTATACGGCTGGAGCAAGCTGGTAAGTCAAAATCAACGTGCGAAAAAATGATCCAGCTCTTTGGCCAGCTATCCAAATGGGCCATGGACGAGGGCATCGTCCAGCAAAATCATGCCCAAAATGTGAGGACAACCGCACAACAACTATCCACCAAAAAACCGTTTACGCCTGCAGAGATCCAACGCATCGCAGAATCGAGTCTACCGGCAGCGCAAATCGCTTTAATTCTGATTGCAACCGGCTGCCGTCCAAACGAGCTATTTAAAGTGCCGCTATCTATGTGCTCCTCCGGGTACTTTGTAGGCGGATCCAAATCAAGGACTAAATGCGACCGGATTATCGCAGTCAGCCCGATCGGGCAAGGCGCATATGCAGCGCTGCGGCAAGCAGCGATCCGATCGGGCGGGACGCGCTTGATTGATGGATATAGCGGCAACCGGAGCGCCGCCAATTTTGCTAAGCGAGATTTTAAAACATTAATGTCAGAAATTGGAGCAGAGGACATGACTCCGTATAACTGCCGCCATACATTTGTTACTTTGGCCGTCAAATCCGGAGTTTCCCCCGCGATCCTAAAGCGCATGGTCGGACACACGAATATATCAACTACTGATAAACATTACACGCACTTGGACCCGAGTGACATCCTAGGCGCGGCGCAAATGATCGACGCAAAGATTGCGGTTTGTAACAAATCTGCAACACGGTCCGTTTCACCGAAAGAAAGTGCGCAAAAAAGTTCGTAAAACCAAAGAAAATCCCCGGAAACTATACGTTTCCGGGGCTATTTTTGGTGACCCGCTGGAGATTCGAACTCCAGACCCATTG
>OGXT01000211.1_pt1 | contig 76553 bp, 48 predicted proteins | sample 1576361 | NCBI WGS metagenome assembly OGXT01 (sample SAMEA3541514, study PRJEB24748) | human gut metagenome | biome: human gut; feature: human-associated habitat; material: faeces | place: China | collected 2012 | reverse complement strand
GCCGGTTCTATTGTTTAACTTTTAATTTTTCGGTAAAAATTTACCGAAGTATTGTCTTGTATTACGGGGAATAAAAACAACGCCGGACGTAAGAATCTTTTGAAGGATTGTCCCGTTGTAGGCCAGTATGTTCAGGTGGGAGACAACAAGGTCTTGTCGTGTGACCAGAAGTTATTGACGGATACGATCCGTCTTCCTCTTAGTTTCTTTACAGAAGATATGGAAATCGTTAAATTGGATGGTAGGGATACGGCATTGGTTACTCAATGTGGTGTTAGTCTTTCCGATAATTATATTCTGATACATAGCGGATATCCTCCTACTGCTTTTAAACTTTTTGACAGGAAAGGAAATTATCTGACGGATGTAGGTGCTGTCGGTCAAGGTCCGGGTGAATATAACTTTGTATATGATGCCCAGATTGACGAGAAAAACGATCGTATTTATTTGATGCCCTGGCAAACGGAGAATCTGTTTGTTTATAATTTAAAAGGTGAGACGCTAGCTCCCATACCTCTTGGGATTCGTTGTCCGAAAGCCATGTTCAAAGTTGATCCGGAAAAGGGTACGTTGACGGTGGCTACATTACCTTTTCCAAAAACTCCGGCTCTTGTCTGGGTACAGGATTTAGCTGGAAATCATATTCAGGAAGTGGCCCCCGGGCATTTGGAAGTTCCCTGGACTTTTAATAATGAGATATTATGTAATTTGAATATGCCCAATGTGTTTGATGTCAATCTTTTATGTGTAGATCCGACTCGTCCAGATTCTCTATATCATTATGATATTGAGAATAACCGGTTGCGCCCGACTTTTACATTTAATCATTCAAAAACAGATCCTATCCCCTGGCATGGTTTTAATGAATGGCCCAATCATTTTGTAGGACAATTTTCAGGTCCTCCTGTTGTTCAGCAAAATGAACATGGAACAATTGCGACACCAGGCGAGACAGTTCATTATATAGTAGACAAGAATACTTGCAAGGGGGCTTACTTTAAAATATATAATGATTATTTCGGAGATCAGGAAATAGAATGGCCTAGCGGAATATTCTCGAACGGTTATTATATCCGTAATATGGAACCGGGAAATTTACTGACAGAGATTGAAACTTTATTGAAAAAGAGTGACCTTTCCAGTGATATGCGGAAAAAACTAACTGATATACAGAATATGATTGATGAAAATGATAATAATTACCTGATGATTTATCCTCTTAAAAGATAAAAGTTTATATAACTATCCTCCTGTCGGTTCCATCGAAAAAGAACCGGCAGGAGGTATAATTTATTTGACGACAATCATTACATTCTGATTGTCCGGCAGATTGCGAAGGAAGTTTTTAAGTGCTTTCTGTTTAGGGGAACCAGTTAGTTTAATGTCTTTTTTCAGTTCGCTGGCCGGACGAATCATATACATATATTCGTCTACTTGACTGTCAGGCCAGAAAGGTAAACCTTCATCCAGGTCGTTTGTCAATCCCTTTGATTTCAATGGGAGCACTTTTGTTTGTCGGCTTTTCTTCAGGAAAACCATCTGATAATCTTCGGAAGGAAATTCTTTGCTGTTTTTCTCTTTTTCTAACCAACCGGATTGTCTATGTGTACCTTCTTTGTGGATTGTTAGAAATACTCCTTTTGGATTCTCGATAAAACCGTTAATCCATGCTTTGTTTTCCAGCCCACTGCTTCTTATAGCTTTGCTAGCCGGTAGTCTGTATCTTCCTAAATGAACATAATATGCCGGAAAGATTGTTTGATGATCTTGTAAACGGTAAACTGTGTCACAGAAATTTACAACGAATGTAGGTTTGTTTTCATATAGATAAAAATTGTTGTAGCAAGTAAAACTGTAATAACTTCTTATCGGAACTACCCCTAAGGAGTCGATTCCGAAATGGAACTGACAGAGTGTGTCATTCTTTAGATTGAAAGCGGTTACTCCCTGGGTAAACGAACTTCCGGGATAATTGAAACGGCGGTAGTACATTTCCGGAGTGAAGCACTCTGCATAATCTGTCAGTAAATGACGGGTTAGGAGTGAGTCCGGATATAAATAATATCTTCTGGCAAGCACGCTGTCTAATGGAGGTAATTCTCCGATATACCAATTGGCATATCCAGTCTCCGGGTTTATTTTCTTTGTTTGTCCATACAGTTTCGTTGTAGCTTTGTCATAAAACAGGTTCTTACCTGAGATATAATCTTTCCAGTCGTTGTATTCTGTTTTCAATCCTACGCGTTTCCGCTTTTTCCCTTGCCGGTAAAGATAGAGTTTGGGTTGGTTCAGAACAATGAAACCTCCTTCAACGGCAACAACATCCGTAATCGGATATTTGTCGTCACCTACCTGGTAGTATTCGATGGTTGATGCCACTTCGCTTAGCAGGACAGGGGAGGAAGTGGAAATAGCCGATTCGACATCTATTTTTTCCGTTAGATTTGTCTTGTCATATTTGGCTGTATATTTCGGACTGGCAGGTTGATAAACGGCTTCTTCCGTTACAGAGGATATGGTTTCTTTCCCTTTTTGTTTGCATCCGGTAAACAGAATAAGGAAAACCAGCAATAGATTATATGGTAAGTTTCTTTTCATGACTCATTGTTTTAATTTAACTGATAGGTTAATATTGTTATCCTTAATAAAAAGAGTGAATAAGGCAACCGATTATCGTATATCCCAATTAATTCAATTAGTTTACCAGGAAGGTGACAGGATCCTTATTTGACAACAATCATTACATTCTGATTGTCCGGCAGATCACTGAGGAAGTTTTTAAGAGTTTCCTGTTTAGGGGAACCGGTTAGTTTAATTCCTTTTTTCAGTTCACCGGCCGGCCGGATCATGTACATATATTCATCTGTTTGACCATCGGGCCAGAAAGGCAAGCCTCCGTCCAGGTCGTTTATCATTCCCCGGGCTGTCAGTGGTAATGCTTTGGTCTGACGTTTATTTTTCAGATAAACCATTAGGTAATCTTCGGATGGAAAATCCTGGTTCTGCTTGTCTTTGTTGTCCAGCCATCCGGATTTATTACTTTTACCCTCCCTGTGAACTTTCAGGAATACGGCTTGCGAATTTTCCCGTAAATTATCCACCCATGCTTTATTACGTTTATCTCCTCTATTAATCACATAGGTTGCCGGTGCCTTGTATTTGCCTAAATGGATGGCATAGACCGGAGCAATGGTCTGCTGATCCAGCAGTCGGTAAACCGTATCGCAATAGGTCGCTGAAAATGTCGGTTTGTTATCATACAGATATGATGTATGGAAGAGTGTGAAATTGTAAAAGTTATCGCTTTTAATAGTACCAATGGAATCGATCCCGAAATAAAAATGGCAGAGAGTATCGCCCTTTAAATTGAAAGTGTTGACTCCATAGTCAAAACCGGTCCCAGGGTAATTGAACCGGCCGACAGACATTTCCGGAGTGAATATCTCTACCCAGTTTTTCAGAAGACGGCGGTTTGGCAATGAGTCCGGATACAGATAATGCACCCTGGCCAGGACACTGTCCAACGGAGGAAGTTCTCCTATATATTTGGTTGAATATCCGGTTTCCTGATTCAGTTTCTTTAATTGTACGTATAACCGGGTAGTCTTTTTATCATAAAACAGGTTATTACCCGATTCATTGTCCCGCCAATTACTATATTCTGTTTTCAATCCGACCCGTTTCCGTTTTTTCCCTTGCCGGTAAAGGTATAGTTTCGGCTTGTTGAGGGCAATGAAACCACCCTCAACAGCAACAACTTCGGTCACTGGATATTTATCGTCGCCTACCTGATAATATTCGATGGTCGATGCCACTTCACTTAACCGGACAGGAGATGATGTGGAAATAGCTGATTCGACATCTATTTTAGCTGTAGGTGTTGAATGGTCATACCTGGCTGTATATTTCGGACTGGCAGGCTGGTAAGCAGTTTCTTCAGTAGTAGAGGATTCTGTTTCATTTTTTTGCTTACAACCGGATACAAGTATCAAAAGAGCAAAAAACAAGCAATATGAGATGTTCTTTATCATAATTATTTCTTTTTATTTCTTCAGGCGACCCAGAAGAATATAGTTATTATCGTTTTCATTTATAGAGATAAGCATTTTTTTCAGAGCAGCCTCTTTATCCGGAGACAGATCCTTTGTTTTCAGTGCATTTTGTAGCTCTGTTTGTAAATTTCCCGGATCCATATTCAGAATGAAATACCCATTTCTGAAATTGGGAAAAGGAGGATGATGTCCATCGAAACTTCTGAGCGGTAATTCGGTATTTCCCAGAAAATCGTTTATCAGATGCATGTATGCCCCCTTCAGGGTCTGTTTGTCAATTATATAATATGCGGGATTAGCAGAGTCAAACATATACTTTGAAACTTGAATTGTAGAATAAGTATAGCACAGAAAATGATTGCTCAGTTCCTGAAAACCATGTTCAGGAACTGGGTCTTCAGAAAACTCTGTGACAAACTTTGGGCGTAAACGGTTATTTTGGAAATCATAGTGATAGAACGTATCTGTCCGTGCCGGCATCACATATCGGATCATTACATCGAAAGCTGAAGTATTACCTCCGGAAATAATTTCTGAGTTATAGTCATAAACAGTCCGGTCTCCCGGTTCGATGAATGCTTTTCTTTCTCCCAGGAAATCCTGTGTCCAGGCAATAGCAGGTAATCCGGGAAATGGGAGTAGGACGGCTGCAATCAAATTGCTGTCCTGAACATGAATTTTTCCTTTGGGAACACGTAAACATAAAGGGATCGGAGGAAGAGAATTACCTTTCAGGTCATATACCAGCAATTGACTACTGGTCCAGGGCAACAAATAAATCCGATCGTTTTTTTCATCAATCTGAGCGTCATAAATTGTTTGGTATTCTCCCGGCCCTTGTCCGATAGAACCGATCATAGTAATGAAATTCCCTTTGCGATCGAAAAGCTTGAACGGATTTTGCTGCTTGTTCCATACGAGGATATAATTTTCGGAAATAACTGTTTGCTGGTCTCCGACAAGTGCTTCGTTTTTATTATCCAGACGGATTATTTCAAAGTCATCGACTAGCAAACTTAAGGGAATCCGGATAGTATCCTTTAATAGTTTTTGATCGCAAATAATGACGGAATCGTCTCCTATTTGCTTAATGGAACCAACGGCAGGACAGGTGGCAAGTGTCTTGTCATTGGAGGTCTTGCATGAAATAAGAGAGAACAGAATTATAAAACCAGACAAAGTTCTGGCAATTCCTCTTTTATATTTCAGGTGATTCTTGTTTATCATATCAGGTGTACTAATGTTTTAATTTGGCTAAAATGATGATATTATTATCATTTTCATGTATTGACTCTGCCAATGTAGTCAATTCTGCTTTTTCTTCTTCTGTTAATTTGTTAGACTTTAGAGCATTTTCTAACGTGCTTTTCAGGTTAGCCGGTTCTATATTCTGGATAAAGTAGCCATTATAAAAAGAGAAAATAGGCCAGCCGATTTCCGTGTATCCCAGATAATTATTATATAATCGGAAAAAAGCTCCTTTTCCAGTTCTTTTGTCTACAATATAATAGCTGGGAGATGATGATACAAATGAAGTAGCTGATACTTGTTTCGGATAGGAAGCCTCTCCTATATAATGGTTCGGAAGTTCGATATAGCCGTGCCAGGGGATCGGGTCTTCACTGAAATTCATGGTGAAGGTTGGAGACAAGCGGTTATTGCGGTAATCGTAGCGGTAAAGGCTGTCGACGCGTGTTGGTACGATGCAGAGGATATTTACGTCAAAAATACCCGGTACATTATTATATGTACAGACCTCATTACTGTAATCTTGCGGTGCAGCGAGATGGCCGGGTTCGATATAATCTTTCCTGTTCCCGTGAAAATCCTGTGTCCATGCTACTGCCGGCATGTCGGGGAATGGAAGTAGAACAACTGCAACCGTCGAATCCTGAAGGTCTACATGGAAAGTGCCTTTGGGAGCCCGCAGACAAAGTGGTATTGTAGGTTGGGGATTACCCTTCAGGTCATAGACCAGTATTTGGGCACTTTGCCAGGGCAATATATAAATTCGGTCGTTTTCTTCGTCTATATTAGCGTCATAAACATTCAGGTATTCGTTGGGGCCTTGTCCGTATGATCCGATCGTTGTCAGGAAGTTTCCTTTCCGGTCGAAGAGTTTGAAAGGATTTTGTTTGTTGTTCCATGCTAATAAATAATTATCGGAAACGATTACGCGTCCTTCGCTGATCAGCGCTTCATCCCGGTTGTCCAGATGAATGATCTCTGGTTTTTCCGTAAGATAAGTGAGTAGAAGGTGTATGGAGTCGGTCAGTAATTTCTGATCGCACGAAAGAACCTGGTCATCCCCCACCTGTACAAAAGTACCGACAACGGGTGAGTCTTCCAATCCGTTATTGAATGATGATTTATTGCCACTTTGACACGAGACTATCAATAGTAAGCAAAGTAAACCAGTAATAAGATTTCCTACCTTCTTCATAATGTTGTTGTTTTAGAATGATGTTTGATGCAAATATATCCTTAAATGTTGATAACAGACTAGAAAGTCAGTTGACATTTTAGATAATACTGAAAGGAATAATGTGTAGATATATAGATGTTTACTATCTGATCGTAGTAAAAATGAATTGACATTTCCTCTTTTGATCATTTAGAACGCATTCAAAAGATCATCCAGAGACAGGTTATCATCTTCAACTCCGAACTTCTCCCGTTTCATACGTGCTTTCTTTTGGCTGATGGCCGAAGGAGTGATATAATAGATGGAGGCAAGGTCTTTCGTGCTGATCCCGCTTTTCAACAGGCAACAGAAGGCGATGTCTTTTGTACGGAGTAACGGATAAGTATTTTTTAGTCGTTCGGCAAAGCCGGACCAGATATTATTCACAGTTTCGATCAATTCGTCTATCTCTTCCGATGTTAACCTCGATTTGTTATCATCTGTGTTTTCTTTTGCTTTTCCGGAAAGGGAAGGAATCTTTTGGGATGCGGACAGACGGCGGAACAACTGTTCACGTAAAGCCGTAGCTCTTTCACGCAAGGATATCAATTCCCGTTCTTTCTCTAATTGGGCGACCTGGTTTTTTAGTTCCTGTTCTTTTAATTGTTGTTCGCCGATGATTTTCTTTTTCCGGAGACGGTTGTAGACAATATACCAAAGGGTACAGGCTGTAATCAATATCAGACATAATGAAAGGAGGTAGATATCTTGTTGCTTCTTTTTGAGTTTTAATTGGTTGTTTTCATTTTTGAGCAGTTCTTCCTGATATCGTTGTGTCATTATCTGTGATTCGGCATCACCGGATATGTTGCTGAAACTTCCTTCATAGTTTTTCCAGGCGTAGTATATTTGTTCGTCTGTTTTGTTTTTTTCATATAGCCGGGCCAATAGTTGATAGGCACGGGTTGCAACATAGGTGTTTGTGCTTTGTATTGCTTTCTGTAGGTAAACCCTTGCCGAATCGGTTTCGCCGGATGCAATGTATATTTGGGCTTGAGTAAGCATATGGTATGGATAACTAGTCCGGGTGCTACATAAACTCTGACTTGTTTTCAATGCTTCCGTTGCGTTCCTAATATTTCCCTTTTCTTTTTCAATTTCGCTTATTTTTTGATAGAAAAAGGCTGTTTGTTCCCTTGATTCGATTTCCAGTGATTTCCGGATAGCTTTTTGGTAGTAGATGATTGCACTGTCGGTTTGTTCTGAATATCGATATGCCTGTCCGATTTCTGCTAATACTTCTGCCTGGTAAGCGGCAGGGATAAAGGCACTGTCTTGTAATGACTGTATATGCTGCTGCAATGCCTGTTTTGCGTTGCCTTTGTACAAAAGGGCAAAACCGCTGTATTCGTATAATCGGGTTCGTACTACAGGATTTGTTGCAAACGGAATACCCAGGGTAAAGAAGGAGTCAGCCCGCATATAGTTCGCCGTTTGCATATTGATAAACCCACTCCAGAAACAAGCATTAGAGGTTTTGGCTGAATCATTGTTGGCAATGAAAATATCAATAGCTTTTGTGAGCAGGGAATCTGTCCGTATGGCCTGACCTTTGCGGAGTCCAGCAATAGTCTGAAACAGATCGTATTTCGCTTTAGGATAATCGGCCAGCTGGTCAGGGTTCTTTATCTTCTCCAAAAATATTAATGTACTGTCCGGCTTTTTGTCCAGATAATTTTCAGCCTGTTCCAACCAATACTCTGTTTGTCCGCCCGTACAGGCCGACAAAAGTAGTATAGATTGTATAATTAGTAGCCAAAAAGTATTTTTCATGGAGATACCGGTTATTTGAAGCAAATATAATGCTTTTAGTATCCCAATTCAAATTCCTGATCGACTGCCGGAACTCCTTCGTCCATCCATTTGGGCATTGGTTGCTTGTTTAGGTAATGCTGGAAGAACTGGAACATACGCTTCTGGAAATCTATCCGGTTTGCCAGACGCATCGGCCAATGAATTTCTCCGGTATAATTGAGCAGCCACACCGGTTTCTGTAAACGTTTGAGTGCTACAAAATATTCTATTCCTTGATACCAGGGTACATGACCATCGTTGTCGTTATGCATGATCAGGATGGGAGTTTCTACTTTATCCATGGTAAACAACGGAGAGTTTTCCATATATTGCAATGGAGAGTCCCATAAAGTTCCGCCGATGCGGCTTTGTCCGTGTTCATATTGGAAAGAACGGTTCAGTCCTGATCCCCAACGGATTCCTCCGTAGGCACTGAACATATTGACGACCGGAGCTCCCGATTCGATAGCGGCAAACAGGTTTGCCCGGGTAGCCAGATAAGCAACCTGATATCCGCCCCAGCTATGACCTTGTGCACCGATCGCTTTTTCATTTATGTATCCTTTGGCTATTAATGAGGTAATACCCGGCATGACACAGTTGAAACAGCTTTCTCCGGGATAACCGTCTACATAACGTACATCCGGATTGAAAATGATATAACCATTACTGGTATAGAAATGGTAATCAATCGTGGAACGATGCGGTTCCGGCATATGGTAAGCATAAAGCGTTTCCGAATTACGTTCGTAGAAGTTTACGATTACCGGATATTTTTTGTTCGGGTCGAAGTTCTCCGGTTTATAGACAACTCCTTCCAAAGGTGTTCCGTCCAGAGAAATCCAGGAGACGAGCTCGGCTGTACCCCAATTCAGATTTGCTTGTTGTTCTTCTCCGTGGGTAAGCTGGATGGACTTTTTGAAACTAAGGTCAGAAAGCCTTATATCCGGATATTGCTCAAATGTTTCGGAGGTATAGATCACTGCATCCGAATATTTCGCTTTGACGGGTGTTTTCAGCATGAAGTTTCCGGCCAGCAGGACTTTCGGTGCTTTGGGGGCAGAGAGATGGGCACTGTAATATCCGGAACCTTTTGTTTTTTCATTGAACACTTGTAATAACTGTGACTTTGTTATATCAATGAATTTTTCTTCTTTATCTAATCTGATCAATCGATATGAAAGTTGTTCCTTTCGTCCGTTTACTGTCAGGTTTACAGGAGCGACTTCTGCTGTAGGATCAAATTTCCAGATATCATAACGGTCGTATATCAGGAGGTTACGATCATCAGCTGTCCATCCGGCCAAACCGTGGGGTGAGGGATAGTCCGGGACGTCATTGTCTTCATCCCAGGCGGTAAAGGTTGCGGGAGTTGTCAGACGGTATTCTTTTCCGTTTGCCAGGGAATAGGTATACCAGGAACTGTCTTGCGCACAATACCAATAAGCATATGTCCCTTTGGGGGAAAGTTGCATATTGCTGTTGCTTGCTTTTTTTATTTGTTGGCGTTCTCCGGTTTGAAGATTAACTGTATAGATATCATAACGGCTTCTGCCTTCCCACATCTGTTCCGTTGCATAGGGTTGGTTTGTCGATAACAGGGCGATCGGTGCATTACCTTCATCGGCAGTGATCAAATGAGGGATTTCCTTGTCTGCCAGTTGGAAGAGGGTGTTGCCGGAAATATTATAAACGGCAGTGTAAGTTTTTTTCAGGTCTTTTTCTTTATTATATACTTGTTGAGTATATTGTACACCCTCATCCCATTTCCAGATTTGTACGTCGGGACGATTTTCTGCCAGTACGGTAGTATCTTTTTGCATGGGAGCCGGTGCTGTTCCGAAGAAAATACGTTCAGAGTTCTCTGAAAAACGGATGTCACCGTTTTCGCTGATCACCCAGTCTTTGGGTATGAAGTTTTGTTCCTTATCGGCAACGAGGCGGGCCCGGGTATTATTTTCTGCCAGATAAAGTGAAAATTGCGTATTGGTTGAGTCTTTATCCGGACAATACAGGAATGCTATTTTATCACCTGTTTTATTGAATGTTGCTTTTTTAATTACACCTTTACCTTCAAAAATAACGGTATGCCCTTTCTCCGGGGTAAATGTGGATAGGGTGGAATCTGTCGTATAATATAGAATGTTTTCTTTTTTAGCGAAGCCGAACTCCTTGACATCGGCAAACCGTACCTCTTTTGCTCCGTCCAGCGAACGCACATGGAATACAGTATCTGATTTACTCTCTCTTTTATAAGCAATCCAGTCTGCACTCTCAGAAAGTTTATATGATTTCAGGGAGTCTATCGTTTCTTTTTTGTCTGAGAGATTGAAGATGACGAGTTCATCCAACGGCATATCTTCTTTTTTGGTCTTTTTCAGTTTCAGGGCTTCTACTTTTTCAAGTTCCGGCTTCCTGGTAACCAGCAGGTAACCGGAAGATGCAGAAAATTCAGCCTGTGCAGCCGGAAGAAAAGAAGCTGTCATTTCTCCTTTGGCATTGTACACGAAAATACTGGCATCCCCCCGCCAGGGTTCCATCTTACAGGCTACCCATTTCCCGTCGTGGGAGATTTTTTGTTCCGTAATACGTTTCCAGCTAACCATCTTGTCGAATGTCATTGCTTTTTTTGCCTCTTGTGCAGATGCACTGCAATAAACGCTTAGACAAATAAAAAGTAGCAGTTGTTTAAGATATTTCATGATGACCATTATACGCTTTTCGTTTAAAGTTGCAAACTTACATTTTATTCTTTGATTAACCGATAGAAACATGGAAATAAGTGAGAAAGATTGGATGATAAGAATGTGTTGTTTGGTATTTTATATAATAAGGTCTAAGCTACTTCTCGTAATGAAAATATTACCTATATTTACACGAATTTAATAATGTACTATCAATAATCGAAATTGTCATGGAAATATCTTACTATTTAAATGGAGAACAAACAGATAACTTGTGCTGTAGCATGAATGAAGGGAAAGAGAAAGTTACTTTTAGTATGGGATATACTGTAAAATCAAAAGAATGGAATTCTAAGAAGGGAGAATTCAAGAGTGATGATATTCATTCTTTCACTTTAGTTCGGTTAAAGCAATATCTTTTCAAGAGGTACAATGAATTGAAAAATGATAAGAAAACAGCGGTGTTGACATCTCTTAAAGATGAAATTCTTTCACAAACGGGTGAGTCTGGGATAGAAGCTATTGACGGTATGTTGTTCGACGAAATGAATAAAGATACGGATATACCGAAATACAATGAATTCATTTATGCTTTTGAAAAATTCAGTAATTTGAAAAGAGAAGAGTACAAGGTGATGGTATTGGATTATCAGATGCATTTTCACACGAGAAATGATGTTTATGAAATGGACACGTATGAGGGGAAGAGCAAGTTATTGGATTACCTGATTGAAAAGAAGAGCTATGATGAAATTCTCCTTTTGACTGATGAGAATATCTGGGAAGAAATTTATATTGACGGAGGAATTGAGAAACCTGTGTTTTTAAGCGCAATGTTAAGCGAGTGGGAGAATTATTGGAATAAACAATTTGAAGAAGAAGGTATTTTGACAGGAAAAACAAATCGGTTGAAAGAGCTAAAAGAACAATCCTGGAGAGCATTTCAGGTTTATCTGGATTGTTATGATTCAGAGGTGAATGTAATAAAATTAGCGTATACTATTGACTCTTTTATTCTTTATCCTGTTGCTGTGTTAGCCATGATGAATTGCTTTGACCGGGATTGTTGTTATTCTGAATATTGTGAAGCTGAGTTTAACGATAACACATGGCAATGTATAATGCCAGATGATATGGAAGATGATGGTCCTTATTTTTATATTAGGACTTATGATGAGTGATATTTTAAGGCTTGATCGAACACTAGTATGGAAGATATAAGAAAATTATTAAGGCATCTTTGTAGCCAATGCGAAAATGAAGTTATTGAATTTAAAGAAGCGAAAAGAAATTTTGATAGTGCTAATTTAAGAAAATATTTTTCAGCATTAAGCAATGAAGCTAATTTACGGGGTTTGGAGTTTGGGTGGCTTATTTTTGGCGTAGAAGATCAAACCCATGTTATTGTTGGCACTTCATATAAAGTGGGAAAAGAAAATTTAGAACGACTGAAGTGTGAGGTTGCAGAGAATTTAACCGAGCATATCACATTCCGTGATATTTATGAAGTAATTGAAGATGGAAAACGAGTATTGATCTTCAAGATTCCGGCTGCTCCCAGGGGATTACCTGTCGCATATAAAGGGCAATGTTTTGGTCGTCAAGGGGAGAGTCTTGTTTCCCTTGACCCGAGTAAATATGATGAAATACGGAATCAGACATTACATACTGATTGGTCGGCGGTATGCGTGCCTAAAGCAACTTTGAAAGATCTGGATAAAAAGGCTTTGGAAAAAGCGCGTGAGATGTTCAAAAAGGTTCATTCTCACTTAGAAGAAGAAGTGGATGAATGGAATGACTGGACATTCCTGCAAAATGCAGGGATCGCGTATGATAATCAATTAACCAGGGCTGCTTTGCTTCTTTTAGGAAAAGAAAACAGTCAATATCTTATGCAACCAGCTGTACTTCAAATCACGTGGGTTTTGCGTGATATCCATAATATGGAAGTAGATTATGAACATTTTACAATACCTTATTTGCTTACATCAGATAAAGTTCTTGCTAAAATTCATAATCCTATTTTTAGGAATTTGTCAGGTGATGCCTCGTTTTCTAATACAATGAAGCAGTACGATGATTATACGATCCGTGAAGCTTTGCATAATTGCATCGCTCATATGGATTATAAAATGGAGCAGCGCATTACGTTAGTAGAAGAAGAAAATAACTGTTTGTACTTTTCTAATGGAGGACGTTTTTTTCCGGGAAATATCGAGAATGTCTTGCTACAAAATATGGGACCTCAAAAGTTTTATAGAAACCGTTGCTTGTGTACCGGTATGGTACATTTCAATATGATCGATACGATTGGGTATGGGATTAAAAAGATATTTATGGAGCAGCGAAAACGTTATTTCCCTATGCCTGATTATATAATTGATAATATAAAAGGAGAAGTAACAGTAAAAATATATGGTCGAATGTTTGACTCAAAATATGTAGACTTATTGAAGGACAATAATCTGAATTTATCCTTGACTGAATGCATCTGGCTGGATGCGGTTCAAAAGAATAGACCGATAACGGATGATGCTATAAAGCATCTAAGAGCTAAGGGGGTAATTGGAGGAAGAAAACCTAATATCTTCCTTTTGACAAAGACGACAAAAGAGATGAATCGAATGATTGGGGATAATCGTTTGTCTGGAATTGATAAAGATGTCTGCTGGAAATTACTGAGAAAAATGTTATTAAGGACTAAAGAGGAAGGTGTTATCCTTCCGGATATCTTTAAGATATTATCTAAAGCATTACCAGAGACGAAGGATGAAGATCAAAGCCTACGATTGGTGAAGAAATATTTAGCTATTTTACGAAAAGAGCATAAGATTGAATATAAGAATAAGCGATGGTTCTTAGTCGTTGATTAGTTGTCTTTAGTCGTGATAAAAATACAAACGTGAGGAATTAAGGAAATTTGGGATTATCTATCTGATTGTGTAAATAAAAAACTACGAGAGAAATCCCGTAGTTTTTTATTTATATATTAACTTTGTAAAAAGGAGATTTTATGGACATTCCTAAAGAATTTTTTAAGTAAAGAGTTTCTGTCCCAGTTTAAGACTGGCGAAGATGTAACTGCTTTCATGAAAGAGCTTCATATTCGTGTATATGAGCAAATGCTGGAAGCTGAGATGGATAATCTTTAGGTTATGAGAAACACTCCAATCAAGGAGATCATAGTGGCAACTCCCGCAATGGTAGTTATAGGAAACAGATTCAAACGGGACTATCCCCAATAAAGTTTTCTCGGTCTAATTACTTCTCCAACTCTTTCCCAATTAACTCTTTCATCTTGTCCACTCCCATGAAACCGACCTGGAAATGAACCGGAGTACCGTCTTTTGCCACTACCATGTAAGAAGGGACACCATTGATTCCGAATTTCTTTCCCCAGTATTCCCATTGTTCGGCAGTAACACGGTAGTGTTCACCCTTGATGTCCGGGATCATTTGTTCCCAGGTCCCTTTCGGAGAGTTTTCGGCTGCCAGGTAGAGGAATACGACGTCTTTTCCTTCGTATTCTTTCTTTACCGGTTCTGTCTCTTTCATTGCCATCCGGCAGGGACCGCACCAGGTTGCCCAAAAGTCAACGAAGACAACTTTACCGCGGTAAGGTGTTGTAATTGCATTGAATAGTTCTTCGGATGGAATGTTTTCGATATTCACCCGGTCTACGACGTAACCTGACTTTTTCTTATTATCTTCGATTGTCTGCTTGAGTTTGTTATTCATGTCGGATATGATATCTTTGATAACCGGTGATATTTTGGTAGCTTCTGCTAATTGTTCATCGGAAAGAGGCTGAAATTCCTGGATCGGACGGGCTAGTTTTTGTGCTGCGATCAAGTCGAACAGGAATCCTTTATTTGTCCCCATCAGTTTAGCTATATCAGCGGTATTATCAGGAAATTCTTTGAGTCCTTCGGGTAACGGTTTACCTGACAGATTGGTATATTGGAGACTACGGATGAGATAAGTTAACTCCGAACAATAAAGTGCAAGCGGGGAGTTGGGGATAAACTTAGGGATAAAGTCGTAATATACGGCAGTAATCTCTGGTTTTACAAATCCTGTTGCAGCCGAGTCACGTGGAATATTGTTCATTTTACGATAGGCATATTCAAGAATATAAGTTCCCATCAGTTGTTGGGCTGTTTCCATATCAGCGTTCATTAACAGTATTTTACGGTAAGTATCACTGATTTCCGGATATTTATCCAGTTTCTTAAGTCCTTTTTTCCGGCGATCCAGCCAGTATTGTTTGAATTGATCGATGTTCATCGTGGCAACGTCTTTGAACATTTGTTCATAATCGGCTTGCGAACTGATGCCGACCGGTAGACCACGCAGCGGACTGTTGCATATCTCATTATTCAATGCAGCCAAAGCACCGCTGAAGAAATATTTTTCTCCTAATGACGGTTTATCCTTTTGTAATTTGGATTGCGACCGGCATATTTCCGGAAAATTGATTTCGACGGAAGTCGTTTCCCCAGGTTTCAGATAAACTGATGCCTGCATGAAGTTCGCTGATATATTGACAACAGAGATATGGTTGAGAGGAAGTCCCAACTTGAAGTTTCCATCCTGATCTACTTTGATTTGGTTTTCGTCTGCATTTCCTGTAATAGGATTGAATGTCCAGGTAGAACCGCCTAATTTCATTTCCGGGCGATATCCGGCTATGTGACCTTTCAGGGTGGCAACACCGGATTTTAACTCAGGCATTTCCAACACTGGTGTTTCTTTCGGATTCTTTTTTCCGGTGAGGGGAGAAGTGGCCGGTTTACCGTCCAAATGGATTCCCCAGATACTAAATCCTCCTTCTACATCGCCTTCAGAGAAATCGACAGTTGTCGTATTCTCTGGCAGAGGTGGGAAAATCATCTGAAAAGAATAGGTTCCGGACTCCGGCATCCATATTTCTTTATCAAGTTCCATATTGACTCCTGACCGGATTTCGTATTGTTTCCCGTTTGCCTGTAAATAGCTGCCAGTTGCAATTTTTATCCAATTATGCGGACGATAGAAGGCATCGATATACACGATTGTTGCTGTATCGTTCAGTACGATTTTCTGAACTTCAAGAGATGTGGAACTCCATGCATCGAATGCAGGTAATTCTACTATTCGTTCTTTTGCCTGTATTGAGGTGTAGCAAAGAAATGTGATAAGTAATGATACTATTTGTTTCATGGTTATTGAATTTTAAGATTTTATTCAATGTAGAATATTATTTTTTTATGTCTATGTTTTTCAATAGTTGTCCTAATTCTCTTTCGAGGGATCCCTTCCCATAGCCGGACCATTGTTTAAGAACGATTCCTTCCGGTGAAATCCATACATAAGCAGGAATGCCTGTAACATTATATCTTTTTGCGAATCCCTGAAATCTTTTTCCACTGTCGAAACCTTCACCGCCGTCCCAAAGACTAGGCCAGGTGAACTTTTTTACTTCTGTTCCCTTGCGAAATGAATACCTGTATGTATCTAAATTTATACTGACAATGGTAAATTTGTCACTATTGTTCTCATATGTTTCTTTTAATTCGGGTATTGATCTGACACATGGACCACAGTCTCCAGCCCAGAAATTTATCAATAGATATTTTCCTAAATATTCAGATATCGTGTGGAACTGTTTAAGAGTATCCTGTAAAAGGGTATCCGGCATGTATTCTCCAATAACAACGATTGGAGGACCCAAATTAGGAGATGTAGAGGTGTTTGTCTCCTGTGCTTGTATGTTCGTACTTATAAGATAGGAACATAATAGTAAAGGTATAATTTTCTTCATGTAAACGGTATTTATATTAGAAAAACATATTGAGATAAATATGTAGAATATATTTAAGAAATAATGTGCCGGATAAATGTGAAATATATCAGACACACTATTTTATAAAGTTAGATTACCGTCTCCGTTACCACCTGCCCGTCGAACAGGTTGATGATGCGTGAAGCATAGCCGGCATCATGCTGGCTGTGGGTTACCATGACGATGGTTGTTCCTTCCTTATTTAGTTCGTTGAGCAGGTTCATTACTTCCTGGCCGTTTTTACTGTCCAGGTTACCGGTTGGCTCATCGGCAAGGATTAGTTTGGGGTTGGCTACCACGGCACGGGCTATGGCAACGCGCTGTTGCTGACCTCCGGATAACTGTTGAGGGAAATGTTTTTCACGATGGACGATTGCCATACGTTCCATGGCCTCTTTCACTTTCTGTTTGCGTTCGGAAGCCGAAACACCCATATAAAGTAGGGGAAGTTCTATATTTTCATATACGTTCAATTCGTCGATCAGGTTGAAACTCTGGAATACGAAGCCGATAATCCCTTTACGTAATTTTGTACGTTGTGCTTCCGTATATTTGGAAACCTCTATCCCGTTCAGGTAATATTCGCCGGAAGTCGGGTTGTCCAGTAATCCCAGGATATTCAGCAGCGTAGACTTACCGCAACCGGAAGGTCCCATTATCGCTACAAACTCTCCCTCTTTAACTTCAATATTCACCTTGTTCAAGGCCCAAGTTTCAACTTCCTCTGTACGGAAGATTTTTTCTAATGCTACTGTCTTAATCATGAGTATAAGAATTTTAATTTACTAATGAAAGAACAAAAGCTGTGCCAATATTGTAAGTGCTTGACTTGTATTGTGTTGGGATTTTAGATTCTCTTCGGAGTTGTGCATATCCGCACGGATATAGTTCGGAAACGCACTTTTAGGGAACAAGTTGTTTACAAAATATCTTCATACAGATTATATAATCTTTTCCTGAGAAACAAGACTGCATATCTTTTCCTGGAAATCAATGTATTGACCGGTATGCCGGTCGATTCTGAAATCTCCTTGAACGGAATGCCTTCCAGTTCCGTCAGTTCAAAGACGGCCCGTTGTTCGTCCGGTAATTCCAATAATGCGTGTTCCAACTCTTCCCAGACGGTAGAACGGATATAATCCATTTCCGGCGACTGGTCTTCGTCGGGCATGAGCTCCGCCAGTTCTTTCAGGAAAGTGCCGTCTTCTTCGCTGGCGGAGAGATAGGGCATTTCTTCTTCCCGGTGTTTGCGGCTGCGGTCGATGATCTGGCTGCGGGCCACAGAATATAACCAGGCGGCGATCTGTTCGATCGGACTGTCCTCCTGGTCATATTTCATGAACTGGTAGAATACGTTTTGCAGGATATCTTCACTGTCTTCTTTGGAGGACACACGCCTGGAGATAAAACCTTTTAGCTGTGCCTGGTATTTCCGGAAGATATCCGCAACCCGTGTGTTCTGCTCCGAAGCGGAGCGGTTTTGAACTATTTCTTTCATTGGGCATTATCACCTGAAGACGGCTCCTGTGTATTAAATCTGCCATTGCGGAAATCAGCCATATGTCTGCGGATATGTTCCCGGCGTTCTTCCCAAGGCATATTTTTCATCTGCTCGTGGAAGCGGTTATGCTCTTCCCGGTTACCGAAGAAAAAGCCCCCGGGATGATGACCGAAAGGACCGAAATGTCCAAACCCTCTGAACCCTCCGAATAACAGTCGGCAAAGAACCATCAAACCAAGCGCCTGCCAGTAGTTAATGACCGACCAGCCGATAACGGCCGGTATCAGCCAGTTCCACAGATACATAACTCCCAGGCTGGCCAGTGCAAACAACCCTATAAAAAATAAAAAGATGAACGCTCCTCTGAATACTCCCGGATTTCTCATTGTTATTTAATTTAATATGTTTATTACTCTGTTATTAATTCAATTGCATAGGTTTTGCAGACATCGACACAGTTACCGCAGCCTACACAGCTTTCGGGATTGACCACCGTAGCATAGCTGCAACTACCGTTATTCACCATTTTCAAAACCTCTCTCCGGCATCTCTTCACACACTGTCCGCATCCACTACACTCATAAGCAAAGACTTGTAAAGATATGACTTCTTTTCTCTTTCTTCCGAACATTTTTCGTTTCCGTTTTAATAATTAAAAATCTATTAGTAAGACATGCCTTCTATTGTTGTAGACGATTGAGCCGGAAGAATATTTTAAATAGAAATATTTTTTTGATGTATATCCGCATTAGTCAGTATATTTGTGCCGTTCAAAAGTAAAAAGTGATGAGCAATGTAAATAATGTATACTGGTTTATTTTCTTCAACGACCAGTTACTGCTTCAGAAAAAAGGTGAAACATATACAATCCCTTATAGTATCAATCCTCCTGTGCCGGTTAAAAATGTGCTGGAAGTCAATTTGTTGGAGGATATGCCGGCTTGTGCGGCCTCTGTGGATACACCGCTGGAAGAAACGGCTGAATACCTTCCGATGGGTTTGCGGGCATCCTACGATTACCTCGATCCTGTCTTACATAAAATAGCCGGAAAAGCGTATGAGTTGATTTATTGGGACCAGCACAGCCGCTTTTGTCCTTCATGCGGAACGAAAACTGTCATGCAGACAACTATTTCCAAACAGTGTCCAAACTGTAAATATGAAATCTATCCGGTAGTCTCTCCGGCGATATTGGTACTGATCCGCAAAGGAGATGCTATACTGCTGGTCCATGCTCGGAATTTCAGAGGTTCTTTCTATGGTCTGGTTGCCGGTTTCCTTGAAACGGGAGAAACGCTGGAAGAATGTGTAAGACGGGAAGTTATGGAGGAAACAGGATTGGAAATTAATAATATTACCTATTTCGGGAATCAGCCCTGGCCTTATCCGAGTAACCTGATGGTCGGGTTTATAGCCGACTATGTAAGCGGCACGATCCGTTTACAGGATGAGGAATTGAGCGAAGGCGCTTTCTTTAGTAAGGATAATCTGCCTGAGTTACCTCGTAAACTCAGCCTTGCGCGGAAGATGATCGACTGGTGGCTGGAACAGTAAATATAAGATATTATAACGGCACGGTATGATTACTGAGTGTTAATCATATTCATATTGTGCCGTGAAGTTTGATCTTGAACTATATAATACCAGTTCGCTCGATTCGGATCGGATAAGGTTATAATTGCTATCGTATGTATTGATCACTTTTCTCAGGGCTTCACCGGTCGGGGAGAAAGTCACTGAACGGGTATTCAATCCGTCGATAAAAGAATGCTGTGTATAGTTGATTAACTGGTTGTTTGCCATATAATGACATTCCAGAATCAGTTTGCCGACCTTATCATACGAGTGGGTCGTATAGTTTTCCAATACTCCCGAAGTCCCGTAATGCTCTTTCCGGTCAAGCATATTGTTTTTGTATTTATATAATGTATACTCCGACTGAGATATCACCGGATAATGGGTGATTTTTTTCTCTAACTTGCCATCATTCGAATAGATATATACCTGTGTCTGAAGATTGATAAATCCTGTAGAGGCATTTTTGTTCGCATTAAAACTAGTGGTCATGACCAACTGCTTGTCTACATTATATTGATAAACATTGTAGCCGAGAGTGTCGATAATTGTTTTCCCTTCAAACAGACAGTTAGAAATTCTGGATAACCGTCCTTCGTTATTATATTCGTAAACACTACCAGAATAAGCGGAGTCGCTGGCGGGTGAGGTCATCCGTTTTAACCGGGCATTGTTAAGCGACAATCTTTGGGGAACATCGTCATTTACGAATGCCACTTCCGGATTCTCGTTGACCGGAAGTTTGTCGAGATCGGAAGAGTCGCAACTGGTGATCCCGCTTATGAAAAACAGGAGGCAGACCAGTAAAGTCCATATATGTGTAGTTGCGATCGTCATTGAGGGGATGGTTTATATTTATTGGGTATCTAATGCATCGAGCCATATATCCAGGCATAATTGAGGATAGAGATAGAAACTTTCCTCCAAAGTGCCGGTTGCTCTCATCTGTTCCGCAATCTGATCGGCAATAGCCGGTTTGGATGATACGAGAATGTCACTGATGATGTTAGAGAAAAAGCTCAGTCTGCTTTTCAGAAATTTATCCATCAACAGATAATAGATATGGGGTGAAGAAGAAAGGAGGAAGTTTTTAAAGTCCTTATATTCTTCCGTTTCCATATAAGTGTACGGAGAAGTTATGTGATCCATTTCATCACATTTCTCCTGGAATAAGTCGAATTTTTCCTTAAATGTTCTTCTCTCGGATTTGGAGGATAATTTCATCCCCTGGTTAATCCTCAACCGCAGGTCGGGAGTTACCTTATACACATCCGGCTCCTGGAAGTCTTCGCTGTCGCAGGAGGTGAAGAATAGTAGGGCCAATGAGGCAAGCAAAAGTGCCAGTATTTGTAATTTAGTCATAATTGTCCGTCTTTTTTTATATTATTTCTTAACCTTAAGACGCAATATTTCAAGGAAATGCTGCATCTTATCCGATTAATTTATTAATAGTCTTTAATTATAAAACGGACAAATTATGAAATACTGCATGACAAATAAAAAAAAATTACACTTTAATACTGCGGATCACAGTTTGTTCGGTTTCGGCAAAGAGTTCGGCGAAGGGCTTAGCCTTCACTGGAATAGGGTCGTGGATGATGAGTTCGATACGGTTGCCGATTCCCAAAGGAAAGGAACCCCATTTGGTCATCTTCCATGAGTTGTTGATCGTGACCGGTACCATGTAGGCCGACGGTGCATATTTACAGAGGATTTTCAATCCATTTTCGGCAAAAGGACGGGGTTTGCCTGTTTTGCTTCGTGTCCCTTCCGGGAAAATTACTGCCGATCGTTTGTTTGTTTCAATATATTCGGCCATTACACGGATGGCGGTCAATGCTTGTTTCGGATCCTTCCGGTCGATAAGGACGGAGCCGCCGTGGTTGAGGTTGTACGAAATACTGGGAATACCTTTGCCCAGTTCGATTTTACTGATAAACTTGGGATGAACTTTGCGCATGAACCAGCAGATAGAGGTTATATCATAGAGGCTCTGATGGTTCGAAGCAATGATTAGGGGCGAGTCGGTCGGGAGTTTCTCCAGCCCGCTTATTTTGTATCTTGTTCCCAGAATATAGGTGTTGAAAACCAGGAAAAAACTCAAGACATCCACGCTCTTTTTATGTGCTTTGTAACCGAACAGGTTAAAGCATATCCACTGTACTACATGGAAGAACACCAGTGTAATCCCAAATAACAAATAATAGATGACTGAAAGCGGATACGAAATGATTTTTTCCATTTTATCCTTTAAATTGTATATTTATAAATTTGACTTTACCTTTGTTAATAGGGTAACAAAAGTATAAAAAAATATTCTACTACTGTGATTACGGATAATTATTATAATATTTCTGAGTCCGCCAGCGTTGCGCATTTTTCCTTTTATGGCGTGCACTGGGCATAAAAACCTGTTGTAACATATCGTCGAACGAGATGCCGGACGGCTTTCGGGCTTCGGCACGGATTCCCGATGAGACCTGGAAAGATCCCAGCATTTTCACTTTGGGTAACGGTTTATTCATTCCGTATAACATGAATACGGCGGGAGGAAGGTCTTTCGGGTCCACTTTACGGTTTGGGTTATAGTCGGTATCTTTGGGACGTACGTATTCCGTGAAATCTTTTTGTATGGATTGTGCTGGGGATAGCTCGGGTGCCATGATCATATTTGAAGCCGGTTCTTCCGTATTGATCAGCGTACCTGACCGGATAGCTTTCAACGCTTCGGGATTCAGTTCCAGCTTCTCCTTGCCGGAGAGTATATTCCGGAGCCATACCGAGTCCTTTTCTGTCCATTGGGCATATAGGTATCCCGTATTGCTCAGGCAGATTAATAGTAATGTAATTATTCGTTTACTCATCTAAAAAGTTCAACTTCCCGTACATATTCTATTTATTGAAATGTGCGGGAAGTCGAAATACTGCATCGTATTTGGGTTTATTTAGTTTCGATGACTTCTTTTACCTTTGCTTTCATTGCATCGCCACGCAGGTCACGGGAGATAATCGTACCGTCGGGACCAAAAAGAATGATATGCGGAATGCCGTTGATACCATATAGTTTGGTCGGTTTATCACCGGCGTTCAGAATCTGCGGCCAGGTGATTTTAAGTTCTTCTATTGCCTTTTGGGTATTTTCTGGATTGTCCCATACGGCTACGCCCAACACTTCAAGGCCTTTGTTTTTATATTGATTGTAGATTTCTGCCAATACCGGAGTTTCGGCACGGCACGGTCCGCACCAGCTTGCCCAGAAATCAACCAGTGTATATTTGCCTTTTCCTACATAGTCGGACAGGGATACTTTGTTACCGTCTTTCGTTTCGATGGTGAAATCGACGAACGGTTTTCCTTCGGCAGTCTGTTCCAAAGCGTTGAAACGTTGTATCGTTTCCTGCATATTCGGTGTGTTGCGTACTACTTCGCTCAGTTGAGGCAGTTTCGCTTTGATCTCGTCCGGCGAAAGATAGCCGTCCATATAATTCAGTGCGATAGCACCGATCGGGTTATCCAGGTTTCTGTTGAAGAAACCGTCGAGCATAGACAGGTAAGCGGGTTTCCATTCATTCTGGAAAAAGTTCTTCTGCAATTCCATGCGTTCGGCTTTATCCTCTGTCTGTTTTATGAATTCCTGTCGTTTGGCATCGATCAGGGCAGACATACTGTCTTGTGCTGCAAAGAAGCGGGCAATCTCATTGTTCAGAGGGCTTCCCGACGGAGTTACCGGTTTGCCGAGGTCGAGATTGATTGTCCCGTTTTCAAGAATGAAATTGACATAATATTCACGGCTGGCATCGATACGGCAGTAAGCTGCGGTGTCCATTTTACCGGTAAAGGTGAACGTATTTCCTGTTACAACAGTGCTGTCTACATAGACGTTATTGTTGTTACGGTTATAGATATAGATCATTTTTCCGTCCAGCGAGTTGTCGGGGATAGTACCGTTTATGGTATAAGTCGCAGCTGGCTTTTCCGAACAGGCGGTAAAAACCAGTAGTTCGGTTAACAAAGTGAGTAAAAAGTTTGTTTTCATATGCTTGATAATTAAAAATATACGTACTCCGGTTAAATGGATATACGAAAGTAGGAAAGATTCTTTTATATCCGGCATAATTCCCCCGGTATAATCCAAATATTAATTCTTTTTGGGAAGTGTTGGTTGTAATAGTAATCTTATTCGATCCATCCTTTAAAATGCGGTCAAATCCTGGCAGTCGCTGTTTGGGGCCTTAGAGACCGGTTGCCGGCCTTTAGTAAGGTGAGAATAGTTTCACCCTAATGAAACAGTTGTTTCTTAATAGTGAAACAAGTGTTTCATTAGGTAGAAACACTTGTTGCCTACCTATGAACGTTTACTCAGCCTTGATAACGTCTGCCGGATTGATACGGGCCGTACGTAGTATCTTAACCAGGATAACGACGGCTGTAAAGATCGTAATGACAAAGAAGATGCCGAGCCAGAATAACGGATTGTTATAGTTGAAACGGATAATCCAGTTTTTAAGCATTTCATCCGTGATCATCCACATAAGAGGGAAAACAAACAATGTCGCGATCAGTAGCAACCCAAGGTAGAACTTCATGAACAGGTACGAGATGTTTTTCAATGACGCTCCATTGATTTTGCGGATGGCAACTTCTTTCTGCCTACGTTCCGTGTCTTGCGAAATAGCTGCGTAAATACCTAACAAGGTTATTATCAGACAAACAGTAGCAAAAAAAGTAAACACATTGCGGAGCATACGTTCTGTCGTTTGTATTCGGGTACATTCATCTTTTAAAGTATGTATTTCCGGCTGTATGCTTTCCGGGAGAAATTCTTTGACTGTTTGTTCAAGATAGGCTTTTCCTTCTTTTTCTTTTCCTGGCTGGAGGCGTACATAACAATTCCCTTGCTTTTGTAACAATCCGATTGCCAGAGATGCAAAATACTCAGATCCGTCGACGAAACGGATTAAAGAACTGGTGACTCCATTGATTTTGTATTCTTTGGGAGCATTATTTATCCGGACAATTTTATTTACCGGATTCTCTTTGATCGCATTCATGAATGTTTCGTTGATCAACAGGCTTTGTTCGTCGAGGAGTAATGAACCTGCAATCGGTTTGAGATGAAGAAAAGAACCGACATTGGCCGAAGCATACAGAATACCTCCAAGTGTTTGTTTCTCTCCGTTTTCCCATGTATAACTATTTATTCGGGTATTGGGTAATTTATCATGAACTTCGAGTATATCTTCTATCATACTATTTGCTTTCCATTTGGAAAGTAATACCGGATAGGTCGATTCCATATATTGGTAGTCGGTACGGACGAAAAATATTCTTTCTTTTTCATCGTTATTGAGTGAGCTGAATAGCTGTTGTTCTCCGGCTCGGGTTTGAAGAGTTGCTATTGCTGCTCCGGAAAGAAAGAAGAGGGCAATAAAATATTGAATGCCTAATAAGGTATTCCTAACCCGGTGTTGAGAGAAGCGGATACCTTCTATCAGGGATATTCGGTCTAATCGGAGACAAACGATTCCGCAGATGATGGCGGACAGCATAATACAGCCTAATAGATATTCAACTATTTGACCGGACAGTGACAAGCTATCGAAATCAACTTTTATCCGGAAGAAAGAAAACTGAAATCCGGGAGCTAATAACTCGACAAGGCATAATGCGAATATTGTGGTAAAGAACAATGATAAACAAGATTCTGTGAAAAGTAGAAAAAATAGGTGCTTTTTGTCTTCTCCTATGCCTTTCCGGATACTGAACTCTTTTGTCCGGTTATAGAAATTACCAGTTATAAAAGAATAGTAATTCAGTAGTGATGATAGAAAGATCAACAGGCCGATTAAAAAGATGAAGCCATAAAATAGTGCGTACCCTGTATTTTTATATTTAGTATGTCCTAGCTGGAAAGCTCTGACTAGCGAGGGATTTTTATCGAAAAGTAAAACCCTCAGGTTTAAATCGCGTAGCTGTTTATCCAGATCATCCGGTTTGAAATTCGGAAGGGTGAGGGCATACGTATTGCATCCTGTTCTTTCTTCGATTTGTTGTTCCAGAAATCCATCGAGTACGGATAGGGTCAATGCTTCTATGGGTTCGTAAGGACTGATGCTGTTGTTGGCAGGGAAATTTTCAAATACCCCGCCAATGGTATATGCTTTCTGATCCTGTCCGATCACTTTTTTACCGACAGGGTTTTCGTCTCCGTATATTCTTTTTGCCGCTGATTGGCTTAACAAGAGAGTGTTCGGCTGTTTATTGATAGCAGAGATATCCCCGCATACCAAATGTCTGTCAAATACAGTAATGAAATTTGTGTCTGTTTCCATTACATATAGTTGATAAGGGAGCGTTTTACTTTCTGATATTTCGAAAGATAAGTTTTCAGGATTATTATAGGTTGCTCTTGTGATACATTCGATTATTGGAAATTGTTTGTTACGGATATCTACTCCTAAAAATGCAGGAGTTCCGGATACAAGATGACCATCATCCTGTACCAATACGATTTCTGCGATCCGCTTTTTATTATTAAACTCATTATCTTCATTCATCCAATAGCGTAGCAGGTAAGTACATAGTGCAAAGCAGAACAGACCCACTGCAAGACCAGTGACAGAGATCAATGTTTGCCCTTTATTCTTTAGCAGGTTGCGCAAGGCAACAGTCAGATAGTGTTGTATCATGTTTCTCTTTTTTATTCACTTTTTACCGATTCCGCCGGATTTGCCTGTGCTGCTTCCTTTACCTGACGGAAGATGGAAAGGAGGACAATTACACAGGTAATGAAAAAGACGGCGATGAAAGGCCATATCGTCAGGTGGATGTGGTTGGCATATGTTTCCAGCCAGCGTTTCATCAGGATATAGCCTATCGGTAAGGCAAACAGGTTGCTGATTACGACTAATATCAGGTATTCCCTGAAGAATAATTGCAGGATGTGGTAGAAGGTCGCCCCGTTCACTTTGCGGATGGCAATCTCTTTTTTACGCTGTTGGGCGGAGAGGCTGACCAGGGAGTAAATACCGAAAGTGGAGATCAGGATACAGACAATGGCTATGATACTGAATATGCTGAAGATTACCTTTTCGGGACGGTTGAACTTGTCTACCAGGTCGGATAGTTCCGTACACATCTTTTGGACACTTACTCCATGTGGGTTCAATTTTTGCGTAACTTTTGAGATATGTTCCAATACTTCTTTTTTGTGTCCGGGCGTATAGCGGACATAGAAGTACTGGATTGGATAGTAGTCTGCAAAATCTTTGTCCGTATGCAGGCGGAAGAATACTTTGCTAACCGGATATTGTAAGGGGGCATAGATATAATCTTCTATGACTCCGCATACTTTCAGATTAGTCTTTGTTTCTCCACCGTATATCGGTCTTTCCAGCAAATCCATATATCCCAGCTCTTTATACCCGGTTTCGTTGACGATGTAATCATCCGGATTGTTGTCGCCGATCCAATTCCCTTGTTTTAGCTTTAGCTTGAAGAAAGAAAAAAAATCTTTGCTAACGACCATGACCCGGTCTTCCCTTTTCGGGTCCGGATCGGCAGGATCGAAAGCAAAATGGGTAACATAGGTGCCATACCAGTTTCCCTGTTCGGTAAACAGGTTGGCGTTTGTGATTGTATAGCAAGCATCGGTTATATGCGGATGGTTTTTGAGTTCGGGCATCAGTACTTTGAGATCTTGCTCGTAGGCATTCTCATATCCCATATCTACCTGAATTACATTTTCGTAATCCACTCCCTTGTCTTTGGTCAATATAAAATGCAATTGTTGGAAAAGGACAAGCGAAGTAATGAAAAATAGGGAGCCGATAAATACCTGGCCGATGATTAATCCTCGCTTGAAGAATACAGGATTTGTTTTCCGGTTGCCTAATACATTCCGTATAGGAAGAAATGTTAGTAACCAGAATAGGAGTGTGCTGGCTATGATCAATAACAGTGCGTTAAAAAATAAAGCTGATTTGTCGATATGTCTCGATATCCCCTCATAAATGCCGTAATGATTCCATGCCGTATAATTTTCGTAGTAAGGAAAGATTACTTCTATCAGGCAGAACGCCAAAAGATAAGCTATTGCCATTGGAACGAATAACTCTATCCATCCTTTCAGCAACATATCTTTAGACGATGCACCGATACACAGATAGGTCTGGTTCTTTATCTGTTTGCGTTGCTGTTGGCCGATAAAGAGAACAAGCAGATTCATCAGAGCGCTAAGAAAGGCCATCAACCCCGCCAATGCCAGGATATGGATATTGCGTATCCGGCTCTCCAGTTCCGGATGCGCATGCAGATGGACTTCCGGAAGTGTCCGTAAATTGATTTTCCATTTATCGATATGTTCTGTACCCCAGGGATCTTCCGCATGGCTTTTATAAACAGCCAGTTTCTCTTTGACCTTGTCGACATCGGCATTTGCTGATAGCCGAACGTATGTGGTATAGCGGTTCACATGGGGCTTAGGCTTCACTTGCTCAATCTTCAGGAATTGGAATATCAAATCCGAATTATCCGGGTAGTTTTTAATGACTCCGGCCACGACCGGATGGTATTGCTCGTGCAATTCGAATAACTTTCCAACACAATCGGTCGTTCCGAAGAACTTCTTGGCCGTACTTTCGGTAAGGATGACAGATGAACCGTCCGGGTAAGTCCCTTGGTAGGTTCCGGCTATGAAATCGGCTTTGAAGAAGTCGAAGAAGGTATGATCGCAGACTATTCCGCACACTGTTTGGGTGGTATTGTTGATCTTTGTGTTATAAAAGGCATCATTGAGGATACAGACTTGCTCAATTTCCGGCACCAGCTTCTTTATCTCTGCCAGGTCATTGATATGCAGTTGATTCAGGTCGGCATCGGCTCCCGTTGCTGTTTTATTGAGTCCGGAAGTAGTCAGACAATAAAGCCGGTCTCCGTTCGGATGGAAGTTATCGAAATGTGTCTCCCACCATAACCAGTAGTTACCCAGTACGAAGACAGTGAAACCGATAGCCAGTCCGAGGATACTGATGATGGACTGAGCTTTATATTTGACTGATTCCCGAAAAGTAATTTTGAAGTAGTGTTGTGTTTTACTTTGCATGATTTTATTCTCTTTTGATGATTTTATTCGCTTTTAATGACTATCGCCGGATTCGTTTCAGACGCTTTCAGTGTCTGGTAAAGGACGGTACAGATAATCAAAGCGCTTGTTGCTAACAATACTATTGCATACATCCATAAACCGATACTGATGCGATAAGGATATTGTTCCAGCCATCCGTGCATAAACAACCAGGCTAGTGGAAGGGCAACCGCATTGGCTATGACTACGATTGTCAGATATTCTTTGAAGAACATGCTGATAATTGTTTTCGACGAGGCGCCCATCACCTTGCGTACGGCTACTTCTTTCCGACGTTGTGCAATGTTGCTGGATGAAACGGAATAGATTCCGAAGATCGAGATCAAAGTACAGAGTATGGCCAGCAGGGAGAAGAGTTGCAGGCTGGCATCTTCGGATTTGTTCAACTGGTTGAAAACATCTGTCATTGTCTGTATTTTGGGAGTTGTATCTCCTTCTTCCTTGTGCTTCTCAAAGACTGTCCGTATTGTTTTGATGGCAGCCTGTTCATTTTCGGGTTTTACACGGGCATAATAGCAGTAACTGTTCCATTTACTCCCGTCGAGCGTGATAATCGCCGGGAGTATAGGGTTACGCAGGCTGGCTGCCTGGAAGTTTTTGACGACGCCTACTATCTCCAGCTCTTTTTGTCCTCGTTTTCCGTCTCCGTAAATAACACCGTTCCAGATACTGATCTTTTTTCCGATCGGGTTGTCTATTCCCATGATCCGGGCGGCTTCTTCATTGATGACGGCTGTGTTGCCCGGCGTGGTCCAGTCTTCCGGATCTGAGTCGCCTTCATTTATAAAATTACCTTTTAATAAGGTTATTTTGAATGCATCCAGAAATTTATCGCCTGCCTTGATTACCTGGAAATTCGGATTGAAATCGTCCGGCTTTCCTTCCCAGTTGACTTCATTTTGTGTATGAGGTTCGTGGGTGATGGAGAAGATGCTACATTCTACAAACTCATCGATTATCGGAAGGGTTGCCAGTTCGTGGGTGATTCCGGACCGGTCACGATAATCCATTGTGATATGAATCAATCCCTCTTTCTGGAATCCCAGGTCCTTATGTTTCATTAATGAAATCTGTCGAAGCATGATGAAGGTGCTCAGCAGGAAGAATACGCAAATGCCGAGTTGAATAGTCATGCTGACCTTGCGGAACGACCCCTTCCGGTTAGCAGAAATACCTCCGGACAACATCAGTGAAGATGTTCGTATGAAACGCAGTAATAAGGGGAATGAGACAACTATCAATACTCCCCAACTGACTAAAGTGATTATAATCAAACTCGTATAAAAATCAGGGTCGGCTATCTTCGTATCGAAGGTTTTACAGAACAACGAAGAAGTGAGTTCCAGCAGACAAAAGGCCAGAACAAAAGCGATACCTGTTTGTAATGTGAGTTCGGTCAATAGCTGTATGATCAGCTCCCGTTTACCGGCGCCTATCGAATTTCGGAGCCTTATCTCTTTTATACGCTGATAGATACGGTTCAGGAGAAGATTGATGAAATTGAAGAATACGCACAGTAATAGCAAAATGGTTGTTATGGCAAAAGTGCGGATGTAGGATAAGTTGAACGATAACTCGCTTCCAAAAGTATGCCGCATGTCTGTTAACGGAATCATCTTTACCGCAAGCGTATTCAGGTAGTTGTTTTTCTCCAGATAGGTTTGTAACTTTTTTCTGAATACATCCGCACTGGCTTTGTCTTCCAACAGCAGATAAATTTCATTTTCAAATTGACTCCATTGTCTGTCTTCCGATATCCTGTCCGTCATTTCGGTGGTGAACTTATCCAATTCGAAGACATCCTGTTTGAATGCGGAGTTAGCAGGTGCATCTTCCACTACCGCCACGATGGTGAGTGTTTCCCGATATCCGTTTTTCATTACTTTCCCGATCGCTTCTTCCGGACTTTTGAAATATTTGAGGGCAAAAGAGCGGGTTATGACTATTTCATCCAGCGAATGCAACAGATTCGTTTGCCGGCCGCTGAGAACTTTCCTGGGGAAAAGGGTAAAGAAGTTGTTGTCGATAAATATTTCTTCCGGGTCTTCCAGTATCTGATCATTATATTTAAAGGTAGAACCGAAATTCCCGTATACCAGTGCCGTTTCTTTTATTTCCGGAAAATCCTGTTTGAGTTTGCGGGCCAGGACGAGTGGTAATTTCCGCTCTTTTTTTCCGGTTTGTTTGTTGATGCCGTAGAGCGTGTACATTTGTTTGGACTTCGGATAAAAACCGTCGTACGACGTTTCGTATTCCAACCATTTCATCCCGTAGGTGAAACAGACGAGTCCGATAGCCAGTCCGATAACGCTGATAAGTGTTTGCAATTTGTATTTGATAAAATTGCGTGAGGCGATAGTTATATAGTGTCGTATCATGATTCTCTTTTAATGGTAATTTGTTTTGATCTTAATACAAAATATGTGCCAATGTTATAATGATGTGATAATTAATAGTTTGTAATTCATTCCCTTTCTTTAAAAAAGTGCATATACGCACAGTGATTGTTCGTATATGCACTTTTTATTCAGATTTTATCGATACTGCCGGATTCGCTTTTGCTGCTTTTAAAGTTTGGTAAAGAACAGTGCAAATGATCAGTATGCTTGTGAATAACAGGATGGTCAGATACATCCATGCACTGATATTGATACGGTATGGGTATTGTTCCAGCCATCCGCGCATGAATAGCCAGGCTAAAGGCAAAGCGATCAAATTGGCTACTATTACAATAGATACATATTCGCGAATAAACATGCCGATAATCGTTCGGGAGGATGCCCCCGTCACTTTCCGGATAGCTACTTCTTTCCGCCGTTGGGTGATATTGCTGGAGGATACGGAGTATAGTCCGAAGACCGAGATGAGTGTGCAAAGTATTGCCAGCAATGAGAAAAGTTGCAGGCTGGCATCTTCCGACCGGCTTAATTCTTTTAATACATCGTTGACCGTCGTTATCTCCGGTTGCTGGTCGTATGGAAGTGCGTATTTTTTATATGCATCCCGAACTGCTTTGATGGCTTTTTGTTCATTTTCCGGATTTACTTTGACATAATAGAAATAACTATTCCATAGTGAAGGGTTTAATGTAATGACAACGGGAAGAATCGGGTTTCTCAGGCTGGTAGATTGGAAGTCCTTTACTATGCCGACAATTTCTACGTCCTGTTGTTGATTGTTCCAAAAGCTGAGTTTTTTACCAATCGGATCGGTATATCCCATGATACGTGCAGCCTCTTCGTTGATAAGCGCTTTAGAACTCATAAAATGTCTTGGTCCCTTAACCAGATCTGTTTCTTCAAGCAACCGCCCTTTTAATAAAGGTATCTGGAATGCGGATAAAAAGTTTTTACCGACTTCCAGCATATGGAAATTCACTTTAGTATCCGGGCTTTTTCCTTCCCACTCAACTTCTGTTAATGAATAAGGTTCGTGCATGATAGAGAAAAATGATGCAACCACCAGTTCTTTTACGATGGGGAGGGATGCGATTTCACGTGCGGTACCTTCTCTGTCATCATTCAGCATGGTAATCTGTATCAAGCCTTCTTTTTCGAATCCTAGATTTTTGTTTTTCATCAGAGAGGTTTGTTTAAGCAGGATGAAAGCGCACATCAGGAAAAATACGCAGATACCCAGTTGGATTGTCATTGCTATTTTGCGGAACCCGCTTTTCCGATGAGGTGCAACACCACCGGATACCAGTAGTTGAGAGGTCCGGATAAACCGGGATGATATAGGAAGAGAGATCGAAAGAGTGATTATCCAGCTGAATAATGAGATTTTGATCATGTCGACATACAACTCTTTACTATCAATTGTTGTATGGAAAATATACTTGAACAGGGGAAATGTAATTTCCATTAAACTCCAAGCAAATAAAGTAGCTATAAATATCATCAATGAATATTCCAGTAATAGCTGGCTGATCATTTCTTTTTTACAGGCTCCGATAGCGTTGCGCAGTTTCATTTCTTTGATTCGTATATAGGTCCGGTTGATTTGCAGATTGATAAAGTTGAAAAAGACGCATAGAAGCAATAATAATCCGGTTATAGCAAAAGTTTGGATATAAGTAAGATTAAAGGACAATTCGCTACCGAATGTATGTCGGACGGCTGTGACGGGTATCAGCTTCAAAAAGATGGTCTCATTGTATTTATGGATAGAGGTATAGTCTGTTATCTTTTTTTCGAATGCGTCGATATGCGTGTTTTTATCCAGTAACAGATATATTTTAGAATTTAAATACATCCATTGATTAGCTTCTGGTATTTCTACCTCTGCCCTTCGTGTATACTGATCTAATTCGAAAGCTTCTCCGACAAAGAGTGAATTGTCAGGTGCATCTTCCAGAACGGAAACGATCCTGAGGTTTTTCTCATAACCACAACTTAATACTTTATCCAGAGCTTTTTCCGGACTACTAAATAGTTTAACGGCAAAAGAACGAGTTATAGCAATATCATTAGACGATTGCAAAATATTATCCTGTCTTCCGCAAATGACTTTTCGTGGAAAGAATGAAAAGAAATTTTCATCGATAAATACTTCATCCGGATTAGGCACTCGCTTTTCATTATAGGAGAAATCAGAAGAATACTTTGCGTATATTTGCGTCGTTTCTATTACTTCCGGGAAATCCTGTTTTAATCTTCTTGCCAATATCAGGGGTAGTTCTTCCGTTTTCTTGCCGGTCTGTTTGTCTACCCCGTAAAGCATGTAGATTTGTTTGGATTGCGGATAGAAGCCATCGTATGAGGTCTCATATTTCAGCCAGTTGATGCCGTATGCAAAACATACCAATCCGATAGCCAGACCGGTAATGCTGATGACGGTCTGCAATTTATATTTGAAGAAATTACGTATGGCTATGATAAGATAGTGTTGCAACATGCTTGGTGAATGTTTATCAGTTATTTATTTCGTTATTCGCTTTTAATGACTTCGGCCGGATGCAGAGTCAGATTTTGTTCTTTAAGCTGTATTTAATAACATCTCTGCCTCCTTGCCCGTTGGGAGACAAAGCTAATAAATACTCGCCGGATTTCTCTGTGGCTATTTTCCGTAAATTGCGGTCTGCCTGTAATACGGCTTGCTGTTTGCCTTCCCAGTCGAATACATAAATCACTGAATTACCGGTAAAGTTTGTCGATCCGTCGAACAGACAGAATACATATTGTTCTGAACTGCAAATGTCGATGAAACATTTCTTGCTCTGCTCTGCATTCAAGTATTTATTGGAAATATCGGGGACCGGTATGGTATAATAATCAGCAAAAGAAACCGATGCAGTCATATCACAATTCATATCGTAGAAGTTGACACAGTCGATAAATCGCAGGGCAGCGACGATCACCCCTTTTTCCTCGTTGAGTGTCAGGTCGCTGGCATACCCCTTTTGAAGGACTGTTGCCGGTATCGGAACCGTGATCTGAGGATAACCCGGAACAGCATATTGTCCGTTTGTTTTATTGGACGAAAAGAATACCTGTGGTTTGTGAGGATTGAACTGAACGGCATATAATTCCTTGGAAGTGATACAACAGTTCGTACAACCATCTTTCAGGCCATAATCGGACATAGACTCCGATTCCGCAGAAAGAGCCGGAGATGTTTGATCCAGATCCATGCGTTTCAATTTGCGTGAATCGTTGTCCCAGACAGATACCTTGTTTTTATTATTCTTGTTGATATAATCATATTTAGTAAAAGACGGATAGGCGATTATAAAAGTATCTTTTTCTCTTTCTCCTATTCCGTGAAGCGATAAATCTTTTTTACTTCTTATTTGCAGAAGCGTGTCGCTATAATAGTCCATAAACGCGTAGTAATCGTTGGTAATCGCTACATCGTAATAGTTATGTATCCCTTGTCCGGCGAAAATAACTTCGCCGGATAGTTCGCCTGTAATATCCGTAGTCGCTTTATACGTTTTTACACTGTCTTTGCTGTTAGGGGTGGAACAGGCAAAGAATACGGAGAGACTGGTGAGTAGACATAGTAACTGTTTCATATTTGTCATGTATTTGTTATTCGGAACGTATGATTTCTGCCGGGTTTGTACGGGCTGCCTTTCGTATTTGCCAGATCAGAGTGAGGAATGAAATACCTCCGGTCAAAAGGATCGCGATGGCAAAAAACCACCAGACAGGCTATTCCATATAATTGACTGTATTTGATAAATAACATTTGCCATATGGCTTTGGTCGTTGCTCCGTTTATTTTCCGAATCGATATCTCATGAAACCGTTGTTGTGTATCGAATAGGGATAAACTGAACAAGCCCATAGCAGAAATCAATATGGCTATAATCGCGAAAAGGGAGGCGACACTGACCAATTGCTTATCCTCCTTGTAAATAGACAACACATCATCTTTCAAAAATGTATAAGGGAGTTCATTTCCACATGACTCGTTGTATATTTTTCGAAGAAAGTCGATTGCTTCCTGTTTTTTATCCGGAACGATACTGACTAATAGACCGGATGAAAAACCTTCTTTATAATAAAAGAAAATCATCGGTTCGTAGCCTTTAGACAAATGTTGTGTACACATATCTTTAATAACTCCGATAACTTGATACCTGGGAGCCGGTTGTTCTTTCGTTTGCGGACTGTAAACAAGCAGGCGGTCCAGAATGACTGGTGTTTCATCGATATTTGTAATACCCAGTTCTCTTTTTGCCGATTCATTGATAACAATCGAAAGATCCATATCATTATCGATAGAGTCATTCCATAGCCGTCCTTCAATCGCCTCTATCCCCAGAATACGGAAGGAATTTTGATTGCTTACCTGGGTTCCTATACTTGTCCATTCTTTTCCCGGAATATGTGCCCAGCAATTTTGCCCTAAACGACTGATCGGGCCGGGAGAATAGCTGTGCAGCTTGATGAGCGAGGGAGTATTTTTCAGGTTTCTGTCCAGTTGTCGAACAATCAGATTGTATTTATTCCACATGCTCATATCGCTTCCCCGTGGCCCTTCTATAGGTGAGATTTTGATAATATTATCTGTTTCATATCCAAGATCGGTATTCAGCATAAAGTTTAACTGATGGATAGAATAGATAGATACGATGGTTAAAGCCAGTGTGATAATATATTGTAAACAAAGGAATACTTTTCTGGATATGGTAGATTCTCCGCCTCTCCCGATCTTTTTCAAAGAAGTGACTGGAGAAGAATAATTATATTGGAAGAAGGGATATATGGCTGTGATAAAAGGCAACAGGAATAGAATCCCTACAGAAAGGCTGGCGTCAAATAAGAAATGCGAAGGAATCCGGATCATTAGAAAAGTATTGACCAGCAACGTCCCTGTTTCTATGAATGTCCATGCCAGAAATAAAGCTACGAGAGTCATACATAAGTTTTCAGTATACAATTGAACGGCCATTTGCCGGGTATTTGCTCCGAATACTTTTTTCATACCGAATTCACGTGCCCGTTTCTGGATCAACACTGTGTAGACATTGATAAAATTGAATAATCCTACCAGCATGATCAATACGGCAATTGCTATCAGGATAAGTACGTGTGTATAATTCCCTACCAACCGTTTATCCAGGTATGTGACTACCTGTTGATCGAAATATAGCTTCTGTAAAGGGTAAAAGCAGATGCGCAGGCGGTTGGTGAAATTGGACATTTTACGGAATACTTCGTATTCCTTGTTGACGGAGGCAGCAGAATGCCCCTTATGTAATTTGACAAGGGAATGGGGCATTGAATATTTTCTGTAGTTGGCCGATTCATTCGATATCAGCAGGTCGAAAGGCATGGAAAATCGGGTGTCCGGTTTACCCATAACGGCAACGACAGTTACAATCTTTCCCATCGAGGTAGTGATTTGTTGGCCGATCGGATCTTCCTTCCCGAATACTAATCGGGATAGGTCTTCCGAGATTATTGCGTCTTGCGGATTCTCTAATAATTTATTCCGGGACGTTTTTAGTATGGGGATCGGTACTATTTTCAGATAATTCGTGTCTGCGGCTAAAGAGGCAACATTGTACAGTTTGTTATCGACTGTAATCTGATCTTTGTCACTCTGGAATAGTGTAGATACAATTTCCACAGCCGGATCTTCCAATGGGTTTGGGGTATACCCATATTCAGGTAACAGACCGTAGAGTCTTTTCTGGTGGGTTACTTCATCCTCCATCACTGTATAGCAAACCCTGTCTACTTCCGGAATAAAATGATCGGTAGTCATTTCTCCGTAGACATACCGGAATATCAATATACAACAGGCCAGGCTGAGTGCCAGACCCAGTATGTTGATTACTGTATAAAGCCGGAATCGGAGAAGGGTTCGTATAGCTAACAGGATGATTTTCATTTTTATTTATTCTGATTTAACGACTACCGCCGGATTCTGATTGGCTGCTTTCCAGGTCTTCCAGCCGACGCTAGCTATGATAATAAGTTCGGTTACAATAAATAATAGAGGGTAGATCCATATATTTATTACTGTTTGTTTTACGTAACTCTCCAGCCAGTATCTCATTGCGAGATAGCCGACAGGGAATGCTATGGCTGTACTTATTGCGACAAGGAAAAGATATTCATTGAAGAATTTTTTCAGAATGCTTTTGGTTGTCGCTCCGTTTACTTTCCGTATGGCTATTTCTTTTTTACGCTGTTCGCAAGTCAAGGTAACGAGGGAAAAGACACCAAATATTGAGATAATAATGCAAACAGCAGAGGTGAAATGAAGCATCTTTAATAGCGCATCTTCCGATTTAAGGTACTTGTCGTACTCTTCTGTCGCATTGTAGATATATGTATATGTTCCTTTCATCTCTTTCTTAACGCTTTCCAAATGCTTTTTTATTGTTGTCCAACTTCCTTCTTTGTATTTGAAAATAATATCTTGGGGAGAATTATAAAATAGTTGTTTGTATTTCTCCGGAGACAAATATAATGTCGGATTGACTGGTGTCGTAGGAGATGCATTATAAGTATCTTTGATCAGTCCTTTTACTTGATATACGTCTTTAGGTTGAATAATACTTTTGCCTATGGGATCGTTCCATCCGAATGCTTTAGCTGCTGTTTCATTGATCAGTACCTGACCGGACAGATCGGAATCGTGGATCATCTCGCCTTTAAGTAAGGTGAGGTTATAAAATTGGGCAAGCGATTTCGTGCCGCAAACGACTTCCAGACTGATTGGCTGATCATTTTCCTTTTTATCGCTTCAATCTTCAATATGATAAGAAATCCGGCTTCGGTAAGGTAATAGGCTACCATGTTCTGTCAGTATATCCGTTACTTCGGGCATTTGAGTCAGTGTCTGTTTATATTTTTCTGAATAAGGATAAATGGAGATGGAAGCGATATTTTTTCTTTCGATACCAATATCTGTATTTCTTAAATAGTGGAGTTGTTTAACCATGATGATGGAGCAGAAAATGATTCCGATGCTAATGATCAGTTGGAAGATAATACACACTTTGCGAAACATATTATTCCCCTGTCCCTTGGTAGCCCCTTTGATGGAAGATTGTAATGTTTTATGGCGGAAATAGCTAAGAACAATTAATATTAATGTATAGGAACAGAGTATGATAACTCCAATATAAACTAATGCTTCTGTAAATACGACTGTTTTATTGGAATGAATCTCCGAGAGTTCCTTGAAAGACGGATACACAAGTTCGATTAGTACCATTCCAACCAGAAGTGCAATAAAAAACAATGTGAAAAATTCGGTAGATAAGAGTGCCAGTAATCCTTTAAAAGAGGCTCCGCATATTTGTCGTAAAGCGAGTTCCCTGTTTCTCATGTGTATTCGGGAAACAAACAATGTCAGGAAATTGAATAAGGTGCAAAGAATAACCAGTCCACCGGCTAATGAAAACAAGAGGATGTGATTGAATTTTATTTCTGTTTTAGTTTGCGGATGATCATAGCGTAAAGACGTCAGAGATGTTACTACCAGTGGTGCTAATTTTATGTCATCTTGCTTTATCTCCATTTTGTCCATTTTTTCCGAAAACTTATTAAAGTCGATTTTGGGATATAATTTGATGTATGTCTCATGTGAGAAGTAGGTCCATTGCTTTTTATCGCTATCACTACAAACGAGTCCGAATGGAATATTACTGTGTTCTGACCAACCCTTTACAATAGCACAAATCTTCCTTTTTTCTTTATCGGCACCGAACTCTATTTCTTTCCCTATAGGATTTTCATTACCAAAAAGTTTCTTAGCTAATGCTTCTGTGATAGCCAGTTCTTTATTATAAGGAATGAGAAAATTAGTATTGCCTGATATGATCTTTATATCGAAGAAATGCATAACAGTAGAATCTGCTTTTAGTATCCTTGTTTCATAAGGTGTACCGTTTAATGCAATGTCGTTTGTCCATGAAGTCGTAGCGCAGGCAATCTCTATTTCAGGGCATGTTTGTTTTAAATATGCAGCTAAAGGTCTTGGAGTATTGCTCATTCCGGATTCGTCAAGAATACTTTTTTGCCGCACCAGATAAATCCGGTCGGCATCTTTGTGAAATGAGTCATAAGTCATTTCATAATGAATCCATAGAGTCCCTAAGGCAAAACAGGTAAACCCGATTGCCAGACCGAGGATACTGATAAACGATTGTGACCGGTATTTCAGCAAATTGCGTATTGCTATTTTGAGATAATGTTTTAACATACCTATTTTATTCCGATTTAATAACTTCCGCCGGATTCTGATTGGCTGCTCTCCATATTCTCCAACCTGTACATAAAGTGATGAGTGCTGCTAATACCAGCCATATTACCGGATAAATCCAGAAGTCTATCCGGGTTTGAAGTACATAACTTTCCACCCACGGTTTCATGATGAGGTAACCGGTCGGGAAGGCAATGGCAGAGGCGACCAATAATAAAAGCATGTATTTCAACAGGAAAGACTGCATGATATGAGGTGTTACTGCGCCGTTCACTTTCCGGATGGCAATCTCTTTGCGGCGTTTCTCACAGTCGAGAGTGACGAGTGAGAAGACTCCGAACAGGGAGATCAATACACAGACCAGTGTCACGAAATCCAGCATCATCAGCAAAGCGTTTTCCGATTTCAGGAATTTACCGTATTCTTCTTCCATATTGTTGATCCGGCAACTTCTGACGTCCGGATTTAGTTTTCTCACTAATGCGTCCAGCCGTTGTTTGCAGTTAGTCCAGGTCCCTTCCTGATATTTGAACAGGATGGAACTGTCGTTAAATTCGGCTTTTTTCTTGAATACCATAAAGCCAGGCTTGCATGGTACTGTCGGAGGTGCAATATAGAAGTCTTTAATGACACCGGAGATTATCCAGGGATTGTCGCCTCCGATTGTTTTCCCGATCGGGTGATCCATATTCAACTCTTTGATTCCGGCCTGGTTGATTAATATATGATCGCTGTTCCCATCGGCAGGGATCTCTCCTTCAAGAAGTTGGAATTCATAAAATTTGAAGTATGCCTGGTTACAGTCGAACATCTCCAAGCTGACGGAAGCAGTGGAATCCTGGCGTCCATCCCATCTGTCTATTGTACTATAAGAACGGGCATAGCGAGGGAAGATGGCTGATATGCTATCGGGAAATATTTCGGTTATAAATGGGACTTTCGCCATTTCTTCTCTTAATCCGTCGATGGACGGATATGTATTAATGCAGGCCCGGTTTGTCCGTTCGAATCCAAAGTCGGCCTGGTTCAGATGGTGGATTTGTTTCATCAGGATTACCGCGCAGAAGATAAAACAGATACTGATCACGAATTGTGCTATCATGCTGACTTTCTGGAATATATTTTTGCTTTTGCTTCCGGTTGAACCTTTTAGCATGGCATTCAGTGTCTTTTGCCTGAAATAATAGATTGGGTATAAGGATAATAAGAAAGAAAGGGAGGCTACGATTGCGGTATATTTAATGGCAGCCAGGTAGATATCCATATTATCCAGTTTTATTTCTGATAACTCCCTGAATGTCGGCAATGCTAATTCTATCAGGATTAAACCGGTGAATAAAGCAAGCAATAAGGTGATCGAATATTCGACTCCAAATAAAACCATCTGGTTTTTATCAGACGATCCGCAAACTTTCCGTAAGGCAATTTCGCGGCTACGCATCCGGATCCGTGTAATAAATAGAGTCAGATAATTGAATAAGGCACATAATATGACCAATCCGCCTGCCGAGGCAAACAGGAGGATATGTTCGTATTTGACTGTTACAACCCGATTGGGACGGTCATAGCGCATGGAGGTAATAGGTGTCAGTACGATCTTATCGACAGAAAATGTTTGGCCGGGTTTCGTCTTATATTCATCGAGTTTTTTTCTGAATGCCTGAATATCGGCACCTTCCCGCAGTCTGATAAATGTTTGCCAGGCAGAGGCATTCCATTCTTTTCCGAAACTGTTTGATTCAAGAAAATCGAACGGCAGATTACTATGCGTATCCCAGGGCTTAACGACTGCACAAATGACCTTATCTCCATAGATATCGATTTCTTTTCCGATAGGATCTTCTGCGCCGAACAATTGTTTGGCAAACCGGTCGGTGATAGCCAGTTTATTATTATTCTGAAGCATAAAATCCCGACTACCGCTGATTAGCTGAAAATCGAACATGTTTACTGTCGCAGAATCGACTCCGATCTTAAATGAAGTATATTCTTTTCCTTTATATTTGAATGCCATCCCCCAGGCTTGCATATTGCAGGCATCTTCCACTTCCGGAAATGTCGCTTTCAGGAAACCGGCTAACGGATAAGGCGTAATTTCCGATATGCCGCTGCTGGACATATATGATTCAACGCGTACCAGATAAATCCGGTCGGCCCCTTTATGAAAAGTATCGTAAGTCTGCTCGTAACGTATCCACAAGGTAGACAGGGCAAAACAGGTAAAACCGATAGCCAGCCCGATGATGCTGATGACGGATTGCGATTTGTATTTCAATAGGTTGCGTATCGCCAGTTTGATATAATGTCGTAGCATATTCATAATATTTCTGTTTATTCGGATTTAATAACTTCTGCCGGGTTGATCCGGGCTATTCTCCAAAGTTGCCATATAATCGTAATGGCAACGATTACTGCCATAAGAAAAAATAAGATGATGAATGGGAGGATACTTATGGTGATGTGGGTCGAATAATTCTGCAACCATTTATTTAACAATAACGCTAATACCGGAAATGCAATGACCGCAGAAACCACAAGTTGTACCAGATTACTTTTAGCGAATATGAATAAAATGACAGTAGGAGTAGCCCCGTTTATTTTACGTATAGCCACCTCTTTTTTTCTTCGTTCCGTCGATAAAGTTACAGATGCATAAATACCCAGTAAACTGATCAGTACGCAGATGACGGAAAAAAGGGAGGTGATCCGAAAGAGGTTTTGTTCGTAATCCAGATAAAAAGCCGAATGTTCCTTCATGCTGTTTATATAGACTGGCGTTGCCGGATTTACATGTTTGAGTAGTTCTGATTTTATCATGTCCGGAAATTCTTTTCTGTATTCCGGCTTTATTTTTACGATACAACTAAAATTAACGCTATTCTCCGGAAAAGGCATATAAATACAAGGAATGACAGGTTCGGAATTTAACTTGAACTGATTATTGATAATATCGGGAATAACTCCGACAATCTGATAGTTTATCATCCCTTTTCTCCAGTAATCTACTCCTATTTGCATGCCGATTGGGTTGGAAGGAAATAACCTGGCAAAAGATTCATTAATAACAGCCTTATCCGTTTCTTCCATAGTATACAGACGGCCTTGTTGTGCTTTTGTATTGATCAGGTCGAAATAATTGGGGTCTGTATATATATGTCCGATATTGGGTTTCGACTTTTGCTCGTCGAGCCCTTCCCAGGTGAACCTGCCTACCCCTAAATACCATGCTCCTGAAAGTCCCATTCCATTACGACAAATCGTTTCTACGTATGGAGTTTGTTCCAGCTTACGTAAGATTTCAGGACGAACAGGCGTTAGTTTGTCTCCGTTAAGTGATACTTCGAAGATGGAAGTCTTATCTTTTTCGCTCAGGCCGTTAGTCAAGCGGTATTCGGTGAGGTCGCTTTGCTCTTTGACGAACCAGGTTGCTCCCATGAATAAAAAGCAAATAACCAACTGTGTAGATATGAATATATTACGCCAGAAGCTATTTTGACGCATGACCTGTGTACTGAAGAGACTTTGTCTGACAGAAATCCGGCCGATCTTATAAATGACCAGCAAACAGATAAGTGCGATCCCGACCAATCCCCATGCACTATATTGTACCAGGAGTATCATGATATAGGACGAGTCCAGTGTGAAGTATAAATTGATACCGCTTACGTACGGCATGATCAATTCTGCAATGATAAAACTTAACAGGCAAGCTGCCAGAAAAGCGATCGACGCTTCTGTAAACAGTAGTTTGAACAATGAGGAGCGGGAGGCTCCGTTTACCTGCCTGATACCACATTCCTTGATTCTGGTAGTGATACGACCGATTATAAATATAACATAATTGAATAAGGCTGTTAACAGAACAAGAAGACCGATGATAAAAAAGAGGTTCTTTGCACTGTCGAACTTCCCTTTGGGATAGAGGTCGGCACGTTTAGCCAGAGGATGTAGTTGAATATTGAGTGCTGCTGTTTCATTCCTCCAACGGGGAAAATTGAGGGTATAATTTTTAAGTTTCTCATTTAACTGCTTAAGGTTGACTCCTTCTTTCAGTTTGACATATGTATTGAATCCGTCGTAATGCATCGAAGATTCCGGGTTGCCGATCCTGCTGTTTGTCGTATTTAGTTCGATGCCGCTATATCTTTCCAATGAACTTTGTTTGGGGAAGTTTTCAATAACTCCCTGTATTGTAAAGGTTTCTTTTGTATCTTCAAAATCATCGATATTGGTAAATGTTTTTCCTACGACATCGATCGTTCCGAAAAGTTTGTAGGCAGTCTTTTCAGTTAATAAGATAGCACCTGGTGTTTTGTCGATATTTTTCCGGTTTCCGTTGAGCAAACGCATTCCGAAGAAGTCCAGGAAATTATTATCGGCGAACAGGAATACTTCGGGAAAATAATGGGTTGTACTGTCAGATGAGGTTATTTCGCATAGCTTATCCGTGTAAGGGCCTAGTTCACAATAAGCCATGTATGATTCTATCTCCGGAAAATCTTTGGCTAATGCTTCGGCTGCATAGTTCTCATAACATACTTTGGGGCCTTCTTCGGATTGGGAATAAAGAAGGTGAATTCTATCTATATCTTTGATATTCCGGTCCCAATTCAGTGACACTCTCAGGGTGTAGGAACAAAAGGCGAAACAGCAGACACCAACAGCTAACCCGATGATACTGATCAGCGATTGTGCCTTATATTTCAACAGGTTGCGTATGGCCAGTTTGATATGGTGTTGTATCATATTCATATGTGTAGGTTGTATTATTCAAATTTAATAACTTCTGCCGGATTTTTACTTGCTGCCTTCCATATTCGCCAATATATGCAAGTGACTGTGATCATGACAAGAGATATAAATAATATCAGGTAGATCCAGAAGGGGATTGTTGTTTGTATAACGTAGTTTTCCAACCATGTTTTCATGATCAGGTAACTGACAGGTAACGCGATGGCTGCTGCCACACAAAGTAATAATAAGTATTCTTTGAAGAACATGCGGACGATTGTTCCGACTGACGCTCCGTTCACTTTACGGATAGCGATCTCTTTCCGGCGTTGTTCGCAGTTAAGGGTTACCAGGGAGAAAATACCGAACACAGAGATGAGGATGCAAACTACCGTAACGAAGTCGAGCAACTTGATCAGGGCATTTTCCGATTGCAGGAATTTGTCATATTCTTCTTCGGCGCTGTCTAATCTGTAGAAGGTAAATTCCGGGTGCTTTTCTTTGATCAATGCGTCGATCCGTCGTTTACATTCCGGCCATTGTCCTTCATGGAATTTGAAAAGCAACATTCCGCTGGAACTGATCGAATAATAGTATTCCTGAACGGTGAACATAATCGGTTTCACCGGTATGGTAGGCGATTCTTTACAGAAGTCGCGTATAACACCGATAACCTGTAAACGGGTTGAATCGAACTTTTGGAAATATTTACCGATCGGGTCCCGCCATCCGAACTCCCGGACTGCTGCTTCGTTGATCATCACTTTGTCCTTTTGATCGTCGTCCTTTAGCATTTTACCACTCAGAAGTTTCAGGTTATAGTAATTGCATATTTGTTCGCCACTGGGGATAAGTTCCAGGCGTATTTCATTTGCTGATGCCGGTTTTTCATCCCATTCCTTCGTTGTCATATATTGTTTTCCTGTGAAAGGTATGAATGCATTATGATTGCCCGGGAGAATAGTTGTAATCATAGGTATTTGTTTCAGTTCCTCCCGCAGACTGGCTTCGGACGATTTGGTACTGAATACGAAAGATGCCCTTCCGGCCCGTTCCACGACACGGTCGGAATGTGAAAGGAAATGTATCTGTTTAATCATTACGACCGTACAGAAGATAAATCCGATACTGATGATAAACTGGAATACCAGGAAGAACTTCTGGAAATAATTCTTTCCGTTCCCTTTCTCCGTCCCCTTGATTGCAGCGTTCAACGACTGGCGGCGGAAATATTGGATCGGGAATAAAGAGATAAAGAATGACAGTACTGCCACAAAAAGCGAATAAAGGATAGCTTCCAGGTAGATTCCGTTGGTGGCCGTATGGATTTCGGATAATTCCCGGAAAGTCGGTAGTATCAGTTCGATCAGCAACATGCCGATGAAAATGGCGGCTAGCAAGGTCAGTAGATACTCTATGGAGAATAAACCCATCAGATGCCGGTCTGAGGAGCCGCACACTTTACGTAAGGCAATCTCTTTTCCGCGCATTCGTATCCGGCTGACGAACAATGTCAGATAGTTGAACAGCGAACAGAGGATAACCAGGCCGCCCGATAATGCAAACAGCAGGATATGATTGAATTTAACGGTCGCTTCCTCTATCGGATGATCGTAACGCAGCCGGGTGATCGGTGTCAATACTAAATGTTCCAGTAGCGTATGATCTTGTTCAATCGTATGTTCATATAGCTTTTTGCTGAAAGCCTTGATGTCTGTCCCTTCCCTGACTTTGATATAAGTAGACCAGTTGAGAGCGCCCCAATATGCATATTGATGATTGGCTTCTATTATATCAAAGGGGATATTGGTATGTGTTCCCCATGATTGGACGACTGCACAGACCGGTCTTTTCTCATTATAGATCATCAATTCTTTTCCGATCGGATTCTCTTTACCGAATAGTTTTTCGGCAAGTTCTTCGGTGATGGCTATTTCTTTATTATCAGGTAACAGGAAATTGGTGTTTCCGCTTATCAACCGGACCGGAAATGTTTTCATCAGGGCGGAGTCCATATCTATTATACAGGATGGATGGGTAATTCCCTCATATTTGAATTCAAAATCGCCACCCCGTGTGTTGCCGGCCTGTTCTATCTCTGGAAATGTCTCTTGCAGGTAAGCCGCCAGCGGGGAGGGGGTGACTGTCGATAAACCGTCTTTGCTGTTTTTGTCTTCGTTCCTGACAAGGAAGATACGTTCGGCTCCTTCACGGAAGTTGTCGTAAGTCATTTCATATCGTATCCATAATGTTGCCAGTGCAAAACAGGTAAATCCCATCGCCAGGCCGATAATGCTGACGATCGATTGCGTTTTGTATTTTAATAGGTTGCGTATAGCAATCAGTAAGTAATGTTTTAACATGGTTTTAATTGTAATTGTATATTGAAAAATACAAAAGATGTGCCAAATGGGTAACTTGTTAGTAGCTATGCTGTTATCGGTTGTGGGGTGTTGGAAACTGTGTGTGTATCCGCACGAATTACGTTCGTTTGCGCACGGTGTTGTGCGAATGATACGAAATAATTAACGTATCTATCTTTCTACTTTGCCATAGAAAATGTAAAGCGGATTGGTTATATTTTATAGTTTTGTGGTTTATAACTCTATAAGTATGCAGATACCCGTATCACGATATATCTTTTTAGTGGCTTTTTGTTTGTTTGCCAGCCTTCATATGCAGGCTCAGTTTCTGGATTACGGCTCCGATCCGGCACGGTTCAAATGGAACATTGTCAAGTTGCCCCATTATAACCTGGTGTATCCGCAGGGTAACGATTCGATGGCTTATAACTACGCCCTCTATTTGGAAAATGCTTATCCGCATTTGCAGAAGACGATCGGGACAGGGATGCAGAAGAAATTTCCGGTGATTCTCCATCCGGCTAATATGTCGTCCAACGGATTGGTATCGTGGGCGCCTCGCCGTATGGAACTGATCACGACGCCTTCCTCCAAACTCGATGGGGTGAGTTGGGACAAACATCTGGTGCTGCACGAGTCGCGGCATGTCCTCCAGACAAGCAAGGTGATGCGTGGCTGGTTCAAACCTTTATACTATATAATCGGTGAGCAGGCGGCGGGTGTTGCTGCCTTTTTCATGCCGAGCTGGTTCCTGGAAGGCGATGCGGTGGGAACAGAGACTTCCATGTCGAACGGCGGGAGGGGACGGTTGCCGGAATTCAGTATGCCTTACCGTGCCCAGATGCTGGGAGAAGGAAAGAATTACTCGTTCGATAAATGGTATCTGGGTTCTTATAAAGATTATACGGGCGATTATTATGCATTGGGTTATAACCTGACTTCTTTTGCCCGCCACCGTTTCGGGGCGGATATATGGGATAAGACGACCACCCGGTATGTGAACCGCTTCTTTGCCATTCCGATGTTCAGCAATGCCTTTAAGCATAATGCCGGAATAAGTATTGACGGACTGTATAATGAGACGTTCGACTTTTTGCGTGACGAATGGAGGAAGATGGACACTGCTGCCGTTATTCCTGATTATCTTTCGCCGAAACCCGGAAAATATACTTCTTACCGTTATCCGCAGGCTGTGAACGACTCGACGGTTATTGCCGTTAAATCAGGTTTGCAGGATATCAATTCGCTGGTTTCGGTAACAAACGGAAAGGAAAAGCGATTGTGTTATCTCGGAACGATCAACAGCCGTTTGAACCTGGCCGGCAACAAGGTGTACTGGACAGAAATTGTCCCGGGCCTGCGTTGGACACATGAAAATTATTCCGTTATAAAACAATATGATTTAGAAACGGGAAAGGTGACGATACTTACTCCCCGCGGGCGTTATCTGGCTCCGGCTATCGACAAGGACAACCGGACGGCAGCCGTTTCCCGTTTTACGATAAGCGGTGAAAACCAGTTGGTGCTGGTCGACCTGGCAACAGGAAAGGAACAGCGTTATTTTACTGTTCCGGATAATACCTTCATCAAAGAGTTAACTTACGATGATAATGGAACGATTACTGCCGTAGCCGTAACCGCTACCGGCATAAGTCTGCTGCAACTGGATACGCAGACCGGTGCATGGAGTGAATTGCTGGCAACCACTTCCGTAAATATTACCTCCCCGCTTTGGAGCAACGGCAAACTGTTTTTTGAATCGGGAGCCAACGGAACTAATAATATCTATTATCTGAATCCGTCGGATACAGCCACTTACCGGTTGACATCTGCCCGTTTCGGGGCTTTCGATCCGGCTTTTACTCCCGGTAAAGACAAACTGCTTTATTCGGATTACCAGGCAGACGGGTATCGTATCGGTTCTTTGGCGGTGGATAGCCTGGAAGCGGAAAAGGCGGACTTGGGCGATCCTTATCATTCTCCGCTGGTTACTTCGCTGGTTGAACAGGAGCAGTTCAATCTGGATTCAGCCAAACTGACTCCTATCGAGTTTAATCCGCGTCCTTACCGCAAAGGAGCGCATACGTTTAAGTTACATAGTTGGGCCCCCTTTTATTATGATGTGGCGGAAGCGATGAATACGGGGGCTGACGATCTGAGTACGATCGTGAAACCGGGCGTTATGGTCCTTTCGCAAAACACGTTGAACACGGCTATCATGCAAGCTGGATGGTATTACAATAAGGGTGAACATCATGGCAAATTATCATTTACCTATAAAGGTTGGTTTCCGGTCATCGATATCGCTGCCGATTATGGCGGTAAAGCATTCGATGTAACCTGGGTGACCAACGACAAGGATAAGGAAGTGGCACAGGCGGCAACCGTAAGACGTACCTTGCTGGAGGCCGAGGCGCGTGTCTACCTCCCTTTCAATCTTACCCGCAACCATTATATCCGGGGAATACAACCGGCGGTTGCCTATTATTTTACTAATGACAGGTATCAACAATATGAAAGCCGTACATACAGCAATTTCCAGTATATCCTGCCGGAAGTATTGTTTTACAGTTACCGCCGGAAAGCCCAGCGTGATATCCTGCCCCGCTGGGGATATCAGTTGCGGTTGCAGTATCTCCAGTCTCCTTTCAATAAGGAAAACTACGGAAGCCTGTATGCCGGACGCCTGACGACTTATTGGCCGGGTATCCTGCGTAATCACGGATTGATGTTGCGTATGGGATACCAATACCAGAGTGTGGACAATAAAACCCTGTATTTACCCAAACATTTGATAGATAAGCCTCGCGGATATAATTTCATGTATCAGACCCGTCAGCAGATTGCCTTTAAGGCTGATTATGCTTTTTCAGTCTTTTCACCGGATCTCAGCCTCGGGCAACTGGCCTATATCCGCCGCCTGCGTGCCAACCTATTTTACGACCTGAACCGTAACCAGGCTGCCAAAGGCCGTGACTGGACAATACAAAGTTCATTCGGTACCGACCTGATCTTTGACTGGAATGTCTTCCGGATGAGCTTCCCGCTGACAACCGGCGTACGGTTGATACAACCGATCGATTATGGCAAATTCCAGGTCGAGGCACTGTTTTCTATCACATTTTAGGAAATAATCGTTCACCCTTCACCTGGCTTCCTGCCAAGGTTTTATTTGTTAATTGGAAATAGGCTTTCGCGGTCATATTAGAAACAATTGAGCTATCAGTTTATAGCGACGGGAGTAACCAATTCCCCTCTCGAGAGGGGAGACAGGTACAACCAGTCACTATAAATAGCTCACATCTGATAAATTCTGAACTATACCTTTATATCCAACTATCATTTATGTAATAGGGAACTAATCGGAAAGCAATATATAACTAATGGTAAACATACTATCCGGTCGTTTTTTGACTGCCATCGTTAAGCTTGCCGACGTAGGTGGTTAAGCTTAACGACGGTGGTCGAAAAGCTTACCGGGCGTGGTCGTTAAGCTATTGGGTTATTTCTTTTGTGTTAATATACTATTGTCGGCGGGTTAATGGGTTATATGATAATTGGTAGTAGTTCAGGGTGAAGGGTTTGTAGTAACCATTCACCCTTTTGCTTAACCGTTCAACTGGATATTGTATTGTAATTGTCATTATATTAGTTATATACGACAGAAAGGTGAATGGTGAACGCTTTTTACCCGAATTATATAGGTGTGCTTGTTTGTCTCCCTGATTTATTCCGTCTTGATAGCTTTTGCCGGGTTTGTCCGTGCCGCTTTTCGGATTTGCCAGATCAGGGTGAGCAGGGAAATACCTGCGGTGATCAGGAAAGCAATAGCGAAAATCCACCAGGATAACGGAGCTTTATTGGCAAAGTTTTCCAGATATTTCGTGATTGCCAGCCAGGAAAGAGGAGTGGCCATTATGAAAGAGAATCCGAGTAGCTTGTAATATTTCCGCAATAACAAATTCATGATGGCTCCTGTCGTTGCCCCGTTCACTTTGCGGATCGCTATCTCTTTGTAACGCTGTTGAATGTCGAAAAGGGAAAGGCTGAATAATCCCATCGAAGAGATCAAGATGGAGACGAGGGTAAAAACGGAATAGATCCGGGCAACCAACCGGTCCTTTTCGTACATGGCACTGATCTCGTCTTCTACAAAAGTGTATTCAAATTCTCCTCCGATAGTCTTGTCATGGAGTTCTTTCAGAAGTTTGATCGCTTCCGACCGGCGTCCGGGGACAATGGATGCCATGAGTTTCCCAGGATAGTATAGTTCATTCTGCACATCTTTGAAAGTCATGATGACGGGAAGATTACGCTGGGAGAGATGCACTACCTGAAATTCGGGAGTAAAACCTTTTACCAGAAGCGAACTGATGCCATCATACGAATCTTTTTCCAGCTCCGTAGGAGGGATTCCTCCTTTACTGAATAATTTTTTAGCCGTTTCATTCATCAGGATTTCTTTTTCGCTCTTCGGAAAGCCGTCTGCGTAAACTGGTATTTGGTATAAATCAAAGAAACTTTTATATAGTTTGACATGAAGTACCTCCTGCCATTCTCCTCCGGGGATGCGCATACTGACCTTGTCGTAGTTATCAGTTGGTAATTCATACGGACTTTCTCCATAGGAGAACGACTGGAACAGAGGGGATGCTTTGAGTGTTTCCTGTATGGCGGAGGAAACGCTTTCAGTCTGTTTCTGTTCTTCTTCACCATAGAACATCTTTGAAGAAGGACGTATAAACCAGGCTTTTATAATGTCTTTAGTCCGGTATCCCAGGTCAGCATGCAACATGAAGTGCAGTTGCTTCATAAAGAAGATGGATGATATGATCAGGCAACAAGTGATAACATACTGCACGACCAGAAACAACGAACGGGTAGCCATCTTGTTTTTTCCGGGGGTGACTCCCTGAAGTGAACGGATGGTTTGCCGGAAGCTATAGTTGAAAAATGGATATAACGTAATAATCAGTGGAAGTCCCAGCAAAAGAATAATGGTTAATATCATATTGAAAGAAGAGCCGACGGTGGCAGTGATACCTAACTGGTTTTCTTGTATCGGCAGGGTGATTTCGATAATCATCCAACTGAGAAAAAGGGAGATAGTTGTCAGTACCAGATTCTCTGCGTATAGCTGGATGAATAATTGGGCGGGTCTTGCCCCGAATACCTTTTTCATTCCCAGTTCCCGGCCTCGTTTAATGATAACGACCGAATTGATATGGATAAAGTTGAACAGTCCGATCAATAAAAGCAAGATCGCAACGAAGGAAAGGATTTTCAGGCTGTCCGGGTTTCCTTGGCGGAATGTATTTACTCCTTTGTCGACAGCTTTGTCCATGTATAGTTTATCCAGTGGGATGACCCGGAAAGAGAAATTTTTTTGGGCGGCTTTATGGTTTTCTGCCTTGAGTTTTTCGTTAATGCGATCCGCATCGATACCGGGATAGGCTAAAGCAACACTAAAGTAATTAACCGGCGGCCAACGCCATTGCAGTTCTTTAGATATCAACAGGTCGAAGGTCAAAGAACTGGGTGTCTCCGTTTCTCCGATAATTCCCTGGACGGTCAGTATGTTTCCGTTATAGTCGACGTTCTTACCGATCGGATTTTCTTTACCGAACAGTTTCCGGGCGAATCGGTTTGTGATAACGGCTCCTTTAGGGTCGGCCAACAGTTGTGCACGGTTCCCTTCTACCAGCGGAAAATCCAGTATCTGAAGGAAAGCAGTGTCTGTAGCCAATACATGTGCTTTGAATTTGTTCTCATCTACCTGTATTTCGACATTACTGAGGGAGACAAAGGAGGTTTTTTTCTCTATTTCCGGTATATCCAGGGGATTGATATAGTTCTTTTTCAGGACCACATTATCTGTTGTAAATAAAAGAGGTATCCGTTCACCGCTTTCCCACTGACGTACACTCAGATATATCCGCTCATGGTTGGTATTGAAATGGTCTGTTGTCGCCTCACTATAGACATACCGGCTGATAATGATCACACAGGCCAGGCTTAATGCCAAACCAAGGACATTAATAACGGTGTATAAACGGAAACGCATCAGTGAGCGTATGGCTAGTAGGATGATTTTCATATATATTGCTTTTATTGTTTACGATCCCTAAACAAGCTTGTTTGCGATGCCTAAACACCTTTGTTTGTGATGGGCAAACAGGTGTGTTTAGGCATCGCAAACAGATTGTCTTATTCTGCTTTTATGGCTTCCGCCGGATTGGTCCGTGCCGCTTTCCGTATCTGCCAGATCAAGGTTGCCAGCGATATTCCGGCAGTTATGAGCAGGGCGACGGCGAATATCCACCAGGAGACGGGTGCCTTATGGGCGAAGTCCTCCAGATACCGGTGGATGGCCAGCCAGGCGATGGGCGAGGCGATGAGGAAGGCGATGCCTAAAAGTTTGTAATATTTTATCAACAACATCCGCATGACGACGGAGGTAGTGGCACCGTTCACTTTGCGGATGGCTATTTCGCGGTACCGTTGTTGCACATCAAACAAAGACAGGCTGAATAATCCCAATGAAGAGATCAGGATGGCGATGAAGGCAAAGACGGAATAGACTACCGTCAGTTGCCGGTCTTTCTGATATAGGGCCTTGTGTTCGTCTTCGATGAACGAATACTCAAAACTACCTCCGAACAACTCTTTATGCAGCTCTTCCAGAAAATGCAGAACCTCCTGCTTGTGTCCGGCTATCGGTATTACCAGAAGTGACTCTTCGGGATTGCTTCTGTGAGGAATAATGATGGGCGGGTTAGTGAATTTACCCCAATGGCCCGGTGTGAAGTCTTTGACAACCCCCAAAATACGATATGGAGGATTGCTGTCCATATCTGTGCCGCTTGAAAACCAGAGCCGTCTTTCCGGTTGTACATCGGTCGATTGGATGTCGGTGATGCCCAATAGCTTTTTCCCCGATTCGGTGAGGTATAAACCGTAACCTAAATCCGGTTCTTCTTTCGGGTCGATTGCTTTGCCTTCTATTACCTCTATATTGAATAGGTTTAGCCAGGAGGGGGCAATAAACGTGAGGGTAAACTCTTTGAACTCTCCGTCGGATACCTTGAATTTGAATCCACCGCTCATTTTGTCTTTGATCGGACTGGGACCATACGTCCACTTTTCAATCAACGGGGAAGCGTCCAAGCGTTGTTGGATGACCTCTCTTAGATGCTTTTTGCGTTCACGCTCTTTCTCCCAGTCTTCCCTGCTGATGTTATTAATTCGTCTTGGTTGAAAGAATCGGGAGGCAATGACATCTTTGATACGGAATCCAGGGTCGGCATCCAGCATGAACTTCAATTGCTTGATAAAGAAGAGCGAGCAGACAATCAGCGTGATGGTGATGATGTATTGGGCCACCAAGAACAGCTTGCGCGACACCACCGACCCCCCGTTGCGGTTGACCGAACGAAGGGAAACGATCGGTGCTTCGCGGCGATACCTTATGAAAGGCATCAAGGTGGTAAACAAAGGAAGCAGGAACAGAATCCCGCCATTGAGCAATAAGTCAAAGGTGCTATTCGTAACGAATGTCAATTCCAATTGATTCTGTACCAGTGGACTGGCCACTTCGATGAACACCCAACCTAGCAGGATGGCAAAAGCCATCATCAGCACATTTTCCAAGTACAATTGGACGAACATCATCAAGCTACCGGCACCGAATACTTTCTTCATCCCCCATTCGCGCCCTCTTTTCAGTATAACCACGGAATAGATGTTGATGAAGTTGAAGATGCCCACTAGGAGTATCATCAACGCTACCATCGACAAGACATAAATATGTGTCGGGTTGCCCAACCGGAAGAAGTGGTTCTCGTAGTTGTTCCTGTTCAGATACACTTCCGACAGGGGATACAATTGGTAGCGGACGCTGTATTTCCAATGTTTCATTAACATGAATTGGTTGTATTGCCGGTTGATCTGCCGGTAATCGGCTTGCGGCTGGAGGCGAACCAGATGGTTGCTCATGCGCTGCCAGTCAGACAATTGTTCGGAAATCACCAAATCGAACTCAATACTGCTAGCTGTGGCGGGTACCCCAATCACACCGGTTATAGTTACTGTTTTTCCTATGGACAAGCGTAGTTGTTTGCCTAATGCACTCTCGTTGCCGAATATCTTTCGGGCGAGCATTTCTGTGATGACAGCCTCTTCCGGCTTGGACAATGTGTTAGTACCGACTAACAACGGGTAGCGGGCGATGTGGAAGAAGTTACTGTCGGCAATTAGGGTTTTACCCAGATATTCGTTCTCGTTGTACCAATAGCTTATCTCCTCTTCCTTTCGTATTTTGCTGGCACATTCCACGCCCGGATGTTCAAGCAGGCTATTGAATGTCTTTTCTTTATTGGGATTGGAGATACCGCAATACATGATCTCGCCCGGGTGCTTGTCGTCTTCGCAGATGGTGGTAAACACCCGATCCAGATCGGGGTAAAAGTGGTCGGTCTGCCATTCGCTATACACATAGCGGCTTATGATGATAAAGCAAGTCAGGCTTAAAGCCAAACCTATGATATTTACAAACGTGTACGTCCGGAAACGCAATAAAGGGCGTATGGCCAGTATAAGTAGTTTCATGGTAAATGTATTATTTCAAAATCAATTCTTCCGCGTCGCCAAAAGTACTGTATCCGGTGACAATAACCTTATCGCCTGCTTGTAATCCGCCGGTGATCTCATACTGCTGTGGGTTCTGTCGGCCGATGCTGATGTTTACTTTGCGGGCTTTTGTCCCGGTCTCGTTCAGCTTATAGATCCATTGGCCGCCGGTCGTCTGGAAGAAGTCGCCGCGCGGGATGACCAGCGCCTCTTCGGGTTGTCCCAGTTCAACCTGTACGCGAAAGCTCTTTCCGATGCGGACATTCTCGGGTGATTCTTCGGTAAAGACAAGATCCACATCGAAGTTACGATCTTTTACTTCCGGTACGACCTTGGTGATGCGTAGCGGATATTTCTTTCCCTGCCAGGTGATGGTGGCGGGAAGGCCTGTCGTGATACGGTCGATATAATATTCGCTGAGTGACGTATGTATCTTGAACTGGTCGAGTACCTTGATTTCGGCGATGGCTTCGGTGCTTTGCACCTGCTGGCCCGGAGTTACCTTGACAAAACTGAGTTGTCCTGCCAATGGGGCGCGGACGATCAGGTTCTCCATGCGTTCCTGGGCGCGGTCGTATTTCTTCCGTTCACGTTCCAGGTCATTCTTCATCAACTCACGGCGGAGGATGGTGGCAGCGCTGTCGTGGCGCAGACCTTCCAGTTGCAGGGCGGTGCTTTGCGTTTTATATTCGAATTCATCCCGCTGTACTTCCAGTTGTGCCTTGCTCTTTACACCCATGCGGAACTCCTCTTCATCGAGGGCGAAGCTCTTTTTCAGGCGGTTGAGTTCATAGGTTGTCTGTAATGTTTGTTTTTGCAGGTCCAGGCTTTTCTGTTCCATTTCGATCTCTTTTTCCTGGAAGGAGATCAACTGCTTTTCCCATTCGTCGCGCTGGTCGTCGATGGTACGTATCAGGTCCGGATTGGTCAGGGTAAGGATGGTGTCGCCCTTCTCCATCATCGTACCTTCTTCAGCTACGATGCGTTCGACGCTACCGGCTTCACGTGCGTTTATCTTGATGGTGAGGATGGGTTGAACCACGCCTTCCACATCCACATATTCCATGAATTTATCGGCTTGTGCTTCGCCGATGATGAGGTTATCCGCTTCGGTGCGCAGTTTTCGTCCGCCTGATGCAACGATCGATACATACACCAGAAGGATGACAAAAGCGATACATCCGGCGATATGCCAGCGGTAACGGTAATATACGGGTTTCTTTTCAATAGGTCTGTCCATTATTTATTTCATTAATTGTTCATAATCGAATGTCAGTTCACGGTTCCGTTCGAAGTCGTAGCCGGTCATGCTGCGCAGACCGTAGTACAGGCTCCAATAATTATATAAGGCTGTTATATATTCTCTTCGTGCCCGGTCCTTTTCGCTGATGGAGGCATTGAGGTCGAGGATAGTCGATTTACCCAGCAGGTACAGTTTTTGGGCAACATCGTTCCTGCGTTGGGCAGTCTGGTCGGTTTTTTGTGCGATCATCACTTTATCAGCCTGCAGGTTGAACTGTTTGACCATTTTGATGACATTCAGTTCGAAGTCGTTGCGTGACTGCTCCACCTCGGTATATACTTTGTCGCGGTTGCTGAGGGCAACTTTTACCTTCCCTTTACCGACACCCCAGTCCAGGATCGGGATGCGTATGCCAAGGCTGACTAATTGTTGATCCAAAGGGTCCCGGTAAGCCTCTTTCAGTTTTTCGTTTGTCTGCGTCAAGCCGAATTGCATATAGAGGTCGGCTTTGAAGCCGCGGGATGCTTTCGCCTGTGCTACGGCACTTTCGCTTTCCAACCGGCGGCGCTGGAGGTATTCCGGTTCCGGATTATTCTCGTAAGCCAGCTCGAGCGCTTGCTTTACTTCCACATTGAAACGGGGGATTTCTTCGTTTAAACTGGCGATCAGTTCCGACGCATTGGTGATACCCAGGTAGCTACGCAATGATTGAATACAGTCGTCTACTTCAATACGCGCGTTCATCATATTAGTCTGTTCGGTCAGGAGGTTCAGTTCCAGTTGTAGCATTTCATTTTCAGTGATCGTCCCGATATTATACCGTCCCTGGGCATATTGATAGAGGGTGTCGGCATTTGCGTAATTATATTGTGCGATTTCCCAGTTGGTCTGTGCGGTGGCCAATTGGAAAAACTGTTGGGTTGCCTGTGCGGCGACCAGTTCGAGTGTTTCTGTCAGGTTCTTTTTTGATTCGGTATAACGGAGAGGTTCGATTTTCCGATCCCATTTGAACTGGTTGTATCCGAACAGGTTTTGTTCGTAGCCGAGCACGATGGGAGTGGTGTTGTACGAACTTGTCTTTTCCGAAAACAAATCGAGTCTTTGCAAGGCTGTTTTCACGAAAAGGCTTCCTCCGGTGAATGGTATATTCTGATTGATCGTGAGTCCGGCATCCACCATCAACTGGTTGCGGTGTACGAAACTTTCGCCTCCGTCGGGTAAGGTTACCGAACTGATCGACCGGTTCAGTGAAGGACTGGAGGTGAAGGTCAGACTGGGTAGCATGTTTGCACGATAGGAACGCCAGTTCCAGTAAGCCGCCCTGAAAGAATGTCGGGCAGCGATGGCCTGTGGAGATTGTTCCTGGGCCATGCGTACGGTCTCAGATAAGGTGAGGCGTAGCGTATCCTGCGAGTAAGCCGGGAAAGCGGCCAGTGCAGCAAGGATTATCGATAATATGTGACTTCTCGTATGTTTCATATATTATTAAAAACAAATAGTATGCCATGTTTTTAATATCTTGAATATTAGACAGTAAGTAGTGCGTCCGTTTTTGTGATCAGTGCGTCAGCGCACAAAAAACGTTCGTATTCGCACGCCCTGTTTATTGTTTTAATGCTTATCTTTACCCCCACATATTTAATATACGCATACGATATGAAACAAGGGAAAATACTGATCATCGACGATAATGAAGATGTGCTTTTTGCACTGAATCTGCTGCTGGAACCTTATGTAGAACAAATTCGTGTGACCACACAGCCGGAGCGTATCGAGCATTTTATGGAAAGCTATGTGCCGGATGTGATCCTGCTGGATATGAATTTCCGAAGGGATGCCATTAGCGGGCAGGAAGGTTTTTTCTGGTTGGAGAAGATAAAGAAGGCGGATCCGGATGCCGTTGTCCTTTTTATAACAGCTTATGCCGATACGGAAAAAGCCGTGCGTGCCATCAAAGCCGGTGCGACGGATTTTATCCCTAAACCCTGGGAGAAAGAGAAGTTGCTGGCCACCTTATCTGCCGCCTTGAAACTTCGTGAAAGCCGTACGGAAGTGCGGTCGCTGAAACGCCAGGTAGCGGCTCTGGAGAGTTCGGATGAGGAAGGTTTCGAGATTATCGGTGAGAGTAATGCCATGCAGGAAATCTTTGCAACGATCGAGAAGTTACGTCATACGGATGCCAATATCCTGATCCTGGGGGAGAACGGAACAGGCAAGGATCTTGTTGCCCGTGCCCTGTACCATCATTCGCCGCGTAACGGACAGGTCTTTGTAGGTATCGACCTGGGAAGTATTCCCGAGTCGCTTTTTGAAAGCGAACTGTTCGGTTATGAAAAGGGAGCCTTTACGGATGCCCGCCGTGATAAGCCGGGGCGTATGGAGGTGGCAACCGGCGGGACTTTGTTTCTGGACGAAATAGGGAACCTGAGTATGCCGATGCAGGCCAAACTGCTTACTGCGATCGAAAAGCAGCAGATCACCCGGCTGGGGGCTACCCGTCCGGTTTCGATAGATGTCCGCCTGATCTCCGCTACCAATATGAATATTCGTGCAATGGTGGAGGAGGGGACTTTCCGCCAGGACTTGCTTTACCGTATCAACACCATCGAACTGCATATTCCTCCTCTTCGGGAGCGTGGTAATGATATCCAGTTGCTGGCGGATTATTTCCTGATACGCTATGCCCGTAAATATAAGAAAGAGATAAAAGGTTTATCCCGCGAAGCCCGGAACAAACTGCAAAACTATAACTGGCCGGGAAATGTCAGGGAGTTGCAACATGCCATCGAGCGGGCAGTGATCCTTTCCGACGGATTGATGCTGAAACCGGAGAATTTTATGCTCCAGCCTTCCGTTACCAAAAAGAAAGCGGAACTGGAAGAACTCAACCTCAGCATTCTGGAAAAAGAAGCGATCGAACGTGCTTTGCGGCGTGCCGACGGGAATGTGACCCGTGCCGCCGAGTTGCTTGGTATTACCCGTTTTGCCCTTTATCGGAAATTGGATAAATTGGGCCTATGAAACGGTATACCATCCTGATAAAGATCGTTCTGATCGTCCTGTTGTCGCTGACAATTGCGTTCCTGATACTGAAAAGCCTCTATTTTACTTCGGTAATGATGAGCGCTATCCTGATCGTATTGGCTTTCTCATTGTATCTGGACCAACGTAAAACAATTCGCCGGATGGAACATCTGATTGCGAATATTCATTACGGAGACCTGAATCTGTCTTTCCCGGTTCCTACTTCCGGAGGGGCGGAAGCTGAGTTGACCCGTTCGATGAATGAGGCCCTGAATGCTTTTCGTTCCCGGCTTTATAATTCGGTGGTGGCGGAGGCTGAGACAGAAGCCTGGCAGAAACTGATCCGCGTATTGACGCATGAGATTATGAACTCGATAGCCCCTATTATTTCCCTGTCGGAAACGGTGACGGAGCGTGCCGAATTAAACGGAATGAACGAGCGTGACTACGCAATCATGTTGCAAGCCATACAAACGATTCACCGTCGGAGCAAAGGGTTGCTCGACTTTATCGAAAACTACCGGAAGTTGACCCGTATCCCAACGCCGGCCATGCGGATATTTCCTGTTTCGGCCTTATTTGACGATTTGCAGAAGCTGGTTCCAATGGATGGAGTCAATGTTGTTTATTCTATCAGGCCGTCCGAATTAAGATTATATGCAGACCGGGGGATGATTGAACAGGTACTGATTAATCTATTGAAGAATGCGGTAGAAGCCTGTGGCGACAGTATCCGTCCCGAAGTGCGTGTAGAGGCTTTCAGACAAGATGGGATACCGGTGATAACCGTATCGGACAATGGTAGCGGGATTGTACCCGAAGCATTGGATAAAGTATTTGTCCCATTTTTCACCACTAAACCGAAAGGCTCAGGGATTGGACTTAGTGTATGTCGTCAAATCATGAACCGTCATGGAGGAAATATTATGGTCGCTTCCGAAATCGAGAAAGGGACGACTTTTACTCTTCAGTTTCTTGATACGCGTATTCTTTAAAAGTTTTTTTGATATTCCAAATATTAACAAATATCCGCGTAGTTCCCGTAGGACTATGGTTTAAAATTGACGCAAATATAGTGTAATTTTCTTATAATTTAATAATAATACCCCGTAAATTTCACATAAGTGTTAATTTTTTGACTGAAAACAGATAGGCTTATAGTGTCTGGTTAACAATTACATCCTATTAACGGTACACAATTAGATAACAAACGAAATCGGCAAAAGTTCATTAACATTTATTTGCTAGAATAAAAGCATCTACACAAGCAGAAAAATCACCTAAAATAAATTTATACAATCTTGCTAATCAGGAGTTTAACAACACAAAACCCATACCTTTTCCGCTCTGTTTTCGATGCTGCGAACGGAGTCACAACGGACTCACAACGGAGTCAGAACGAAGGCATACCAGGGGTAAAACGGGATTAAAAAGGTTTCATACTGTTAACTTATCCAAAAAACCGACACGATTCATTGTTCGTTTTATTTATGCTTATTTAATATATACACAATGCAGCGCGGACCTATTTAACATCTGGTATATATTTATTTCAAAAAGAAATATATGTTATTATTTCTCTCCCTTTGAAAACTCTTGTTACCATAGTCCTACGGGAACTACGATTTCTAGTGTTAATATTATTATCTGATTTAATACATAGTGTCTATGAAGAAGAAGCTAACATTTATCTTGCTGTACCTGGTTATAGGTATCTGTACAGCAATGGCTCAGTACACGAAAGTGACGGGTACCGTCACTTCGGCGGACGATGGAGAGCCGATTATCGGCGCCTCTGTTATGGTTAAGGGTACGACTATCGGTACTGTGACCGATATAGACGGTAAATTTACTCTTAACGTTCCGCAAGAAGGGAAAATCCTACAAATCTCTTATGTAGGTATGAATTCACAGGAAGTAGCCGTAAAGCCGGTCGTGAATGTTTTTTTACAAACCGATACGCAGAATCTGGATGAAGTGGTTGTTACCGCCATGGGTATCTCGCGTTCGGAAAAAACGCTGGGTTATTCGGCAACAACCGTAAAAAGCGATGAAATTATCAGTTCGCGTACTACTAACGTAGCAGATGCTTTGTCCGGAAAAGTGGCCGGTCTACAGGTTAGTTCTACATCTGCTGATCCGGGTGCCGTAAGTAATATTACGATTCGCGGATTTAGCTCCATTAATGGTGACAACCAGCCGCTTTACGTAGTAGACGGTGTGCCTTTGCAGAACAGTATGGGTTCGGGAAGCGGTAAAAACGTAGCCCTGGGCGGTATCAGCAACGTGGCTTCCGAAGATATCGAGTCGATGACGGTTTTGAAAGGGGCGGCAGCAACTGCCTTGTATGGTAGCCGTGCGGCAAATGGTGTGATCGTAATCACTACCAAGTCGGGAAAAAGAGGCGACAACCGTAACTTCTCGATCAATTATAGCGGTAGCGTACAGGCTCGTATGGTGTCGCTTTTACCTGATTTCCAGAATACCTTCGGACAGGGATGGAACGGCGCACAGACCTTCATCGAGAACGGTTCGTGGGGTCCTGCAATGGATGGCTCTATGCAAGTCTACGGTCCGGTATGGAACAATCAGCAGCTTATCCACGAATACAGTGCAAAGAAAGATAATGTGAAAGAATTCTTCGAACCGGGGTGGTCACAGAATCATACACTTTCTTTAAGTGGTGTGACGAACGATGCGAAGATGGATTATTATCTGTCTTATTCATATACGAATGATGATGGTATCATGCCTTATGATTATGATACGTATGAACGTAATACGATCGCTTTCCGCGGCAACTATAAAGCAAACGATTGGTTGAAGGTTTCTTCTTCTGTTAACTTCGCACGGAGTAGCACGGATGCCGTAGGTAGTTTCCAGGGTACTTCCGTAATTGACGGTGTGCTCGAATTGCCGCGCGACGTCTCTGTTGTGGATATGAAGAATACAAGCTCGGCATTCAATACGCCGGAGGCTTATTTCACTCCTTATGGCATCACCAACCCTTATTGGGCATTGGAAAACAATTATAACCATACGGCTTCAAAACAGGTATACGGAAAGGTTCAGTTGGATGTAAATCCGATCAAAGACCTGCGCCTGTCTTATCGTATGGGATTCGACTATACGGATTACGACCGTAAGGTGGGCAGTCCCCAGATCGCTCTTGACGATGCTTTGATTAATAACGATTATGGATATGCCCCGTCGAATATGAACCAAAGCGGTTATGTGTATGCTGCATACGGACGCCGTTATGAGTTCAATCATGATTTCCTGGCAAACTATGCCAAACGTTTCCTTGATAACCGTCTGGATGTAAACGTGAATGCGGGTGTCAATATGAATGAACGCAGCGCAACTTCTATGACCGGTCAGACCGACGACTTGACTTTCTACAGCGGGTTCTGGGATCTGAGCAACGGTGCGACAAAGACAACTTTGTCCGAGAGCCAGAGCAAACGCCGCCTGGTAGGTCTTTTCGGTGATGTTACCCTGGGATGGGATGATATGATTTATTTGAACGTGACAGCCCGCAACGACTGGTCGTCTACATTGCCTATCGACAACAATAGTTTCTTCTATCCGGGAGCTACGTTGAGCTGGATTTTCACGCAATTGATTCCTGAAAACAAGATATTGACTTTCGGTAAGGCTCGTCTGGCGTATGGTAAAACCGGTAATGACGCCTCTCCGTATCGTACGGGTGTGACTTATGTACAGGGTACGGCTCATGGATATTATGGTAGCGATGTGGCTAAGTTCCCCATGAACGGAGTGAATGCCTTCATGTCGTCCAACACAAAGGGTAGCAATACGTTGAAACCTGAAATGACTTCGGAGTTTGAAGTCGGTTTGAACTTGCAGTTCTTCAACGGACGTTTCGGAGTGGATGCCGCTTATTATAACCGTAATACGAAGGATCAGATCTTTACCCTGCCGACCGATCCGTCGACGGGTTATAGCTATATGGTAACCAACTTCGGTGAAGTAAGTAACAAGGGAGTCGAATTGGTGATCAATACGGTACCCGTACAGACGAGAGATTTCCGTTGGGATTTGAGCTTCAACTTCTCAAAGAATAAGAATGAAGTAATTTCATTGCCTGAAAGCCTGGAAGGTGGTAAAGTCTCCATATATGATTTCTCAGCAGGAAATGATGCTGTTTATATGTATGCCGAACAGGGTAAACCGATGGGACAGTTCTATACTTATTTGCCTAAATATACAGCCGATGGCAAGCCTATCGTGGATACAAACGGTCAGCCCGTTTTAGGTACAACGGTTGAAGATACCGGAAAGAATATGAATTTCGACTGGACAGGCGGTATTAATACGGCTTTCACGTATAAAGATTTCACGCTGAGTGCTGCTTTCGATATCCGTAAGGGTGGCTACATGTTCTCCCGTACGAAAAACCTGATGCAGTTTACCGGTAACGGTATCGTGACTTCTTATAACGAACGTCGTCCTTTCATCATTCCTAATTCGGTGCGCGAAAATGCCGATGGTACTTATACGGAAAACTCCACCCCGATTTATTTGGGCAACGGAAGTTATCAAACTTATTTTAATGATTACGGTTACGGTTTTGGTGGCGAGGCTTATTTGCTGGATCGTTCGTTTGTCAAGTTGCGTAATATCAGCCTGACTTGGAACGTACCTAAGAAATGGGTTCGTAAGATGTCGTTGAGCAATCTTTCCGTGACGGCATTCTGTAACAATGTCTTTACTTGGACTGCCTCAGATAACTATTATGTGGATCCGGAGTCGACTACAGTGTCTCAGGCTTCTTACGGTGATTTGGCAACGCAATTCGGTGAGCTTTATACCAATCCGTCTTGTCGTGTATTTGGCTGTAACCTGAGTGTTAAATTCTAAAATTAAGGAGAAAGAAGATATGAAAAAAATAATATTAGCATCTGCCCTGGCATTGGGGTTGGGTTTCAGCTCTTGTAACAGTTATTTGGATATCAATACCGATCCGAATTCGCCGGCCGAAGAGAATATCGAAACCTATATGTTGATGCCTGTCATCGAGATGAACATGGCTTCGAGCTATGGTAACTTTTTGCGGATTGCCGGCGGTTTCCATGCACAGCAGTATGCCCACCTGTTCGGTACCAGCAACTATGTGGATTATTCACAGTTCAATATGTCGGCTACGCGTAGCAGCGGTACCTACACACAGTTCAATCAGAAGGCCCTCTCTAACTTGAAAACGCTAATGAATAAGTCGGCCGCCGAAGAAGATTGGGGAACTTATCTTGCCGGTACTGTATTGAAGGCTTTTGTCTATGAAGCTTTGGTAGACTGTTATGGCGAAGTGCCTTATACGGAGGCCATGGATTTGGATAACTACCCTACGCCCAAGTACGATGACGGACAGACGGTGTATGAGGGGGTGATTGCAGAGATCAACGCAGCTTTGGAAAATGTGGTTGCTTCGAGTCCTGTTTGTACGAACTTCCTTTTCCCGTCGGCAACGGCTGGCAAGTGGATTCAGTTTGCGAATGCATTGAAATTAAAAATGCTGATGCGTATGTCTACGGTGAAGGATGTGAAGTCTGAAGTGGCTGCTCTGATCGCGGAAAATAATTTTCCTGACGAGGATGTTAGTTATAAAGATTGCTGGAATAATGTGCCGGGAGCCATGAACCCGTTTTATTCGGAAGAATTTGCTACGACTTGGGGATCTACTCAGACTAATATTGCGGCCAACCTGGCTATCATCGGTACTATGCGTATAGAAGACAGCGAAGGTAATGTTGTGTATGAAGACCCTCGTTTGCCTAAATTCTTCGATAAAAACAAGGCCGGACAATATATGGGCGGTATCTCGGGTACTAACTATCCGAAATCGACTACTAAGTTACAAGATTGGTGCCGTCCGGTGGCCAGCTACGATATGCCGGTTTATTTGATTACGTTGGCAGAGATCGAGTTTTTCAAGGCTGAGTATTATGCCCGCTACGGTTCGGCCGTTGAGGCTGCTTCGCATTATGCAGCTGCCGTTGAGGCTTCTTTTGCTTCGGCTGGTGTAGGAGGGGCAGCTGAGTATGTGGCCCGTTATCCTTATAATGCAAGCAATATGGAACAGAGTCTGGGTATTGCCAAATGGGTAGCACTGTCTGGTGTGAATCCTTTCGAAGCCTGGTGTGAAATGCGCCGTCTGAATTATCCGGCATTTGGAAAGGCGAAGGGTAGCGATTTCTATACTGAAGGTGATCAGGATTCTTATAATGTGTCGGCTTATGTTCCCGGTACGTTGTATACTCCGATCCTAGTATTCGGACAAGTGGGAGAAAATAAGCTGTTGGAACGTTATCCGTATGCAGAAAGTTCTTCTTCGCGTAATGAAAACACGCCCGATTTCCCGGGTTATACATCACCTGTGTTCTGGGGTAAATAAGTAATCATTCAATATAGAGAAATATGACGATGAAAAGTAAATTAACATATATGATAATATCCGTACTGGCTGTTTTTTCGTTGGCCGGTTGCGGGGATGATAGTACGGAGGGAATGACCTTTATAACCTACTATCCGGAGTTGACTTTGGAAAATTCGGCGGATGGAGGTACAACACTTTATTGTGCCAAGGGAGGTACGTTTACCGATCCCGGTTATACAGCGATTCTGAATGGTGAAGATGTGACCGATCAGGTGCAGGTGGATTCTAATGTAAATATGGACAAGTCAGGCATATATACGGTGGCTTACTCGATTGTGAATGCCGACGGATTCGTTACAACTGCCAGCCGTAAGGTGATCGTGACAGATCAGAATGATCCGGTAGAAGGCGTATACTACGTTGATCCGGCAAGTTATCGTGTCAGCAGTGCCGGCGAAACGCCTTATGGTGCCAGCTACGAAATGACTGTGTTCAACAATGGCAACGGTACGTATGCAGTGAGCGACTTGCTGGGCGGTTGGTACGACAAGCGTGCTAATTACGGTATCGCCTATTCTATGCCGGGCGATATTAAAGTCTCTGAAGATGGTTCTATAGAGATGCTTTCAAGTTCAGTTGCCGGCTGGGGCGATTCGGCCGACTATATGAAAGAGGGTAAGTTCGATTCGGCTACAAATACGCTTTCCTGGCAAGTTGGATATGCCGGTTCCATGGATTTCTATGTAACAATGACTAAACGATAAGGATATGAAGAAAGTAATATATTTATTGATGATGTGTGCAGGAGTCTTGCTGTCTTCCTGCGAGAAAGACGAAATCGGCGGGACAGCTACCGAGGCCCTTGCCGGTGAATGGACTGTAACGGTGGATGCTGTCGACGGAAGCGGTAATGTGGTTGAAGAGGATTTCTTCGGATTGGGACGCGTTATGCTGAATACTTACAATACAGCAGCTAATCTGCCTACAGAAATGTATGTGGATGATCTGGGGAACTTCTGGGAATATAAAGTAAAGGTTCAGTCAGATGTAAATACGTTGACTTTTGCCACATCGGGAGCTGCAACAAATGAGGTCGGCGATCCGATCAATGTAACGATCGACGGTGGCAAGATTTTGCCGGGAGCAGCTACGACGCCTCATGGTACGCCAGCTGACAGTATCGTATATTACGTCTCATTCAGTGACGACGAGTATCCGGCTCAATACGGCTATGCCAAATACAAAGTGTCCGGATATCGTTATACAGGACTTGCCGTTGATGATTAATAGGGACATATACAATATATCAAGCTAATCGAAATTTTTTACTAGACACACAAGTTGGCCGGAGTGAGTAGGGATACTCGTTCCGGCCTTGTTTTTAATTGTACTATTCATTGTGTCTGATTATAATTACCCTGCAATTTCCGGGTACACGTTCCATATAACAATAGTCTACAAAAGCTCTGTTATCTTCTTTTTCAGATCGTTGGGTTTGATCGGTTTGGCTACGTAGTCGCTGAATCCGCTCTGTTTCACCCGTTGTTCGTCTTCGGCAAAGGCAAAAGCGGTTACGGCTATAATAGGGATAACGGTATTATCTTTGCGTATCTCTTTCGTTGCCTGATATCCGTCCATAAGCGGCATTTTCAAATCCATGAGGATCATGTCCGGATGATATTTTCTGTATAAGTCTACTGCTTCCTGACCGTTCCAGGCATGTACCAGGTTGTATTCCTTGAGGATTGCTTTTATATACGTGTAGTTGCTTTCGTTGTCTTCGGCAATCAGTAAGGTTGACTTTTTATTGTTATTCTCAGTAAAGGCATTATTCTGTATTTCTATTTGTACAGGTTCTGCCGCAGCAACGTGCGATTCTTCAATAACCGTATCGGGTAGGGTGAACCAGAAAGTCGAACCTTGTCCCAGTTCAGATTCCACGCCGATCTCTCCTCCCAGCTTCTGTACGATCATCTGGCTGATAGACAGTCCGAGCCCGGTTCCCTGAGCGAAACTGTCTAACTTGACAAAGCGCTGGAAAACGCTGTCTTTGATCTTTTTATCGATACCGCATCCGGTATCGGAGACAAAGAATAGTAATTTGCCGTCCTTATGTTGATAGCCGAAACGTATTCCGCCTTCTTTGGTGAACTTGATGGCATTGTTGATAAAGTTGGTTATTACCTGCGACAGGCGGTTCTTGTCTGTCCGGATGATGCAATGGGACATCTTTTCGATAAATGAAACCTGCACGCCTTCTGCTGCTTTCAGGCGGGAGGTCTGCTCTATATCACATAATAACTGATTGATATCGACATCTGAATAAACAAATTCGAGTGTATTGGCCTCGATCTTGGACAGGTCCAGAATATCATTGATCAATTGCAACAGGAGTTCATTGTTGTTATTGATAATATTGATGTATTCTTCGCGTTCCTCCAATTCTTCGGTCATGGCAAGCAGGCCGGAGAAACCGACAATCGCATTAAGCGGCGTACGTATCTCATGGCTCATATTTGCAAGGAAGGCCGATTTCAGGTGATCCGATTCTTCCGCTTTTTCCTTAGCCAGTCTCAATTCGTTCTCAGCTAGTTTCTGCTTGGTGACATTTTCTTTCTTGAATACTACCCCCAAAAGATTTTCCTTTGCATCGAGTATCGGGTTGGCAAATACATGTGTATATTCACCCGGGGCACATTGCTTGACGAGCTCAAACGGTTTCCGGCTTTCCATGGCGGAAATCAGTGCACATTCATCGCAGAATGGTTTTTGCCCGTCTTTAACCAGGCAACAGTTTCTAGGACCATATTGCGGACTGCAAGGCATTTTTATCTGATTCTCCCATTTGACCGAATAATCCGGTTTGATGAAACGGATAGAAGACTGTATGTTATTCATAATAATAACATTGTCTTTCTGCAGGTCCATCAGTTCGTCTTTCAACCGGTTGGTTCTGAACAGGAAGAACAGGATCATTATCAGGAAAAGCAACAATACGCATGCAACGATCAGCAGGATCTCAAATCTGTATTTGATAAACAGATTGCCCTCCACATTGATCAGCGTGGAATCGGCAGGCAGACGGTCTCTTTCTATATTGAACTCTCTTAGTTTTTTGGCATCGAAAGTATATCCGTTGGGAATACTTACTGCCTTCATCTCTTTTTGGAGTACTTTCTTTGTTTGGATATCGATAGCCTGTTTGGCAAGATCTTTACCGATGGAACGATATTTAGGCATGTAACCGCCTATTGCCCAATGGCTAAGTCCGATAGAAGTCAGTGTAATAGCCGGAAGATTCGGGTTACCTGCCATCATGGTGTAGGTTGCGTTACCTACATAATACCCGTCGTTTACATCTACACGCCAGGTTCCCAGTAGGATTACGGTTTCCTTTGGAAGTCTCTTTATTTGTTCGACAATGGTGTAGATATTATTTTTCCGGCCGTCCAGTAGTATGAGATTCTGGTCCGGGAACTTTTTCATTTCCTTTTTTACCAGTGCTTGCAAGGAGATACCTCCGTAGCTGTTATCCGTTATTAAAGCAAAATGTTTTGTTGCGGGATAAAGATTCAAAGCCAGTTCTATATTCTTTTTTATATCATAATTATAGATAAAACCAGACAGATAGAATCCGTTGGCTATGTAACTTTGGATATCGATACTCTCCGGGTCCCAGTCTGCCATTACGGTATTGGAGTCCGGCAGAATAACTGCATTTCGGCTAACCATCCCACACAGGATAGGAATATCTTTTAGGATCGGTTCATCCTGCGACAGGTAAGAAGACCATCCTTCCTGGCCTAGAATGACTATGGCCTGCGGAGTGTTCTCGTTGTTATATTTTTTTAGTAAGGTTGCCATTTTTCCTTTCCATAAAGGAGCCTCCGGCAAACTTTTACAGTTCATGTTTTCTATGATGACCGGAGCTGTACCTCCCAGACGTTTGTACTCCTCCATGAATTCGGAGATATTTTGCGTGGTATTACGAGTATCCGGGTTATAGGAGCTGATAATAAGGATCGGATGGGTGTCTTCAGCATGGGCCGGGATAGACATAATAAGACATACAAGTATGAATAGTATTTGTATGTGGCATATAATATTTCTTAGAATCACTTTCAACATTGATATCTTCTCTGTTACTGTCTGTTTCCCGGCTACAAAAATAGGAATTATTTGTGATCTATGTAGAACTATGGTCAATAAAAACAGAAGAAAATCAAGGGTATTATATTTCTATCATGATTCCTATACTGGGCAACATCGTTCCCGTCATGCGTTCTACCGGCTTCAATTCATACCGTTGTTCGCCTTTAGGGGCATCGGGGTTCAGTATTTTACCTGTTTTTATATAGACGTCCTGTTCTTTGTATTTCGAATTAAGTACGTTCTGAAGATCGATATAGAATCCGAGCATTACTTTTTTCAGGTAGAATGTTTTATCTATGCGCAGGTCCAGCTGGGTGAATGGTTTCAGGCGTTCGCTATTGAAGCGGCTGTAGTCGTAATAGAGACTGCCGCTGGCATCCCAGGCTTCCACATAACTGCTTTTCTCCACATCGTAAGGCGTGTATGGTGCGCCGCCTACTACCCGGAGTTTGGCGCCTATGTCCCAGTTTTTGGGGAGTGAATAGGTGCCGCTGAAGGTGAACAGATGTTTGTTATCCCAGGCGGAAGGAAGGTATTTACCTGTATTTCTTCCGTCTTTATATTCACTGCGGACATAGGTGTAGGAAGCAATGAAAGTGAGTCCTTTGTAATTATACCAGCGTCCCATCAGTTCCATTCCGTAAGCTCGTCCGGTAGCGGTGGAGGTGACGGCTTCATTTCCCAGAACACCGTAGTCGGTTCCTTTCGAAGCCAAAGGAATGCTGTCGATGACCGACATCGGATAGCGGTTATAATGTTTGTAAAACCCTTCGGCTGTGAATTTAAGGAAAGAGGAGGGACGATATTCCAGTCCCAGTCCGGCCTGGTCGCTGCGGATATATTGAAGGGCGTTTCCCTTGTTGACATAATTCCCGTCGTTATCCTTAAATCCCATAACGGTGTACGGAGGTAACTCATAGTAACGCCCGGCGTTGGCATTCAGGTAGATATCGCCGGCTATCCGGTAAGACAACGAAAGGCGTGGCGAGAGTTGGTCAAGCATATTCTTCATTTTAGATGAATAATTGTTGGCATCGGCACGAAGTCCCAGCGAGGCGGTAAAACGCTCATTGTCGCTTTCGTAGATGGCGGTGGCATACAATCCCCATTTCCAGATTCCCAGGTCGGTCTGATAGGTGATCTCACGGGGAATAGTGGTAAATTGTTTCTGGAATGTATGGTTTGTATACTCCGAATAATCGATGTTGCCACCTGCCTGGAGTTGTATGTAAGGGAGGCGGAAGATATTTTCGCTACGGAGTTTGTTCTCTATCTCGTCCGAGCGGTAATTGAGCGTAAGATTTTCCGGCATGCTTTCGTCGTTATCCCGGTATTTGATGTTTTTGTTGTTCATCTGGCTACGGCTGACGATAACTGAATAGATGTTTTTCCCGGTATAATGCTTGTAGACGGCTCCCAGGGTATAGGTCTTTTGTTTTACAACCGGCAGGTAAGCCAGGATATATTGGTTCTTTTCGCTCATATCTTTCATCCCGGTATTCAGTTTCATATCATCTATGGCTCCTAATCCGAGAAAAGTGAGTTCGTTTTTCTTGTTGAAAGCATGTTTGATCTTGAACTGGGCATCGGTGAAAGTCGGCAGGAACGGCAGTCCGATCATGTCGAACAGAAATTGCAGATATGAACGCCTGATGGAGACCTGGTAGGTTGTTTTGTCGCCCATCGGTCCGTTAACCGACAGTCCGACATCGGAGGCTCCGACCACCCCGCGCAGGGAAAACTTTTCTTTATTCCCGTCCTGTAGTTTGAAATCCAGCACGGAGCTTAATGCATTCCCTCTGGCAGCGGGAAATGCTGCCGAATAGAAGTTTACTTCGCGTATGAAATCAGGATTAATGATTCCGACCGGTCCGCCCGAAGCACCTTGTGTTGAAAAGTGATTGATATTCGGAATTTCTACTCCATCCAGGAAGAAACGGTTCTCAGAAGGACCGCCGCCTCTTACCATCAGGTCGTTCCGGAATGCAGCTGTGGAAGCGACTCCGGGAAAAGATTGTACGACACGCGATATGTCACGGTTACCTCCGGCACTCTTTTCTATCTCTTTGAAGCCTATAACGCGCAGTCCGAGCGGACTTTCGGCTGTTTTACGAAACGGGGAAGCCACAACACTGACTTCCTGCAGGTTTTCGCTGCCCGGCTCCAACTCGATCGGAAAAAATATATCTTTATTGGCAACGCGGAACTCGGCGGTTACTTCCGGCTTATATCCCAGGAAGGAAGCCTGAAGACGATAACTGCCGGGGGCGACTCCGGTGATCTCGAAATTACCGACGGAATCGGTTGCTGTTCCTTGTGTTGTGTTCCAGATCACCACTGTTGCGTAAGGCACCGGTTCACCACTTGCAGCTTCCTTTACGATCCCTTTTATGGAATAGCTTTTCTGGGCCTGCATGAACTGGATGCAGGCAATAAATAATACCAGGAAGATATATGCTCTTTTATACATCGCTATCGGTTTTTTGGCAAAGATACTATAATATTAGGGAAGGATTGGTTCTAATAGGATATGAACTGTAATTATTGCATCATTACCGGGCGCATACTAGGATTCCCCAAGTTCTTATCCGGTGAAGGATGGAAATATCATATATTATGATACTGCATTTTCATATATTATGCGAATTAAGTATTATAATATATGAGAAAGTAATATCATAATATATGATACTAATGTTCTTAGTATAGGGTTGACTTTGCCTGAAATAGGGTTAATGCATGCCTCTGCCTAACTCTGTTTAATTTTCCTTACCTTTGCAGTCAAATGCAAGTATAGTAGTGCAGAATCAGATGAAACGGGAATTACAGCAGACGGCTGACGGTAGCCATACATTATTTATACCGGAGATGGATGAACATTACCATTCGGTAAACGGGGCGGTACAGGAATCGCGCCATGTATTTATTGAAGCCGGATTGCATCATCAGGCAAAAAAGGATATCACTGTTTTTGAGATTGGTTTCGGGACAGGGTTGAATGCTTTCCTTACTTTACTGGATGCAGAAGAGAATAATCGTTCTGTGAACTATTATTCCATAGAACTTTATCCGCTTGGAGCCGAACTGGTCCGGGCGCTGAATTACGGCGACGTGATCTGTCCGGAAAAGAAAGAATGGTTTGAGGCCCTGCATGTTGCCACCTGGAATGAAGCTGTAAGAATAACCGATCGTTTCACTTTGCATAAAATACAGGGAGATAGTAATCACTGTGAATTGCCGGAAGAAATAGACCTCGTTTATTTCGATGCTTTTGCTCCGGATAAGCAACCGGAAATGTGGAGTCAGGAGATATTCGATAAATTATATGCGCATATGGCGGAAGGAGGAATCCTTACCACCTATTGTGCCAAAGGAGTAGTCCGCCGTATGATGCAGAAGGCCGGGTATTCCGTTGAAAGAATACCCGGCCCTCCGGGAAAACGCGAAATGCTCCGCGCTATAAAGTCTTCATTATAGAAGTGCGTCGATTTTAGCTACGAAAGCCGATTTCTGTGCTGCACCTACTTGTTTGTCTACTAATTTCCCGTCTTTAAAGAAAAGAACGGTCGGAATATTGCGGATACCGAACTGGGCAACGACATCGTTGTTGTTGTCTACGTCCATTTTACCGATTGTAACCTTACCTTCGTATTCGGTAGCCAGTTCGTCGATGATCGGACTTACCATGCGGCAGGGGCCACACCATTCAGCCCAAAAGTCAAGGACCATAGGCTTGCCTGCGTTTACTAACTCTTCAAAATTTGCATCTGTAACTTCTAGTGCCATAATTATATATCTAATTTAAATTGTTCCCTTTTGAGGTGCCAAAAGTAGTAATTCTTTCCACACCGTACAACTTTACCCGTTAATTTTGAAATCAATAGTTGAATTCTCCTGCAGGAACTCAATCAGCTTGCCTGTTACGTTTAACCGGATATTCTGTGAGAAGAAATTTTGTGAAATATTATGTTCGCCATCTACCACTTTGAAATATAACAAGCTCTGTCCCGGATTGTTTTTGATGAGCACAGATAATTCATTGACTGTAGGCTCGTCGAGATCGTGGATCGGCAGAGTGATACTGATTTTTTCGATCAGTTTGTCCTTTTCGTCCTGCAACAGGCGGATGGAACCGATATTGAAATCGAGTTCGTTTTCGTTCCAACGGCGAGGCTCTACGCGGGCTGTGATGAGCAGGTACATACCGGGTTTGCAATATTTGCTGTATTCGATATAGTTATTACCGAACAAAGCGATCTCTCCACTGCCGGTGAAATCTTCTATTTTAACTACTCCGTAAGGCTTTCCTGTCTTGGTCATTCCCTCACGGAAATCGGTTACGATTCCGCCTAACAACATTTCGCGCCCTTTCAGGCTTTCCCGGTCGTTGATCTCTGCCATGCCCGTATTGCATACGTATGTCAGAACGATACGATATTCGTCCAGCGGATGGGCGGAAAGGTAAATACCTATCAGTTCCTTTTCTTTATTCAGGCGTTCCAGATCACTCCAACGCTGGCAAACCGGAATTTCGGGTTTGGCGATGGCTACAAGCAGATCGTCGCCGCCGAACAGGGAGTTGGCTGCTGAGTTTTTATCCATCTGGAACTTATTGCCGTAGCGTACCAGCGTATCCAGAAAGACTTCGCCTTTGCCTGTTTCTGCAAAGAACTGTTCGCGCTGGATACCGAAATTATCGAAGGCACCGGCCAACGCAAGCGATTCGATATTTTTCTTATTACATGCTGTCAGGTTGACGCGTTCCACAAAGTCGAAGATATTTTTATACGGACCGTTTTTCTTTCGTTCCTCGATGATATTCAGTACGGCCGATTCACCTACGCCTTTCACGGCGCCTAGCCCGAAACGGATGTTCTTGTTTTTATCTACGCTGAACTTCAGGATGGATTCGTTGACGTCCGGTCCTAATACCTGCATACCCATTGCTTTGCATTCGTCCATGAACTTCGTGATATCGACGATGTTGGATAAGCTTCGGCTCAGAACGGCTGCCATATATTCGGACGGATAGTTCGCTTTCAGGAAGGCCGTCTGATAAGCAACCCACGAATAGCAGGTGGCGTGGCTCTTGTTGAAGGCGTAGGAAGCAAACTTTTCCCAGTCGGACCAAATCTTTTCAAGCGTTTTTGCCTCGTATCCATTATCCTGTCCACCTTTCATGAACTTCGATTTCAGGTGGTTCATCTTGTCGATCAACTTCTTACCCATCGCCTTACGCAGAGCGTCACTCTCACCACGGGTGAAGTTTGCCAGCAAACGCGACAGAAGCATGACCTGTTCCTGGTAGACGGTAATACCGTAAGTGTCTTTCAGGTATTTCTCCATGACCGGTATATCATATTCGATCGGCTTGCGTCCGTGTTTACGGTCGATAAAGTCGGGGATATAATCCATTGGTCCCGGACGATACAGGGCATTCATGGCGATCAGGTCTTCGAACTTGGAGGGTTGAAGCTCTTTCAGGTATTTTTGCATACCTGCCGATTCAAACTGGAATGTACCGGTCGTTTTACCGTCGCAATATAATTTATAAGTTGCCGGATCTTCCAGGCTGATATGGTCGATATCGAGTTCGTGTCCGGTAGTCAGGCGGATGTTTTCAATAGCCTCTTTGATGATGGACAACGTTTTCAGTCCCAAAAAGTCCATTTTGATCAATCCGGTTTCTTCGATCACCGAACCTTCGTATTGAGTAACCAGCATTTCCTCGCCGGTTTCTTTATCTTTTGCCGTACTGACAGGCACGACGTCCGAAATATCATATCGTCCGATGATGACACCACAGGCATGTACACCGGTATTACGCACGTTGCCTTCCAGCATTTGTGCATATTTTAATGTATCGCGTGCCAACGGATCGTTACCGGTCGCTGCTTCTTTCAGTTCAGGAACGTAGTTGATCGCATCTTTCAGTTTGAACTTCTTCATATCCGGTATCTTATCCGGTACCAGCTTAGCCAGACGGTTTGATTCGGAAAGCGGAAGTTTCTGTACACGGGCAACGTCCTTGATGGCCGATTTGGTAGCCATTGTACCGTAGGTAATAATATGTGCCACACGGTCAGCTCCGTATTTTTCCGTTACCCAACGCAATACTTCGCCACGACCGTCATCGTCGAAGTCGGTATCGATATCGGGGAGGGAGATACGGTCCGGATTCAGGAAACGTTCGAACAGCAGGTCATACTTAATCGGGTCGATCTTGGTGATTCCCAGGCAGTATGCAACTGCCGATCCGGCAGCCGATCCACGTCCCGGTCCCACCGATACGCCCAATTCTTCGC
>OGXT01000191.1_pt1 | contig 79540 bp, 67 predicted proteins | sample 1576361 | NCBI WGS metagenome assembly OGXT01 (sample SAMEA3541514, study PRJEB24748) | human gut metagenome | biome: human gut; feature: human-associated habitat; material: faeces | place: China | collected 2012 | reverse complement strand
TAATATAAAAATTTCTAATTCAATTATTTTCAATTCTAAAATTTGATTTTAATATAATCTACTTTTGGTAGCTATTGGATTTTATTTTAGAGAAGTCCCGAAAACCTTAAGACAAAAACCCCGTCCCAATGTCTAAATGTCTAAAAACAAAAAAAGTTTAAGTATAAACCTAAACTTTTTGTATTTTTTAATTAAAACTTTCTTTTTCTTGCAGCCTCTGATTTCTTTTTTCTTTTTACACTTGGTTTTTCATAATGCTCTCTTTTTCTTACTTCTTGCATAACTCCATTTCTTGCACATTGTCTTTTAAATCTTTTTAGAGCATCTTCTATATTTCCATCTTTAACTTTAATTTCTGACATTTAATTCCCCTCCTTCCAGATATACGTCTATGTATACTCGGGATTTTCCGCATGGTTAACAAAGTTTTTTGCTAACACTATGATATTATACTTAAATCTATTAAATTTGTCAATAGTTACTCATTAATTTCCAAAATCTGCGCGTTTTTAGTATTATTAGTGTTACTTTTGGTATTGTTTTACATTATTAGTTCGTGTTATTTTTAACTTTGGATTGTTATACTTTTTTATATTATTTAAGGAGGTTAATTATGAATGATACTGAAAAAGTACTAAGAAAAAAAATTGGTAAGAGAATTAAACTTGCAAGATCTAAAACAGACTACACTCAAGAACAACTTGCCGAAAAGTTATCTCTTTCTGCAAGATATATTAGTCAATTAGAACGTGGAGTGGCATTTGGTAGCGCAACTACCATAGTTAACCTTTGCCAAGCATTAAACATCAATTCTGATTTTTTATTTAATGATATTATCGAATGTAATTCTTCAAGTTTAAATGATTTTGTTGATAATAGTTTTTTAGAAAATTATTTGCAATTAAATGATTATAATAAAGAAATTATAGATACTATGGTTAAACAACTTATTAAACTACAGAAAAAAGATGCTAGTAAAAATTTGGGTTAGCTTTAATTTTTAATATTAATTATAAAAATTAATTACAGAAATTAAATAAACTTATAAAAAAGGAATAAATTATTTTAATTTATTCCTTTTATTATTCTTTTAAATTTACTTTTAAACTATAATTTAGTTTATAGTTGTGCTTGTTGCCCCTGTTCCAACTACCTCTTCTTGCAATGATCTCCAAGTGTTACAGCCAACTATTCCATCTGATGCTAACCCTCTTGATGTTTGATAATTTTTTACTGCATTTTGAGTTGCTGCTCCAAATATTCCGGTCAAGCCCATTAGTCCTAAATCCAAGTGTATTTAAATCATCTTGTGCAATACATACATAATTACTTATGCTTCCTCTTTTTAATTGCATAAATCCACCTGTAGAACATGCTGGCTTTCCAAATCTTTTATCAAAATGTACCCATGTAGGTGTTTGTGATATTGGCTCAACATATGCCCATACTCCGGAATTATTTGCCGAATTCCATAATCTTGTTCTTTCAGCTGTACTTAATGTTTGACCAACATCAAATGCAACACCTGCATAATGTTGACTTTGGTTTCCATGTCCTCCCTCATATGGCCTCTTAAAAGCAAATCCGACAGGAATAGGCCTTCCATATATATATCGTTGACTATTCCAACTTTGCATACACCTTTTTGTAGTCCATAAAATATTACTTTTACTTGAACCTCTAAATTCTCTTACTCTAAGCGTCCCATTTGTATTATATGGCATGGGCTCTGCTTCTCCCCTATAATATGTTTCCATTCTATTTGTATCATTATTAAATACTAATATTTTTGCCATAAAAACCTCCCATAAATAGTTTTTTATACTATATTATGAAAGGTTCTTTATTTTAGTTCACTTATTTAACTTCTCTTGCTTTAATTATATATCTTCCCTGACTATCATCAGTACATGTTATAAGTGTTATTTCTTTTTTTCCTCCTGTAAGTTGGCTAGTGCAACTTTTATTACTTGGTTCTACAACATATTTGTCATAAACCTCATATGTAACTACTCTTCCTGATGTTTCAGAAATTGTTATTTTATCACCATTAACTAATGTTGGAACTTTACTAAAAAATAATTTATTCCTATAATTATGTCCAACTATACAATAATTTCCTACTTCATTTATATTTGGTCCCCAAAATTTACATGGAGATATTTTTAATAAACGTTCTGTCTCTTTTACGCTTCCTGTTTCTCCTTCTAATATTGGAAGGTCTACCCCTATTTTTGGAATCATTATAGTTGCTGTTGTTTGGTATGTATAACCGTCAACTGTCTTTTTTACTGGCTGATTGTTTATTTTTGTGTTTACCTCTTCTGCCTCTTCTTGTGGCTGCTGTTCATTTACCTCTTCTGTTTGTGATGAGTCGTCTAAAACAACTACTAAAACACTGTCATCTTTTACTGTAGTATTATCTTCTTCTATGTCTGTATTTCGTATTTCTTCTAATATTTCTTGTGAAGCTTCTGCTGATTTATTTCTATCATATTCTGCATATATGTATACAGATATTAAAACAATCATCAAAAAAATAGATAAAAGAAAATCAAACTTGTAAATCTTCTTTTTTCTTTTTAGTTCTGGCGTAACATATAATTTTTTTGTAACTAAAATTTGATTCATCACATTTCTCCTTATCTATATTCTTTAATATTGTATCATAAATTACATGAAATTGAAATACCTTTTTTTAAATTACATATCATTTAAAATATTGGCTAAATTTGCAAAATCCTGTAATGTCAATTTTTCTCCCCTTATATTTACATCCATATTTAATTTATTTAAAATTTTTATTCCCTCTTCTTTTGATGTAAATACATTATTGTTTACTAATGCATTTAAAAGTGTTTTTCTTCTTTGCATAAAAGCACTTTTTATAATTCTAAACATTAAATTTTCGTCATTAACTTTTACTGGTGGTTCTTTTCTGATGTTTAATTTTAAAACTTTAGAAGTTACTTCTGGTTCTGGAATAAATGAACTGTTTGGTACTTCCATTATTCCTTCTGGTACTGAATAATAATTAATTGCATATGTAATTGCTCCTGTATTTTTTCCACCTGGAGTTTCTATTAATCTGTCTGCAACTTCTTTTTGTATCATAATTGTTATACTTTCTATTTCTAAATTATCTTCTAACAATTTCATAACTATTGGTGTAGTTATATAATATGGCAGATTTGCAACAATTTTTACATTATTTACTTCGCTTTTATTTTCTTTTATTAACTCTTTTAAATCTAATTTTAATATGTCTTCATTTATTATTTCTAAATTATTATATAATAAAAATCTGTCATGTAATATATTTATCATATTTTTGTCAAGTTCGACACAAATTACTTTTTTTGCTTCTTGTAATAAAAATTTAGTAAGCGTTCCAAGCCCTGGTCCAATTTCAATTACTAAATCATCTTTATTAATATTAGCTGATTTCACTATAGTCTCTACCACTTCACCATTTATTAAAAAATTTTGCCCTAGGCTTTTATTTGCTTTTATATTGTATTTTTTCATTATAAATTTTGTTTCTTCTAAAATATTTTCCATTTTTTTACCTCTTGCTTATTATAACAGTTTTTTACCTTACTTTCAATATAATTAAATTAAAATAAATTTGCCACAGTTTATTGATTTTTCATATTTCTTAATATAAAATATATGAAAAAACAAAAGATTGGAGAAATTATGAATAATAAAAATTTGAATTCTAAGAAAAAAAATTCAAAGAACAAATTAGCAAAAAAAATTGCTAAGAGCCCTAAGAATTCTAATGTTGTAAAATTAAATACAGATTTTAACACTCAAAATCTTATTCATTTTAAAAAATTAAAAGCTATATTCATTATTACTGTTATATTAATTCTTGCATTACTTATAAGAATTGGTATACTTCAGTTTGTTGATGGTAATTCTTTAAAAGAAAGTGCATATAAACAACAAACAATAAATCAAATTATAAGCCCAAAACGTGGAAAAATATATGCATCTACTGGAGAAGCTTTAGCAATAAGTGCAAGAGTAGACACAATTACAATTAATCCTCAAAAAATAGTAGATGAAAATAAAGATGAAGAAAAAACAAAAGCACTTAAAGAAAAAGTTGCCAAAGGGTTGTCTGAAATATTTGAATTAAATTATGAAGATGTTTTAGAAAAAGTTACTAGTGATTCTCAGTTTCAAACAATTGCCAAAAAAGTTGACCAAGATAAGGTTACAAAGCTAAAAGAATGGATGAAAGAAAATAAAGTTACTGTTGGTATAAATATTGACGAAGATAGTAAAAGATATTACCCTTATGAAACAATATGCTCAAGTATTCTTGGATTTTGTGGAACAGATAACCAAGGTATAACTGGTATAGAGTCAAAATGGGATTCAGTTTTAACTGGTACTCCTGGTAAAATTGTAAGTTCTAAAGGCAGTGATCAAAAGGAAATTCCAGATTCAGAAGAAACATATATAGCAGCTGAAAATGGTAGTGATTTAACACTAACAATTGACTTTAATATTCAATCAATTGTAGAAAGATATTTAAAACAGGCAGTTGAAGAAAATAACTGTGAAAATGGTGGAAATGTTATTGTAATGAATCCTAAAAATGGTGATATTTTAGCAATGGCTTCATATCCTAACTATAATTTAAATACACCATTTACACCAAATGAGACTCTTGCAAAAACTTATGATTCGCTAAGTTCTGAAGAAAAAAATGAAGCAATACAAAACATGTGGAAAAATAAATCAGTTTCTGACTTATATGAACCTGGTTCTACATTTAAGGTAATAACTTCTTCTATTGCTATAGAAGAAAACATTACTTCTCCAGACAATGAAGGTGAATTTGTATGTACTGGTTATGAACATGTTGCAGATAGAAATATTGCATGTTGGAGATACTATAATCCACATGGCTATCAATCTTTAAGAAAAGCATTGGAAAATTCATGTAACCCTGCATTTATTCAATTAAGTAGAAAAATTGGAATTCCTACTACATATAAATATTATAGAGCATTTGGATTGCTTGAAAAAACTGGTGTTGCTCTTGCAGGCGAAGAAAATAGTATTGTTCGTGCAGAAAAAAATGCAACTGCTGTTGATTTAGCTACAATGTCTTTTGGTCAAAGATTAAGCATTACTCCTCTTCAAATGATTACAGCAATTTCTGCTGTTGCAAATGATGGTTATTTAATGCAACCAAGAATTGTAAAAGAAATTACAAATACTGATACAGGTGCAGTAACAGAAGTAGAACCTGTTACCGTAAGACAAGTTATATCAAAAGAAACATCTGAAAAAGTACGTGGCATGATGGAATCAGTTGTAGTATATGGAACCGGTAAACATGGCGCAGTTTCTGGTTATTCTATAGGTGGTAAAACAGGAACTTCTGAACCACCAGATGATAAAAAAGAACAAGGTTATGTTGCATCATATGTTGCAATTTCTCCCGTTGAAGACACTCAGGTTGTATTATTACTTACACTATATAAACCACCTCAGAGTAATCATCAAGGGGGACAAGTCGCAGGTCCTGTCGTTTCTCAAATGCTTTCTGAGATATTACCATATTTAAATGTCCCTTCTGAATCTACAAAAACAGATAACTCTAATAATGAAAATTTAATTACTGTTCCAAACATAAAAGATAAAACAATAGCTGAAGCACAAAAAACATTAGAAGATGCTGGATTTAAAGTAAAAGTTACATGTTCTGGTGATGTAAATACTGAACTTGTTTCAGAACAAAATCCAAAACCAGGTATTGCACTTTCAAAATCTTCTGTAATTATGTTATATTCTAAAGATGCAGTTGCAACTTCTACCACAGTTCCTGATTTAAAAGGAATGGGGGCAAGTGAAGCAACTAGAGTTTTAAAAGAAAAGAATTTGAATATAAGCATTGAAGGATCTGGAACTGTAATAAGTCAAGATTATTCAAAAGACACTAAAGTCCCAGAAGGTACAGTAATAACAGTTACATTAAAGCAAACTTTAACAGATGCCCACTAAAAAATAAACTCTATGATACTAATTTATGTATCTAGAGTTTTTTTGTAATTAAATTGTAATAAATTTTTAATGCATTTGAAATGTATATTAATGTCTTTTATTGTATAATATTGTTAAGGTACAATAAGGAGAATTTTATGAGTATAGAAAATGAATTAAAAAAAGATGGTATTTGTGTTACAGAAAAACTAGATACCTTAACAATAAATTCAATAGCAAAAAATATATCACAAAAACTATGCCAAACATTCCCAAATTTTGGTTTAAATCAAAATGATTTATTTATTAGACTTTCTAGATTGGATATGTATAAAGCTAAAATGCAAGAACGGAATGTCAGAGGCAAATTATTTTTATAAAAATACATCTATTTACTTTAATGAGAAAATAGATATAGCTGATATAGAAGAATTTGCTGTACATGAGTGTATTCATTACATTCAAGAAATAAAAGATAAAAAAAATAATTTAATTAGAATGGGACTTTGTGACCACTCTGACTTTAAAGTTTATGGCCTTGGTCTAAATGAAGCTTCTGTTCAACTTATGGCATCAAAAGTAATTGGAATAAAAAATGACTTTGTTAAATATTTTGGAATAAGGTTTGAAACTAATAGTCCTTCATATTATCCTCTTGAATGTTGCCTAGCAAATCAACTAGCATATTTAATTGGAGAAGACATTTTATTTGAAAGTACTATAAATAGCAATGATAATTTTAAAAATAAATTCATTGAATCAACATCTATAAAAACCTTTTTATGTGTTCAAAGCGCACTAGATTCAATTTTATATGCTGAAGAAGATATTATAAAATTAAACAATAAAATGATGGAATCTACAAAAGACAGGTGTGACAATATTATAAGAAAAATTGAAGAATTAAAAAATGAAATAATGCTTACATTTTTAAGAACCCAGAATTTAATTATTTCTAGTTATTTTAATACAGCTTTTAACAAAATTTCTACATTAGAAGATGTTGAAAAATATAGAAGAAAACTTTATAATTTTAAAGATTATTTGGGTTCAACTGATGGTTATACTTTTTATCATGATTATTATGTTGAACAAATGGCAAAATTAGAGCATAAATATAATATATTAGAAAATGGCGGAAATGAAACAGCTTTAGATGTAAAAAATAGAAAAGAAAATTTATTTATTTCTTTATTGAAAAAAATAAAAGATTTATTTATAAAAAAAGATACAAATATGCAAGAAAGTAAATAAAAAATACCCCCAATATTATAATTGGGGTTTATTTTATTTTTTTAAATCTTCACATATGCTTATTGCTGCATCTCTTCCTGATTTTGCAGCCCAAGCTACTGTTCCTATTTTCCCTGCTAAATCTCCTCCGGCATATATTTTAGGATTTGAAGTTTTACATTTATCATTTACCAAAATATTTCCATACTTATTTAAAACCAGTTTTAAATCACTTACAAACTCTTCTGGTCTTGAGCCAAGTGCCATAATCACATAATCTACATCTATTTTATAATTACTATTTTCAATATTTACAGGTGACTTTCTTATTTCTCCTTCTTTTTGAATTAATCTAGTTTTTATTAACTCTAATTGTTCTACTTTATCTTGTCCTATTATTTTTACAATATTATTTTGATATAAAAATTCTATATTTTCTGCTATTGCATCTTCTATTTCTTTTTGTTCTGCTGGCATTTCTTCACGTGATCTTCTATATATTACTTTTACTTCCTTTGCTCCTTTTTTCTTTACTGTTCTTGCACAATCCATTGCAACATTTCCTCCACCAATGACTGCTACTTTTTTATTTGTATAGTCTGGATGTAAATTATATTCCAAAAGTTCATTTCCTCCAAATACTCCAGATAAATTTTCTCCTTCTACTCCCATTTTTGATGAAATATTTGCACCAAAGCTTAAAAATATAGCATCATATTGTTTTTCCAAATCTTGCAATATTAAATTTTTGTTTAATTCCATATTATATTTTACATTTATTCCTAAACTTAAAATTCTATTTACTGTTTCTTTTACAATATCTTTTGGTAATCTAAATTCTGGTATACCATGAACTAATAAGCCACCAAGATAATTATATTTTTCATATATTGTTACATCTACACCTTTTTTGGCCAAAAATGCTGCACATGTAAGTCCAGCAGGTCCCCCTCCAATTACTGCAACTTTTTTTTGCTGCATGTTTTCTTCTTTATCTAAAAAAACATCACTTAAATTTATTTTATTTTTCACAGCCATGTCAAAAACAAAAGCTTCTAAATCCCCTATACTTACAGGGGTTCCTTTTATTCCTCTAACACAGCTTCCTTGGCATTGTTTTTTATGTGGACAAATTCTTCCACACACTCCCGGAAGAACTGTTGTTAAAGATAATATTTGATATGCTTTTTTGTAATCTTCGTTTTTTATAGCATTTATAAAATCTGGTATATTATTCCCTAATGGGCACCCTTTATTACTGCAAGGTTTTATTTTACAATTTAAGCAATATTGGGCTTTTTTATTTATTTCATCAATACTTTCCATCTGTTTCTCCAATTTCTTTAATACCTTTTTACTTTTTAGGCTTTATTTAATATTTTTCTTCCTATTTTTATTTTGTTTAATAATCTTTAATTTTACTTAATATTCTATTTTTCAATTTTATTTAATACTGAAAGTACTAGTTTTAAATCATTAATAAAATCTATCTTTTTTGTTTCGTCTCTAAGTAATGCTGCTGGGTGCCATGTTGGTATATATGTTATTTGCTTCTTTTCTATTACCTTTCCTCTTGATGCAGTAATTCCATAATCCTTTCCAATTATATTTTTTAATGCAACACTTCCAAGTAAAACTATTATCTTCGGTTTTACAATCATTACTTGATTTCTTAAATAATCCATACAAGCTGCTGCCTCATCATCTTCTGGATTTCTATTGGCAGGAGGTCTACATTTTACTATATTTGCAATATACACTTTTTGCCTTTTTATACCAACTGCTTCAAAAGCCATATCCATAAGTTTCCCTGCTTTTCCAACAAAAGGTTCTCCTAGTCTATCTTCATCAGCACCTGGCCCTTCTCCTATAAACATTATTTTTGCATTTTTATTTCCTACCCCAAAAACAATATTTTGCCTTGTCTTACATAATTTACATCTATTACATCCTTTAATTTTTTCTTCCAATTCATCAAGATTCTCAACCATTTTATTACTCCATTTATTTTAAACTACACACTTTTCAATTAATTCTATCTTTTTTGTTTGATTTGTATCAATTTTTGCTTTTGTTCCTATTGGTATTACTGTTTTAGTTTCTATATGTCCAAAATTATTGGATTTTATAATTGGAAAATTATATTCATCTTTTATTACATCTAAAACAATTTTTTCTAATGAAATATTACTTTCATGTTCATATGAACCAATCCATAAGCCTTTTATCTTTTCAAATACTCCATTTTGTTTCATATAATACAAATAATTACTTGCAAGAGCAGGTCCTGTTTCAATCCCTAACTCTTCTAGAAACAATATTTTATTATTAAAATCAATTTGGTATTTACCTAAAACCAGTCCTCTAATTAAACTTAAATTTCCGCCAACTAACATTCCTTCTGCTTTTCCCTGTCTTATTGTTTTATATTCTTCATTTTCAAGTCCTAAAGACAAACTACCATTAACAAAGCGATTTATTGCTTGATTATAGCTATAATTGGTATTATCTGTTGCTATAGTTTTAAAATTAGTTCCACTAAATGTCACAAGGCCTGTTTTTTCAGTTATAATATTGGTTAAAGAAGTTATATCACTATAACCACATATTATTTTAGGATTATTTTTTATTAAATCAAAATCTAAATAATCAAATGTAGAGTTGGAATTTTCGCCACCCTTTGCACACCAAATCATTTTTATATCTTTATTTGCAAACATGCTATTAATATCATCTGCCTTTTCCTTAGCAGCTGCACTATACAAATTTGAATTTGAAAAAATATTTTTAGAAAATTCTACCCTAAAACCATCATTTTCAACAATCTTTTTTGCATTCATAATCTCATCTATATTTTCTCCCACAATGGGATTAGATGGAGCAACAACTCCAATTATATCACCTTTATTCAACTTATTTGGAATTATCATAAATCCTCCCTTTATAAATCTAGACAATAGACAATGGGACGGGGTTTTTGTCTTAGAGTTTTTAAGCCATTGCAATTTTTTAATTTTTTAAATCCTAGAGTTCAAAAACCTTAAGACAAAAACCCCGTCCCATTGTCTATTTTAAAGCAATTAATGCAGTTTCTAGTCCATAACCTTCTTTTTCTACTCTAAATGAGTGTATTATGTCTGAATTACATACACTACATAAACCAGAATCTATAATATTTTCTTCTTTTAATCCTTCCTGTTTTAGTATTGTTCTGTTTATTAAAACAGTGTCTATGTGCCATTTATTTTTTTCTTTATTTTCCTCTATTATTTCTTCTATATTATATAACTTTTTAAATTTATTGTAAAATAGATCTTTGACCTCTTGGTCTACTTCAAAATGGCATTTTCTTATACTTGGACATATAAAGCACATTATATCTTCTGCATTACATGAATATTCTTTTTTCATCTTTTTTACCGCTTCTATAGATATTTCTTGTAATGTTCCTTTCCAACCTGAATGTACATTTGCAATTACCTTTTTTTGTGGATCAAAAAATAGCATAAGTATACAGTCTGCATTTGTTGTTGCAAGTATAATATCTTTTTTATTTGTAATAAGACCATCTGTTGAATTATATTTTTCAACATTAAAGTCAGGCTCATTTTTATTTACCTTTTCTTTGACTGATGCAACATTTTTGGTATGTTCTTGGTTGCATTTTACAATGTTAATATAGTTTTGTCCTAATTTTTCACATACATCTTTATAATTTTGTGTATTTTGTTTATATATTTCCTTTTCTAAAGGTTCTTTATTTGCTTTTGCCGTCCTAAAATTGACATTTTTTCCAAGTGTATATGCATGTGTTACTATATCTTTATATTCTAATAACTTTCTAAATTGTAGATATTCCACTTGCCCTTTTTTTACGTGAATTACATTATCATTTGACAAATCCATAATTTCCTCCTAAATTAAATATAATTATAACAATTACCTGGATTTTTAGTATTAAATCCACAAATTGCTTTATATTCGCAATACTTGCATGGTGTTCTTCCCTTTTTATTATATGGTTTTAAGTCTATTTTTCCACTTAATATTTCTTTTGCAATGTCTTTTATTATTTTTTGTATGTCATCTTGCAAAACTTTAAATTCTTCTTTGCTAACCCCTGATGTCCATTTTTTATTTACTTCACCACTACTTGTAATTGCTGCTGGTACTATTTTTGAGCTTCCGGTTTCTAATATTTTATCATGCAATTTTATTATTTTTACATCTGCTACAATTAATCCCTTCATTTTAAAGTTTTTTCTTATTTCGTTTTCAATTTCCTCTTCTGTTATCTTCTTATCAGATTTTACCATTTGCTCTAACAAACTAAAATATAAAATTCCAGCTGGCATTAAATCTTCTTGTTTACATACAGCGTCCAAATATGTTAATAACTGAATTTGAAGTCCTGCATATACTTCGTTTAAATCTATATTTTTGGCAGATGACTTATAGTCTATTATTCTTAAATATTTTCCGTCCTCATTTTGTGCTGTATCTATTCTATCAATTTTTCCAGTTATCTCTACTTTTTTTCCATCTTCTAAATTTAGGATTATTGGCTTATATTTTCCTTTATTAGAAAATTCCACTTCTGTTCCTTGAATATCAAACTCACTATATACTAGTCCTTCAATTATATATTTTAATGCCTTTGTAATTATTTTTTTTAGCCTTTTAACTAAAATTTTATATTTTGATGTTGCAGTAAAAATATAATTACTACTCAATTTTAGTTTTTCTTCTATTATTTGAGCCACCAGTTTTTCTATCATTTCTTCATCTGTCATTAATTGTGCAAGTGATAAATTTTCTTCTCTTACTAACTGAAAAAAACTATCTATTGTTTCATGCATAAATGATCCTGTATTAAAACTTTGTACTTTTAATTCTTCTTTTTCTTTTAATTTTAATCCATATTGTAAATAATATGAAAATGGACAACTTCGATATTTTTCAAGTCTTGAAACACTTGTGTTTAATGTATTCCCATATAATTTATCTACTATTTCTTTATCTATATCTTTTGGTAAATTTGTATATTCTAATCCCTCTAAATCATTTTTCAAACTAATTTGATAATCGTTTTGATTTTTATAATAATTATATATCATATACCAAATATCGTCTATTTGCTCATTCTCATTTAATTTATAGATGTTTTCTAGTAATTGCTCATATGTAACATTTTTATTTGTAATTTCATATTTTTTTGTTATTACATCACTTTCTTCTTTTAAGCTTAAAAATATCTTTTTTAATTTTATAATTAACATTGAAGGTCTTAATGATTTGCCTTCACTGTCAGTTGATGCATATGATAAATATAGTTGTTCTTCAGCTGTTGTAAATGCCTTATATATATTAAAGTTTTCCTCATATAAATTTTCTATTGTTCCTTTTGCAAGCTCTATTCCATTTAATTTTAAAATTTCTCTATCTGAATCATTAAAAAATCCCTCATCTTTATTGTTACTTGGAAATACTCCATCATTTATCCCTATTATAAAAATAACTTTTACTTTGTGACTTCTAGATCTTTCTACATCTCCTACAATTACCTGGTCTTGTGTACCTGGAATTTTTCCTAAACTACTATTTTTTAGGCCTACTTTAAAGCTATTTATATACTTTTCTATTGCAGTTTCTGTGTCTCCAAACGTTTCCACAATATCATCTAATAAAGATATTACTATTTCGTAACTTTTTTTGTATTCATTTGCCAAGTCAATTAATCCTTTGTCTTCAAGCTTTTGTATTTTTTCTATTACTTTATTTTCTATATTTTGACTAACTATAAATTCATATATCAATCTTGAAATTGCTTCATATGTTTTTTTATTATTTAAATCATTTTTAAGCTTTATTATTGGATTTATAATTTCTTTTCTTATCTCATTTAATCTCTGGACATCTTGTTTGTCTTTTTCATCTTTAATTCCATACTCAAAATCATTTTTCCATTTACTATATTTTATTCCCCATTTTGTACAGTAATTTTCTAATTTAAAAATTTCGTCTTCTTCTATGCCGCAAAAACCTGTTTTTATATAACTTATAACTGAATCATAGGAAAAGTTTTTACTAATTACCTCTAATAAACCAAGTATGTATTTTATAATTATATTTTGATTTAAATCCCTTTTTTCATCAATAAAAACAGGAATATCATATTTATTAAAAATTGCACGTATTAAACTAGAATATGAATTCATATCTTTTGTTATAACAGATATTTCTTTATACCTTAAATTATTATGTTTTACAAGTTTTGTTATATTTTTAGCAACATTTTCTACCTCTGAATATTGATTTTTAGCCAAAAATAATTTGATATTTTCCACATTTTCTTCATAATTTGTGGATTGTGTATTATAAATATTTTTTTCAAGGTGCTTTAATTCCTTATTTTTAAATCTCGGTAACTTATTTAACTGGACAGGTTCTTCCAATTTTAAGTTATTTTCTTGAATTAAATTTATCAATTTATATAATGTTAATTTATTTGAATAAAATATGTCTGTTATAGGATTTGATGCTGGATTTAAATTATCTATGCATAAACATATATTAACTTGTTTTGCAATTTGTATAAATTTTTTTATAACACTATACTCCTGTGTAGTAAATCCCATAAACTCATCTATATATATAATAGAATTTTTTATTAAATCAACTTTATCTATATTTTGCGCAAGATAAGTAAGTAAATCTGTATCATCTATATACTTATTTGATATGTGATTTTCAAAATTTTCATAAATTAATAACATATCATTTAGCTTAGTTTTTAGGTATTTGTTTTCAATATTTTCTATATTTTGTTTTAAATCATCTACTGTAATTCCATGTTTTTTAAACTCCGTAATAGCTTGTATAGACAAATCAATATTTTGATCAGATTTTCCCAAAAATTTTAATTTTTGCTTATTAATATCTAAAATATAATTCATAATCATTGCTTTTGCAGCTTTAGAAAGGTTGGAATTACCATTATTTCCAACCTCTCCCATTACTCTGTAAGCCATTCTAGACAGTGTTATTACCTCTGCATTTATTACTGCATTTTGATTTACACACTCCATTAATTTTTTCTCTGCAGTAAAAGAAAATTGTTCTGGCGTTACAATAAATATTTTTTCATCTGTTTTTATTAACTTACTTATTTCAGAAAAGCAAAAACTACTTTTTCCACATCCTGCCTTTCCATAAATAATTCTAAGTCCCATAACTTCCTCCATAAAAATAGACAATGGGACGGGGTTTTTGTCTTAGGTTTTTGGGAGTTTTTATATAATATCTTAATTTTTTGAAAACTTTACAAAAAGCTTAAGACAAAAACCCCGTCCCATTGTCTAAAATCTTAGAAATAAAAAATCTTCCATAAATTGATGTGTAAATGGCAAAATCCATAATAAAAGACCTAATCCTAATATAATTGCAATTGTTATTATTATTGCCTTTTTATCGTCTTTTGTCACTTCTCTTTTTTCTACCTTTAATTCTTCTTCTTTGGTTATTTTTTTTACCCTATTTATTAAATTGGTAAATAAGGTTTCTTGTTTAATTTTTGTTCTTGATTCATTTTGATTTGATTTTTTTTCTTTTTTATTTTTATTAAACATATTTCTTCTCTTCCCATTATTTATAATATATTTCTTTTTAAATTTTATATTAAAATATAAAAAATAGCAAGTATTTACCTTGCTATTTTTACTATTTTATTTAATATTTATGCAAATATTGCATCAAATTCTTCGCCTTCAATTTTCTCTTTTTCAAGTAATACTTTTGCTACTGCATGTAATTTGTCAACATTGTCTGTTAATATTTGTTTTGCTCTGTTGTAGCCAGCATCTACAATTTTCTTTGTTTCTTCATCTATAATTGCTGCTGTTTCTTCAGAATATTCTTTTGCTTGTGCAAAATCTCTTCCTAAAAATACTTCCTCTTGGCCAGAGCCTAACATTAGAGCTCCTATTCTTTCACTCATACCATATTTAGTAACCATGCTTCTTGCAATTTTTGTTGCTCTTTCAATGTCATTACTTGCTCCTGTAGATATATCGTTTAATATAAGTGCCTCTGCTACACGTCCTCCAAGTAATGATACAATATTTTCTTCCATTTCTGTTTTTGACATAAATGATTTATCTTCTGTTGGTCTATACATTGTATAGCCACCTGCCATACCCCTTGGTACTATTGATATTTGATGTACAGGGTCTTGTGTTTCTAAGAAATGACTTACTACTGCGTGACCTGCTTCATGGTATGCTACAAGTCTATTTTCTTTGTCGCTTCTTACTCTTGTTTTCTTTTCAGGTCCCATAGTAACTTTTACCATGGCATCTTCTATTTCTTTCATTCCAATTTCATTTAAATTTCTTCTTGCTGCAAGTAATGCTGCTTCGTTTAATACGTTTTCTAGATCAGCTCCTGCAAATCCAGAAGTATTTTTTGCTATTATTTTTAAATCTACATCATCTGCTAAACGTTTTTTTCTTGAATGAACTTCTAATATCTGTTCTCTTGCTTTTACATCTGGTAGTCCAACAACTATTTGTCTGTCAAATCTTCCAGCTCTAAGTAGAGCTTTATCTAAAACGTCTGGTCTGTTTGTAGCTGCTAAAACGATAACTCCTTCATTTTCTGCAAATCCATCCATTTCAACAAGTAATTGGTTTAATGTTTGTTCTCTTTCATCATGTCCACCACCAAGTCCTGCTCCTCTTTGTCTTCCTACTGCATCAATTTCATCTATAAATATAATACATGGTGCATTTTTCTTTGCTTGTTCAAATAAATCCCTTACTCTTGAAGCTCCGACACCAACAAACATTTCAACGAAGTCTGAACCACTCATAATAAAGAATGGAACTCCTGCTTCTCCTGCAACTGCTTTTGCAAGTAATGTTTTACCAGTACCTGGTTGACCAACAAGCAATACTCCTTTTGGAATTCTTGCTCCCATATCTGTAAATTTCTTTGGATTTTTTAAAAATTGTACTATTTCTTCTAATTCTTCTTTTTCTTCATCAACACCTGCTACATCATCAAATGTTATTTTATTTCTATCTGCTGGTGTCATAATTCTTGCTTTACTTTTTCCAAATGACATTGTTTTGCTTCCAGCATTTCCACTATTTGCTCCACTCATCATAAAGAACCAGAATATAAAGAATATTATTAATAGTCCAAATGGTGTTAACAAGCTAAGTATTGTTATAAAAATTGATTCAGATTTTTCTTCTAAAGTGAATGCCCCTTCTTTTAGGAAGTCTTCTGTATATGACATAAAGCTTTCCATATCAGGAATATTAACTTCCTTTTTTACTTTATCATCTTTAATTGCAACTGTAGCAGTTTTACCATCTGCTTCTATTTGTATACTTTCTACTTTTCCTTCATTAATTTGCGCAACTAATTCTGAATATTTTAGTTTTGAGTTACTATTTTCTAATATTGAAGATAGTACAACTATAAATATTACTCCAATTATTAGCCACATTGCTAATGTTTTAATTCCGTTTTTCATTTGATTCCTCCTTGGCTCCTAATATATTGATTTTATAACACATAAATTTTTCTTTTGCAATACTTTTTTATATGTCTTTTTTATTACAATTTTGCATGTTTCAAGACCTACTACGGATGGTTTATTTTGCCTTTTTACTATTTTTTACAAATTATAATTTTTTTGATTAATAAAATATATTTTATGGTTTTTTACCAATATTTTTATATTTTTGTTAGGTGTTAAAAATTTATTTCCCACATTATTTTCACATAATTTAATTATATCTTCTATATGTATCTTGTACACACCTTGGGTATTGCCCATAAGCCTTGTTATAGTATATAGCAAAATTTTAGATTTTATTACTTTTTCTTCTAAATTAAATTTTTTTAAATTCAAAATTATCTCTTTTTCTTCTTCCCCTAAGCATAAATCATTATATTTCTCTTTGACTATATTTTGAATAAAGTCATCATCTTCTTTTACCAACTCTGAAAGTCTTGTAATTGTTTCAACAATATTTGAATTAAATTCTTTTTTTATATAAGGAATTACAATATTCCTTACTTTGTTTCTTGTATATACATTTTCAAAATTTGTTTTGTCAATCCTTGGGTTTAAGCTATTTTTTTCACAATAATTTTCAATTTCTTCTCTTTTACAATTTATAAGTGGCCTTATATATTTATTATTTTTTATAGGTTCTATACCCTTAAGTCCTGAGACTCCAGTTCCCCTTAGAATATTCATAATTATTGTTTCCGCACTATCATTTTTATTATGAGCAATTGCAATTTTATTAGCCCCTACTTTTTTGGCAACTTCATCAAAAAATTCATACCTTACAAATCTTCCTGCCTCTTCAGTCCCCATTTTATTATTATTAGCAAACTTTTCAACATCTATACTTTTAGAAAAAAATTCAATACCATTTTTCTCACAATAATCTCTAACAAATGCTTCATCCTCACAAGCCTCTTTACGAATCATGTGATTAACATGTGCAACAAATATTGCCATCGGTTCCGGGTTTGTTTGGCAATTTATTGCCACTGGTTCCGGGTTTAATTGGCAATTTTTGTTCTTTATTTTATTTAAAATATCTAACAAGCATATAGAATCTGGTCCTCCAGATACTGCCACAACAATTCTGTCTCCTCTTTGTATTAAATTATACTTTTGTATTGTTTCAAATACTTTTTTTTCTAAGTTGTCCAAATTATTCCCCCCTTTTTATTTTTCTTAATTTTTCCCTACTTATTCCAGTTTCTTGTTCAATCATTCTAAGTGAAACGTTATGCTCTATATTGGCCTTTTTTATAAGTTCTAATAATATTTTTCTATTTTTTGATAACTGTAAATTATCAATGTTGTATTTTTCATATATATCATTTATAATCCTTTTACATATATCAATTTTATCTTCTTCCTCATTTTCCATAAATACAAACTCTTCTTTATCTTCGCCATTTGACATCTTAAAGTTTATAAAATTTCTAACACTTTTTTCTATTATCGAGTCTGATTTAAACATATTGAATTTATAACTTGAATATTTGTAATTTTCCGGTTTGTTACATATGTGAGCTTTTACGGGATTATTGTGTATATATTCTATACATTTTAACAAATGTGCTCGTGACATAATTGGCTGTGCCTTGTATCTATCACGAAATACATACCCTACCCTTTCATTTTTTTTGTTGTAATATTTTGCATATTTCAAATTAGCTTTATGCATAAACTTGGTTAATTCTTCATCATCTTCTACATATATCAGAAAATGAGCATGGTTATACATCATACAATATGATAATATTTGTAAATCAAATTCTTCTTTTGTTTGTTTAATTAGCTTTAAATACTCTTCCGCTTCTATTGAAGTTTCAAAAATTGGTTCTTTATTTATTCCTTGTACCATAATGTGAAAAAAGGGAGTATTTATATATTTTTTTGGTGTTCTCGACATTGTTTCCTCCTTTAGATTTCCCCTTTATATAAATAACCCCTTATTATAATTTTCCATTATTAACATTACATTTATTGTATTATATATTATGTTTACATTTTTGTCAATCTTAAATTTAACCACAACTTATTGTTTTTGCATTGTTATAAACATAAAATTAATTACCATCTGTCAACTCATCAACTTATTGCCAATCAAACCCGGAACCAGTGGCAATAAATTGCCATTTAAACCCGGAACCGTTGGCAATTTTTAATCATCAAATCTTCTTTCAAGATTGACAAATTTTGTATAACTTCCTAGCCATAATAGTTCTGCGGTACCTAATGAACCTCCTCTGTGTTTTGCAATTATTACTTCTGCTATATCTTTTTTTTCGCTTTCAGGATTATAATAATCATCTCTATATAAAAACATTACTAAGTCTGCGTCTTGTTCTATAGCTCCAGATTCACGAAGGTCTGATAGCATTGGCTTATGGTCTGGTCTTTGTTCTACAGCTCTTGATAATTGTGATAATGCAATTACTGGAACTCCTATTTCTTTTGCCAAGATTTTTAATGACCTACTTATTTCAGAAATTTCTTGCTCACGGCTTCCATTTCTTTTATTACTTCCTTGCACTAATTGAAGATAATCTATTATAACTAATCCTATGTTTTTTTCAAGTTTTAATTTTCTACATTTTGCTCTAATTTCCATTACAGAAATTCCTGGTGTATCGTCTATATAGATTTCCGCCTCAGAAAGTGGGCCAATTGCTTCTGCTAATTTTACCCAATCATCATCATCTAGCTTTCCTGTTCTAACTTTATTACTATCTACCATCGCTTCACTACATAATATTCTGTTTACCATTTGCTCTTTTGACATTTCTAGGCTAAATATTGCAACTGGAACTTTAGCCTTTAATGCTGCATTTGTTGCGATATTTAATACAAATGCTGATTTTCCCATGGCAGGTCTTGCTGCTATTAATATTAATTCTGATCCATGAAATCCTGCAGTTTTATTATCAAGTTCAGTAAATCCAGATGGAACCCCTGTTATGTGCTGTTTTCTATTGTAAAGTTCTTCTAATTGAGTAAAGCTTTCAACTAAAACATCTTTTATTGGTGTATAACCTTTTTGATTTTTATTTTGAATAACATTAAAAATCTTTTTTTCTGCACCTTCCATTATGTCTTCTACATTTTCTGTCCCATCATAGCCTAAATCTATTATTTCATTTGCAGTTCTTATTAAATTTCTTAATGTTGATTTTTCCTCAACTATTTTTATATATTTAGAAACATTTGCTGTTGTTGGCACTTTTTCTGGTAAATCTGCCAAATACTCAAGTCCTCCGACTTGTTCAAATTTTCCCATTGATTCAAGCTCTGCTTTTACTGTAATAATATCAATTGGCTCTGATCTACTATATAAATTAAGTATTGCTACATAAATTAATCTATTATCTTCTCTATAAAAATCCTCTTCTTTTAAGGTTTCAATTGCTGAGGCAACAGCTTCTTTATCTGTTAGCATACTTCCTATAACAGCCTGTTCAGCTTCTATATCATGTGGTGGTACTTTTCCTAATTCCATTGTTTTTCCTCCATTTTATGTATTAATATACATTATGATATTACGTCTATTTTTAGTTTTCCAATTACACCCTCATATAATTTTATTTCAACAGTTCTTAACCCTAAGGTTTTTATTGTTTCTTTTAAGTCTATTTTCTTTTTATCTATTTTGATATTGTAACTTTTTTCTAAATTTTCTGCAATTTCCTTAGATGATACTCCACCAAAAATTTTTCCATTTTCTCCTGCTTTTACTTGAATTTTCAATTGTATTTTAGCCATTTTATCTGCTATTTTTTTTGCAGCTTCCTTTTCTTGTTCTTTTTGATATTCTTTAGACTCGTTTTTTGCTTTTAATTTTGATAAATTTTCTGCATTTGCCTCTACTGCTAAATTTTTTGGAAATAAGAAATTTCTTGCATAGCCATCTGATGCGTTTATAATTTCATCTTTTTTTCCAACACCTTTTATGTTTTCCTTTAAAATAACCTTCATTTTGGTATAATCTCCTTCCGTTATGTTAAATTATTGCAAATATTTGCAATTTTAGCTTTTAAAATTTTTTAGTTCAATTTATTATTAGCCCCTATTGCATTTTATTGCCAACTAAACCCGGAACTATGGCAATTTATTGCCATTTAAACCCGGAACCGTGGCAATTTTTATGGTAATATTTCTGTAAAGTATTCATTTATTCTTATTATTAGTTCTTGTTTTACTTCTGCCATTGTCATTCCTTCTACTTGTGCTCCTGCAAGGGTAATATGTCCTCCGCCTCCGTAGTTTTTCTAATATTACTTGTACATTTATATCTCCTATTGAACGTCCACTTATGCATATTCTTTTGTCTTCCATATATCCTAGGACAAATGATGCAGTTATATCACTAATTGTAAGTAATTCGTCTGCTGCTTTTGCACATACTATACTTGCGTCTTTTGTTTTTTCTTTGTTTATTGATATTGCTATTGTATCATTTACTATTTCTGCTCTTTTTACTATGTCTGCTATTTTATTAAAACTTTCTAAGTCACTTTGGAACCATTTTTTTACACGTATTATATCTACTCCGCATCTACGTAAATATGCAGCTGCTTCAAATGTCCTTACTCCTGTTTTAAATGTAAAGTTTTTAGTGTCCATCATAATTCCTGCATATAAACTTTCCGCTTCTATTGTTTTTAGGTCTACCTTTTGTGTTGCATATTGTAGTAATTCTGTTACAAGTTCTGCTGCTGATGATGCATATACTTCTTGGAACATAAGTGTTGCATTTTCTATAAAGTCTGCACTTCTTCTATGATGGTCTATTATTACTACTTTAGGACATTTTTCTAGTATTTCTTCTGATTCCACATAGTTTTTCTTGTGAGTATCTACTACTATTAATAATGTATCTTCATCTATATTTTCTAATGCAACTTCTTTACTAATTAATACATCTTCATATTCTTCTTCTTTTGCTAATACTTCTTTAAAACTATCTAATGCTGCGGCATTTTCACTGTCTATTATATAACCATTTTTATTCATATTTTTTACAAATCTGTACATTCCCATTGCTGAGCCTAATGCGTCTATATCAGGATTTGTATGCCCCATTATTAATACTTTGCTTGATTCTTGTATTAAATTTTCCAATGCATGTGCTACAACTCTTGCCTTTACTTTAGTTCTTCTTTCTACTTCTTGTGTTCTTCCACCAAAGAATTTATATATATCATTTTCTCTAATAACCGCCTGGTCTCCACCTCTACCAAGTACTATGTCCATTGCAGTTGTTACTGATTTATACTTATCTTTTTGTGTTGCCCCTTCATTTGAAATTGCTATACTTAGTGTTAATTGAACTTTGCTTTTTAAATCTATTTCTTTAATTTTATCTAATATACTAAATTTGTCTTCTTTTATTGCTTTTAGATGCCTTTGTTCAAAAAAACATATATATCTATCTCTTTCAGACTTAACTAGTACTCCATCCCATTTATTTATCCATTCATAAATATATTTATCAATTTCTGCCTTACATTGTGCAACTTCTTCACTTTCTAGTAATTGAAATGTTTCTTCATAATTGTCTACCATTATCATTCCAATGCATGTTTTAGAATTTTCATATTCTTCTTGTAATTTACATTTTTCTGTTTCATCTAAAAAATATAAAACCATCATATATTCTTTTTTGTTTTTCTTTTCTTTGTTTCTTGAATTAACAAATTTGCCATATACTCTGTATATTTTTTTATCTATTTTTATTTGTTTTTGTATTGTTTTATCTTTGTTAACTTGTTTTTCATTTTCTATTTGAGCCTTTATATCATATACTAGTTCATCAATATAATCATTTACATCTATATGTTGAAATTCTGTAACAAAACTTGAACTTTTCCATACTATATTTCCATTTGTCTCTAATATTAATAATGGAAATGGTGAATTTATTAAACTGCTTTTAGCAGTACTATCTACTGTTAATGTTAAGTCTTGAAGCGTTTCTGATATCTCACTTTTTCTTTTATTATTTGCAAAATATGTATACCCTATTATTGCTGCAAATATTAAAATTGATGGTAATATTAAATTGTTAAATTGTATTGATATAAATAATAATAATAAAAATATTATTACTAAATATATTTTTGTTCTTGATACTAAATTATCAAAAACTTTTCTATTTGTATTTTGCATATATTTTTTGTATGGTTATTTATTGTTTTATAACCATACTCCTCCCTTTTATATATTTTATACCTATTATATTTTACCCTTAAATAGGCATTTTGTCAAGGAATCTAACCTTTAATAGGTTGTAAATTAAAATTCAAAAAGGAACTTAATTTATACTGTTTAACTTTTTTGCTTCAGTACATTTTTTAAGTTCCCTTACTTTACTTTTATATTATTTTTTTCTTTTTGTTGTCTTTGATTTTTTAACAGTCCTTTTTCTAGTTTTTGGCTTTGTTTCACTTTTTATGTTTTTTGCTTCTTCTGGATCCCACTTTTCACCTTTTTTAGGCTTATTCCATGAAATATAATCACATGATGTAGGATTATTTTCACATATATAATAATTTTTTCTCCTTTTTGTTTTTCTAACTTGAACTGTACCACCACATTTTGGGCATGGTACATCTATAGTTTCTATTATAGGTTTTGCATTTTTACATTCTGGATAACCTGGGCATGCCAAAAATTTACCATATTTACCATATTTATATACCATCATTCTTCCACATTTTTCGCATGGGACATCAGATACCTCATCTACTAATTCAACATGCTCTAATTCTTTTTCTACTTTATCAAGTTCTATAGAAAATGGTCCATAAAAATCTCTTATCATTTTTTTCCATTCAGCTTTTCCTTCTGATATTTCATCAAATTCATTTTCTATTTTTGCTGTAAATTCTACATTTATAACATCTGTAAAATTTTCTGTAAGTAATTTATTTACTATTTTTCCAAGTTCAGTTGGCATTAGTTGTTTTTGAACTTTTTCTATATATCTTCTTTCTAGAATAGTTGTTATTGTTGGTGAATAAGTACTTGGCCTTCCAATTCCCTTTTCTTCTAATGCCTTTACTAAGCTTGCTTCTGTATATCTTGCAGGTGGTTCTGTAAAACTCTGTTTTGGATCTAGTTCAACTAATTTTTCTGTGTTTCCCTCTTCTAACTCTGGAAGCATTCCATCTTCTACGACCTCTTTTGCATCTGTTCCTTCTACATATAAAGTCATAAATCCTTTAAATTTTATTGTTTGTCCATTTGCTTTAAAATCATATTCATTTGCTTTTATATTTACTGCCATTGTGTCATATATAGCATTTGCCATTTGGCTTGCCATAAACCTATTATAAATAAGTTTATATAATTTATATTGATCTTTTGTTATTACATCTTTTATATCTTCTGGATTAACATCTATATATGTTGGTCTTATTGCCTCATGTGCATCTTGAGCTTCCTTATTTGTTTTATAATATCTATTTTCATAGTATTTTTCTCCATAATTTTTTACGATGTATTCTTTTGCTGCTGCTCTTGCTACATCAGAAATTCTTGTAGAATCTGTTCTCATATATGTAATTAAACCTACTGTTCCCTTTTCTGGAATCCTTACCCCTTCATACAATCCTTGTGCAACAGACATAGTTTTCTTAAGAGTAAATCCAAGTTTTCTTGATGCTTCTTGTTGCATTGTACTTGTTGTAAATGGTGGTGCTGGTGTTCTTTTCTTTTCCCCTTTTTTAACTTCACTTACAATGTATTTTGCATTTTTTATTCCTTCTAATACCTCGTCTGTTTCTTGTTTTGAATGTATTTCTAATTTTTTTCCATTCTTACCATAAAATCTGGCTTCGAATTGTTTTTTAGTTTTTTCATCTTTTAACTTAGCATATATATTCCAATACTCTTCTGGTTTAAAGCCTTCTATTTCATTTTCTCTATCTACAATTAATTTAACAGCAACAGATTGAACTCTTCCTGCTGATAAACCTCTTTTTACTTTTTTCCATAGCAATGGGCTCATTTTATACCCAACAATTCTGTCTAATACTCTTCTTGCTTGCTGCGCATCAACAACATTCATGTCTATATTTCTTGGTTCTTTTATTGCTTTTTGAACCGCATTTTTTGTTATTTCATTAAATGTTACTCTTGATATTTTGTTTTTTTCATCTTTAAGAATATATGCCAAATGCCAAGCTATTGCTTCTCCTTCACGATCAGGGTCAGTTGCAATATAAACTTTTTTTGCCTGTTTTGCATCTTTTTTTAAAGATTTTATTAAATCTCCCTTTCCTCTAATATTTATATATTCTGGTTCAAAATCATGTTCAATATCAACACCTAATTTTGATTTAGGCAAATCTCTAATATGTCCCATAGATGCAACAACCTTAGTATTTCCACCTAAGAACTTCTTTATTGTATTTGCCTTTGCAGGTGATTCCACTATTACTAATTTATCTGCCATTTTTTCCTCCGTTTATTATTTATAGTTTTCTTATAGTATTCTAGACTACTTTTATTTAATTTGCAAGCTTTAACCATAAAATTATACAATTTATTTTTGCAAAGTTACAATTCATTAGTTTAATTATATATTTTTAAAAAACAAGTTTTGGCTATATTAGAACATATAACTGAACTAATTAACTAAGACTTTTCATATCATTATTTCTTTGGCATAGTCACAAATTACATCTTCAAGTCCTATAGGTGTTACATAATTTTCTTTTAACATATTTAAAACTTGATTTACTCTTTTTTCATCATTAGTTAGATATTTTATTTCCTTTTCTTCTATTATTTTTTCTTTTGTTTTATATTCAGTTTTTATAATACATATTCCAAATTTTGCTTTATTTTCTTTTAGTATTTCATCTTCATTTATTCTTTTGTAATACTCTAACTTTATTGGATGATATATTCCTGCCTCACTTAACATTTCTTCTTTAATAAAATTTCCTCCAAAAAAAGTTCTCACTTTTGTTTCCCCCTCTTTTCACTATTTTTTACTATATATCTAAACATGGGGTTTGGCAAGCTTTTTTCGTCGCGCCTTTCGACAATTGATTTTGGATTATTTTATATTATTTCTTTATTCTACATTTTTTGATATTATATGTCACTTAATGCAAAAAAGTCGCACAAAAAATGAGTGAAAATATTTCACTCATTTTTCATTTAAATATTTTTATATTTATTATATTTTATATATGAAACTATTCCTGCTGCTATCAACACTCCTCCTAATACATATAGCCACTGTGTTACTCCTGTTTTTGGTAAAGAACCATTTGTTGTTTTTGAGTTATTTTCGCCTAAAACTGATGTTATATTTTTATTTGTATTTTGAGTATTTGAGTTATTTATTGTATTTCCTTTTTGTTCTTGATTGCTATTGTTATTATTGCTACTGTTATTAGAATTATTATTACTGTTGTTGTTATCACTACCATTATTACTGGGATCATTTTTGTTATCATCTTTATTATCATTATTATCATTGTTGTTATCTTTATTGTCATCATTTTTATTGTCATTGTTATTATCATCTTTGTTGTCAGAATTATTTGCATTTGAAATTGTCAATTTTAAATTTGCTGATTCTTCTATTGTTTCATCTTCAAATCCATCTGATACAGATATTTCTTTAAATGCAACATTTGTATCTCCAGCTTCCACTTCTTCTTTTACTTTAAATGTTAATTCAGCTATTTCTTGTGGAGTTGATGTTAGATTTCCTCTGTCAATAGTTATACTTCCATTTTCTGTATTCCATGTTGTTGTCCATCCATTGTATGTTGAATCATTTGTTGTTATAGGTTCTAATTTATCTGCATCAAAATCTATTTTTCCTTCTACTACTGCTATTCCATCTGCTTGTTTTGTACTTTCTAAATATATATATACTTTTATTTCACTATTTGGAGTTATTTTACTTTCTTTTACTTTTAAAGATATTTTAGTTGCTGTACTTTCTTCATCATTTTGCGTATTATCTGCATTTGAAATTATAGTACCTTGAAGTATAACTAAAAATGTTATTAATATAATAGATATGCCTTTTATAATTTTTTCCATTTTTTTCTCTCCTTTGTGTCATATTACAAGTTCATTATATATTTTTTTATACTTAAAATCAATATATTTTAAAATTTGTAACATAATTGTAATATAAAAGCAGAAAACATTTTTACTTTGTTTTCTGCTTTATTTTTTATTCAGTATAGTCTGCAAGTCCTACTTTTATTAATCTCATTTGTACTAGGTCTGTTCCCGTTACTTTTCCGTCACTGTTTATGTCTGCTGCTTTTTCATATGCTCCTTTTAGCTCATATTTTCCTACTCTGCTAAATCTCATTTGTACTAAGTCTGTTCCTGTTAATTTTCCATCTCCATTTAAGTCTCCAACTACTATTATTGTATATGTTTTTCCGTCTACCTTTATTGTGCTTGCTGTTGTTACTATATTTCCTTCTTCTATTTCATTTCCTTTTTTGTCATATACTTCATATGTACTTCCTGCTACTACTGTTTTTACCTTTTCTATAAAGTCTTCTACTTTTGTTTCTGGTTTTACTTTTGTTATATATTCTCCTGCTAGTACATATTCATGCTTTTCGTCTTTTCCTAATTTAAATGCATAATATTCACTATAACTTACACTTTCGTTTCCTAGCTTGTCTTTAGCATATACAAATAAGCTATATATTCCTTCTATGTTTTCTGGACTAGATATTTCTTCTCCATTACTAAATGTTTTTCCTTCTCCCATTTTTTCTTTTAGCTTCTCTATTGTTTTTTCTGCTTTTTGGAATTCGTTGTATTTTTCTACACTTTCAAATTTTACCCAACTGTATTTTAATGCACTATTTTCTACTCCTGCTTCATCTACTACTGTTGGTCTTACTTTTACTTTTTCTATGCTTTCTTTTGAACCATTTTCTCCATTTTCTGTGTTTTCATATGTTACTTTTGGTCCTTCTTTGTCTATTTTTATTATATATTGCCTTGTTGATGTATTTTGTCCTTGGGCTTTGTCTATTGTTGTTACTGTTGCTTTGTATATTCCGTGTTCTGTTAATGTTATTTCTCCTTCAAATTCTGTCTTTCCTTCTATTTTTATTTTTTCTCCGTTTTCTTTTTCTACTTTGTATGTATTGCTTTTTACTCCACTTATTGAATCATATCCTGGTAATAGTTTTATTTTTATGTCTTTGTTTGTATTTTCTCCTTCTTCTTTTTGTTCGTCTTGTGTTTTTTCTGTTTTGTATTCTTTTTCTTCCCCATTTTCTTCTAATGTTGTTATTTCTAATTTTCCTGCTACTGGTGCTTGATTGTCTATTACTGTGTCATTATCTCCTATTGTTCTTTCTTGTTTTATTGTTACATTTCCTACTTGATCTTCAGCATATACCCATAATACCCATATTCCTGATTCATTCTTTGGAGTTTTTATTACTGCCTTTGTTCCTTCTATTTTTCCTTTGTACCCTTCTTGGCTTTCTCCTTCAAAGTCTTCTTTTCCTGGTTTGTAATTTCCATTTGTCCAATAATATCTTAATGTTTCTTCTTTTACTCCTGTTTGTGCTGTTCCTTCATCTGTTATTGTTACTTGTATTTGTCCTTCTTTTTGATTATCCTGACTTTTTCTTTCAAATACTACTTTTGGGCCTTCTTTGTCTACTATTATTTTATATGTTGTTTTATTTTCTACTTCTAACTCTGGATTTGTTTTATTTACCCTTTTTGATATTAATGTTAATTCATATTCTCCTTGATTTGTTAATGTTACTATTTCTATTGTATTATTTCCTACTGCTACTACATTTTCTTCTTTTCTTATCTCAAATGTTGTTTCTACTTCTCCATATGGGTCTTTTCCTTGGTTTATTATTTTTATCCATACATTTTCTTTGGTTTTTATTTCATTTTCTTTTGCTTCTATTTTTTCTCCGTCTTCTGTATTTTCCCTAAATTCTATTTCTCCTGGTGTTTGAATTTTTCCTCTTATTTCAAATGTTTTACTTTTTACTACATTTATATTTCCTTTACTATCTTCTGTTCTTATATATAAATTGTATTTTCCATCATACAATTCTTCTGATTCTATTTCTTGACCTTTTTTGTATTGTTCTACTTTATAATTTTCTTTATATTCACTTTCTTCCGGCTCTTTTCCTTCTTCTTTCCATGCATATTTTATGCTTTTGTATTCATTTTTTTCATCCGTTAATGTTGCCATCGTTTTTGCTTTTCCTACAGCTCCTTGGTTTCCATCTGGGTTAAATTTTATATTTCCAGTTCCTTTGTGTAATATATATTCTTCTTTTCTTGTATTTCCTGCTACATCTTTTGTTGTTACTTTTATTTTGTAATTGTAATTATGATATAATGTTGTATCTACAGTTGTTCCTGTTCCTACAGTTATTAATGTTTCTTCATATGTTCCTTCTTCTGTTTCCTCTATTTTATATATTTCATATGTTGTTTTGCTATGTCCACTTTCTGCTCCTTCTTCTTTTCCTCCATCTTCTTTGTGGATATACAAATTATCTTTTACATATGCCCCTTCATAATAAGTTTTGTTTTCTTCTCCTACTTTAGTAAATGTATATTCTTCACCCTCTGCACTGTTCTTAGTTACCTTTACTTTTCCCATTTCTGTTTCTGAAACTTTAGCATCTATATAAAATGGTCCATATGTTTTAATTAAAGTATTTCCTGCAAAATCTTCAATTGTAACAATTAATGTATATACTCCTGAACCTGTATTTTTTACAATCTCTTCATTTACCTTTACAGATCCATTTTCTTCATTTTCATTTTTTGAGTTATTATACCATGCATATGTACATTTTAAATTTTCTGCTGGTGTAATATTATCACTTGCAGTAATTTTCACTACCTGTTTATTTACCCAATTTGTACTTACTTCTGGGTTAAATTCTTCACTCTCAATTGTTGGTAGTGTATTATCAATTATAATTTCCTTATAATTTTCTTTATCTTGTAAATAGGCATATGTTTCAAATGTATTTCCTGCTAAATCACTTAAACTTGTATCATTATTTAAGATTTGGAAATTTAATTTTCCTTCATATTTTTCTATATTTTTTATTCTAACTCTATAAGATCTTTTTGATTCTGAAGTACCTATTTTTTCAAATTCAACACCCTCTTGAATATAATTAGACTCGCCAGCATCTACTACAAATGCTTTAAAATTTTGTTTTTTAACTAAGTCCCCTGCACTTCCATAAAAATATCCATTATCACTTATATTAAATTCTATTGTTATAGTTGAATCTTTATTTGCATATGTATTATCTGTGTTATCTGTTTCTACTTTGGTAATATTTACTGTTGGTTTTATTCTGTCTACACAATAATAATACATTTTTGAAGAATTAAACAATTTACTTGTTCCAGATACAGTACATGAATTAGGTTTTATATAAATTCCAATTCCCATTGCCAATTCTGGATTAGTTACTGTTAATTCATATTGTTTATTATTTACTTTTTTAAAGATAGGATTTTTTAATTCAGAACTTAAGCTTATATCATCAAGTGTAAATCCATCAACATCTTGATTAAAAGTTATAGTAAATTTTGTTGTTTCTGAATTTGTCCAATTATTATTTTTTACATTATCTGCTGTTACTTGATATGTCAATGGTTCTTTTACAACAATTTTCCATGCTGGATCAGTATATGCTCCATAATGATTTCCATCTTCAGCTCTTGCTTCTGCTGTTAACTCTGTCGTTCCGGCTTTTTTTGCTGTAACTTTAATATTCTTTACTTTTGCATAATTTTGAATATTATTTAAATCAACTTCCTTATTATTTGCATCTAAAAATACAACATCAACAATATCACTTGAAGTTTTATTCCATTGTTCAAAATGGTAATATAATGATGCATAATCTGATGGAATAAACCATCTTGTACAACTTTGACCAACTGTTAATTCTATTTTATTACTATCATAATATGAAATTGAAGGTCCTGTAACAAATACTCCATAACTTCCTTCCCAATCGCTACTACTATTAGAACATTTTATATGTATTCTTGTTTTTCCAACCTTAAGAGCTTTAACTTTGTAATATGCTGGATATCCATAATCATTATAAACAATTTCTACACTACCTATACTAGAATCTTCAAGCCAAGCTTCATATGTTTCACAATTTTCATAATAAAAACCTCCGCCAATGAATTTCTTGTCCAACACTCATATTTAAATCTTCATAATCTTTTGTATAATAAGCTTTATTAGTCTCACTATCTCCCTGCTCTACAATAACAGGCCAACTAATTTTTAAAACTGCACCATCACTATAAGAAATATTTAATGTTACATTCGTTGTTCCTGGTTCTTTAGCTGTAAATTTCATATAATAATAAGAACTATCATTTGTCATTAAAAATTCTCCATCAACAATAGCCGAATTATCAGCTGTAACTTTATAACTACTAAATGCTGTATCTAAAGATATAAATCCTCTTTCTGCTTCTTCCCCTACTTTAAATTGAACTGTATCACTATAATATTCTGCTGAATGTTCTACACCTGGAGTAGACTCTGATGGAGTTTGTGAAGAAGATGATGATGGAGTAACTGTAACATTTACATAGTCTGATATTCTTGTTCCATTTTCTCCTAAATAATATATAGATAAAGATGTGCTTCCTGCTTTTTTTCCTATTATTTTAAATTTTTTTGCATCATCAGTTCTTTCAACAGTTATAATATTATTATTTGTTTCATAATAAAAAGGGCCACCATAAGAAGAAATAATATTAACATATTGACTTTTGTTTTCTTTCAAACTTACTGAATCTTCTTTAATTTGTAATCTACTACTTTCACTGGAAATTTTAACTGTTATTTCATCCCAAACTTGAAAACTATCATCTGTTCTTAGGGTTATTTTCGTTTGCCCTGTGGCTATTGGAGTAAAATAAAGAGTATCACTATAGCCATTATTAGTCGTATCCCTTGTATAAATATTACTTATATACTTACTATCATATTCGATTTTTAAATTTTTAACATTATTTGATGTATCTTTATTAACATAATGTACTGAAAATTTAATAGAAGTTGGTACACCTTTGGTTGCATTCATACTATCCAAAGGAAAGGTTATATAATATTCTGCATCTGTATGTTTTAAACTTTTTTGAATTTCTTCCCCTTGTATATATGTACTTTCTTTGTTTTCTTCATTATAAATACTTATATAATATGATGCAATACTAAGAATTGCAACTCCTACTATTAAACTTATAATTAATGTTATTTTTTTCTTCATACTAATTGCTCCTTTTACTGATAATACTTTATCATTTAAATCTTACTTTATATTTTTATTAAAGTAAATAGCAATAAAAGCCACGTTTTTTAATATGTCAAATTTCCCTTTACGGAAGCTCATTTAGCCATTTTTATGTATCATTTATTAAGTTTTTATTACATTTATATTACGAATTAAAAAAACAAAAAACATATAATCAAAAATTGATTATATGTCATTTTTTATTTTATTTTTCTTTTTTGCATTTTATAAGAAATCTTACTAACCAAGCCAGTTGGAGCAATCTTAGCTCCTATTTTTGCACATTTTATAGAAAAACCTGGAACAATATAAAATTTATTTTTCTCCAATTTTTTTACAGCATATTTTGCAACATATTTGCTACTTAACCCCTTGATGCTAAATTCAACATCAGCTACATTATTAAAATTTGTATCAACTGGTCCTGGGCACAAAATACTTATTTTAACATTTGATTTTTCTTTTTTTAATTCTTCTCTAATTGCTTCACTAAGCCTTACAACATATGCCTTTGTTGCATAATATGTTGCCATTAATGGTCCTGGCATAAATCCTGCAATTGATGCAACATTTAAAATCTGTCCTTTATCTTTTTGCTTCATATCTTTTAAATATAATTTTGTTAAAATATGGTATGCTGTAATATTTGTATTTATCATGTTTATTTCTTTATCTAAATTAGTCTTTGTAAAATCTCCACAAGTACCAAAGCCTGCATTATTTATTAATAAGTCTACATCTTTTACTTGTTCATATAATTTTTTACAATTTTTTTCTACAGATAAGTCCATACTTATAATTTGTGAATTTGTTTCAATCTCTTTTTTTACTTCTTGTAATTTTTCTTCATCTCTTGCAACTAGTACTAAATCATAACCTTTTTTACTTAAAATTTTTGCCATATCTCTTCCTATTCCAGAAGAGGCACCTGTTATTAATGCTTTCACTAAAATCTCCTTTTTATATAAGTTATTTACTGTTTTTACTAAATTTATTCATAACAATTCCAACAGCATGAACTATTTTAGTTGATTTTTCATTTGCAACACCTTTTCCTATTGCCTTTCCTCCAACTGTAAGTGCTGCAACTGTTGCACTTAATATAAATTGTAAATTAAAATTTAGTCCAAATTGCTCTGTAATTTTAACTGATATTAATGCACTTATTGCACCACTTAATACTCCACATATATCTCCTATTACATCAGCACAAATATTGGCAACTTTTGGTGCATTTCGAATTAATTTTATTGAGTCTTTTGATCCTTTTACTTTTTTTGTTGCTTTTGCATGAAATTCATGTTCATTTGCAACTGTTACGGCCACACCAACTATATCAAAAAATATACCTATTGCAATTACAAGTACTAAAATTAAAATGGCTGGAACTAATCCTAGTCCAGATACCCCATTTGCAGATACATAAGAAAATATCATTGATAATATAAATGTTGATATAAATACCTTTATAAACCATACTGTATTCGAGTGATCTTTTGTTTTTTCTTTTTTATTTTTCATTTTTTTATTTTCCTTATATTTATTTTTGTTTTAGATGGTAAAAGTCTAAGTAAATTTTACGGTTTAGGTCTAGTCGAATTTCTCTTTTTCCCGCTTAGCATTACTGCTATAGCTGTTTCCAATTAAGGGAAAAATTTACTAAAATAGTAAACACCAGATCACCACTTAAATCCGTACCTTAATCCCTAGACTTTCATGCAAAAATTGCAAACATTCTAGAAGTTTTCCTTGACATACTTTTTAAACTTTACTAGTCTTTTTTGCAAGTATAATTTCATAACTGTATTAGTTTAATTTCGGCCAAAATTAAACTAATAATGATAAATTAATCCCAATACACTCACTCGAGACAGGCTACTCTATGTATTTCGTGTCTTGGCACTCAACATAGGTTTAACTTAAGTTTAAACTTAAGCCTCCGCGAAACCAGGGAATCATATGTATGCCATTACATATTACCCTAGTTTCTTTACTCCCTAATATCACACAAAACTGGCATTTCGCGCAAAATCAAGAAACTTCAACGATGTGCCCTTTAGTGGATTTTTAGCCCCACCCTCATAAAGTTTAGTACGACTAGAATAATGCACCATCATTTTAATATTATAACATTTATAACATTTTATTCCAAATTTATTTTTTTTCAATTTTATTCATAAAAAATTATTGGCTGTTATTTTTACAGCCAATAATCTCATATTTTCTCACTTTATCTCTTGTTTTTAACTTTTTTCTTTAATTTTAATTAATCATTTATATGTTTTATTATTTCATTATATATTTGCTCATGTATATCTTCTATTGTTCTTACTTCTTGTTTTTCATTTACACATTTTATTTCATACCAATTATATTTTTTAGAAACACTACATGCTGCATTATGAGCATCAATTAAGTGATTTCTATCACTTTCATGTATATCTTTTTTACTATCTCCTGTAAATTTATTGTCTCTATCTTTTATTAATTCTAAGGCCTTATCTACAGGCATATTTAAGAAAAATACTTCTGTTGGAACAGGTAAACCATATAAATTAAATTCAAAATCCCATAACCAATTTAGAAATTTTTCTCTTTCTTCTTCATCATCTATTTTTCCAGCTTGATGCACCATGTTTGCTGTTGTATATCTATCTGCAAGTATTATTCCTCCGTTTTTATAATATTCTTCATAACCTGTTTTAAAAGTTGCATATCTATCAGCTGCATAAAAAGTTGAGGCTATATATGGGCTAATTTCTTTTGCATTTTTTCCAAATTCTCCAGATAAATACATTTTTACAAGTGATGAGCTTGGGCTATCATAATTTGGGAAACTAACTGTTTTATATTCTATATTTTCTTTATCTAGTCTTTCTTGTAATTTTTTAAACTGAGTTTGTTTTCCACTACCATCTGTCCCATCTATTACAAATAATTTTCCTTTTTTTATTTTGCTTGGTGTTTTATTAATCATTTTATTTACGGATGCAATAATATCATCTATGTTTGAATCATATTCATCTTTTACTAAATTGTACATTTTATTTCCCCCTTTTTTCACATTATATACTTACATTTTTCTTTTTGCAATATTGTAATATAATTTTTTAAATGTTATAATAAACCAAAAATTGTTAAAAAATACAAAGGATAGATATTTATGAAACTAAAAAAATTATTTAAATTTGCAATTTGCATATTATCACTTATATTAACTATTATATATATTATTTACAGAATTTTTTATACTCTCCCAACCACTTTAGGAACTTTATCTTTAATATTTGCAGTAATTATACTTTTAGTAGAAATATGGGAATCTATTGATTTTTTTACTTATTTTATTAATATTTTACTAACAAATAAAAAATCTCCCAAAATCCCTGACTTTAATATTATAAAAGAAATTCCAGATATTGATGTATTTATTGCAACATATAATGAAAGCCCAAACATTTTAACCCGTACTATTGAGGCTTGTAAAAATATGGAATACCCTGATAAAAATAAAATACATATATATGTTTGTGATGATGGAGATAGATTAGAAATTAAAGACTTAACAATTAAAATGAATGTTAACTATATTTCTCGTTCAAATAGGAAAGATGCAAAAGCAGGAAATTACAACAATGCATTATTAAAAACAACTTCTCCTTATATTGCAACCTTTGATAGTGATATGGCTCCAACAAAAGATTTTTTATTAACCACATTACCATTTTTTTATAAAGAAAAAAATGTTGGATTTGTTCAACTTCCTCAAAGTTTTATAAATCCAGACATTTTTCAATATAGATTAAAAATGCAAAATAAAATACCATTTGAACAAGACTATTTTTATCATTCTATACAAATAGCAAAAAACAAAACAAATTCTGTTGTTTATTGTGGCACTAACGCACTATTTTCTAGACAATCTTTAAAAGATGCAAATGGTTTTGCAACAGGAACACTTTCTGAAGATATTGCAACTGGAATGATTATAGAATCTAAAGGTTATAAAGGTATTGCACTTAACAAAATAGGTGCATATGGAATATGTGTAAATGATTTTAGTGCATTTGCAAAGCAGCGTACGCGTTGGGCAAGAGGTTGTATTCAAATGCTTAAAAAATATAAAATTTTAACAATAAAAGGATTATCTATAAGGCAAAAACTTGAATATATGTCTTGCGTTTCTTACTGGTTTTTTGGAATTCGACGTTTAATATATTTGCTTGCCCCTTTATTATTTAGTATTTTTGGAATTATTGTTGTAGACTGTAATTTACTAACATTTATTTCTATATGGCTTCCTACATATGTTTTAAAAAGATTTGGCTTAGATATTATAGAAGGAAATAAACGTTCATCAACATGGAATAAAATATATGAAACAATTTTAACCCCTGTTTTATGTTTTAAAGTACTGGCTGAGTTTATAGGTTTTAAGCAAACTAATTTTAATGTAACTCCTAAAAATACATCAAACTATACAATGGAAAAAGAAAATAAAAAAGTTTTATCTTGGCATTTAAGCTTATTTATATTAAATATAATTGGTTTTATTATGTGTATTGCTAGAGTTTATGACAATAGCATAGAAAACTATATTTTATCATTTGTATGGACTTTTTCTAATATTTTCTATCTTTTTATATCTATTGTTTTTGACCTTAGATATAAAAGATATGATTATAAAAATTTTGTCCCAAACAAAATTAACAAATATAGTAAATTAGCTTTAATAAGAAGGGAAAAATAGAATGAAAAAAATAATTTTTATAGTAGTATTAGTTATAATTTTATTATTTGTATTGTATAACTTTACACCAGTTTTTGCTCCTTTAAAAGAAAATATACTCTATACTAAATATGTATCAGACAATGGCTTTTTACATGTAGATGGAACAAGCATAAAAAATAATAAAAACAATGATTTTGAATTAATGGGACTTAGTAGTCATGGTTTACAATGGTATAATCAATTGCTTACTTATGACAATTTAAAAACTTTAAAAGATACGTGGAAAATTAATGTTTTTAGAATTGCTATGTATACTGATGAAAACGGTTATATTAATAATAAAGATGAAATGAAACAAAAATTAATAGAAATAACAAATAATTTAATTGACTTAGATATGTATGTAATAATTGATTGGCATACATTAAAAGACAATGACCCTAATAAGTATAAAGAAGATGCAAAAGTATTTTTTGATGAAATTTCGACTTTATATAAAGACTCTCCAAATATTATATATGAAATATGTAATGAACCAAGTGGAAATACTGTAACATGGGATGACCAAATAAAACCATATGCGGAAGAAATAATACCAATAATACGAAAAAATGCTCCAAAATCATTAATTATTGTTGGAACTCCTAATTGGTGTAAAGATTTAACTTCACCTTCTAATAATAAACTAAATTATGAAAATATATTGTATTCATGCCATTTTTATGCTGGAACACACAAACAAGAATTAAGAGATGAAATAGATAAAGCATTACAAAATAATCTTCCAGTAATTGTTTCTGAATGGGGTACAACTGATGCAAGTGGTAACGGTAGTGTAGACATAGAAGAATCAAAAAAATGGATAGAATATTTAAATAGTAAAAAAATAAGTCATATAAATTGGTCTTTTTCTAACAAAAATGAATCTTCTGCAATTATAAGACAAGATTATTTAGAAAATCCAGATAATAATGATACTTCTAATAATGAAGATAACTTAAAAAATGATTTTAATGATTACTTAACTGAATCTGGAAAATTTGTAAAATCAATCTTTAATTAATTTTAATAAAAATAGGTATATAAAAAACCAGTGAATTCACTGGTTTTTTATGTTTTTATTATTTTATTTCAGTCTTACAGTCTGTATAATTACTTGATGTTATTGTTTCTACCTGTGTTCCAGAGTAAGTTGTACTAAATCTTCCATGTATACCAACTAAATAGTCTGCATTTGTTGTTCCTTTAATTAAACTATTACTAATATTAGTTCCTATCATTGTAATCATTGATTGTCCAGCTGAAGAAATCACACCTGGGTCTCCTATAATTCCACCAACAGAATCATTTCCTGTTATAGTTACCGCATATTTTCCTTCTTCAAATGTTTCATTTTCTTTGCCTCCAACAAAACAATTTTCTATTTTTACTGTTGCTCCTCCTGAAATTCCACCTACTTGTGAATTTCCTGATATGTTACTATCTATAACATTACATTTTTTTACATATGTATCAGTTCCGGTAAAATTTGAACCATGTCCTACAATTCCACCTACTCCGTTTACTCCTTCTCCTGTAATATTTGTATTTAATAATGTACATCCTGAAATTGTATTTGATGCAGATCCAATAATTCCACCTAAATGTCCTGTTGTTGCAATTAATTTTGATTCATTTACATTACAATTGCTTAATATTGTTGTTCCTACTGGCATATTACCAACTATTCCACCAAAATCACCACTTGCTGTTCCTGTTATAGTTGATTTATTTACCGTACATCCAGTAATATTTGCCTGTGATATTCCGGCAATTATACCTCCTCTTTCTTTTGCAATTACATTAACATTATTTACTGTAATATTTTTTACATCACTTGCTGAATCTGCTTGTCCAATAGTCCCTACCGTTTGACTCTTAGTTCCATCTATTGTTATATCATTAATATTTATGTTATCTGTTATTATTTTTCCAAATCCAAGTAATATTCCTGTATGTTGTGTTCCTCCAACTATTTTATTTGTTCCATTTGATGTTTTATTTATTGTAATTCCTGTAAATTTAGCAATCGATGTTACTGTTTGGTCAGACATTAAATTACTTGTTTTCGTAGCAATACCAACTAATCCTCCTGTACTTCCATAAGAATCTTCTGATACGGAAATATTTGTTAAAGTTATATTATTCAATTTTGGATTTACTGCGACACCAACTAGTCCTCCAGTTCCATAACTTCCTAAAACTTTTAAATTAGATAATGTTATATTTGAAATTGGCATTTCTTCTTTTGTATCTGTTATTGCAATTAATCCTCCTGCTCCTCTTTTGGCACTAACAGATACATTATTTCCTGTAATTTTATCTATACTTGGACTTGCATATGAATATCCTGCAATTCCTCCTGCTTCGCCATTTGTTGTTATAGATATATTATTAAACTTTTTAACATTGCTAACATTTAATATAGATCCTAATTGTACGGCTATCATACCTCCTGATGTTCCACCTGTGTTATTGTTTATTGTTATTCCCTCAAGATTAACATTATCAATACTTGTAGAGTCAGTTGCATTTGCTGCAATTCCACCAATTTGTACAGTTGATTTTTTACCATTTAAAACATTTAAATTAATTTTGCTTAAATTAGAATTTGTAACATTTATTTTTCCTGCTTTACCAACAAGACCACCTATTAATCTTGTTGAAGCACTTACTGTATTATTATCTGTACATGTTAAATCTTCTACATTACAATTATCAAATGTTATTGTGGCTCCAAATGTTGTTCCAATAATACCAGCCATATTATCTGATGAAGTTTCTATTTCTACATTTTTTACTGTACAATTTGAAATATTTTGTAAATCCCCTGCATCAGCTACTATTCCTGCTGCACTTCCATACATACCTGTATGTGATTCATTTCCTGTATTTATATTTGTATTTTCCACTTTACAGCCACTTATTTCGCAACCTTCACCAGCAATGCTTCCCATAATTCCTCCTGTTGATGTTGCATTTGATGTTATAGTTAAATCTGTAACATTACAATTTTTAATTTTATATTGATTAAAACATGCGCCTGCCACAATTCCGCCAACAGCTGTAGTTCCAGATGAGTAACTTACCATTTTAGTTGTATTAAAGTTAATGTTAACATTATTTACATTAGATTCTTCAATTGTATAACTTCCATTAACTCCACTTGTCATCAAACCACCAAGTTCTGAACCTTGTCCTTCCATATCTAAGTCTTTAACATTACATTTATAAATATATGTTGTGTCATATGACATTGCAACAATTCCTGCCACAGTAGAACTGTACTCATTATATTGGCTTTTTGATTTTATATTAGTATTTATTACATTACATTCTTTAAATTCTGAAGGATTAAATGTAAATCCGCACTATTCCTCCTGTATTTCTTGCCTTGTTATTTGTTATAGTAGAATCAACTACCTTACAATTATTAAATGTAGTATTTAAATTAGTTGCTCCTGCAATTCCTCCCATAGAATCATTATAGCCTGATCCATTTTCAGAATTTATTGTAGTTTTTTCTACTACACAATTATCTATTAATGAACTACACTCTTCTCTAGCATTTGATTGAATTGCATTATATATTCCTCCAACATTTCCATAGTTAGCATTAATTTCAGAATCATATACTTTAGCATTTATTATATTTACAGTTCCTTTACTGTAAACATAATTTTCTGCAAGAATTCCTGCTGTGTTTATTCCGTAAGAACTACTTTGAATACCATTATTATATATTTTACTACTTATTACTTGAACATTTCTAATTAGAGTATCTACATCATTTGAATTATAACCCATTCCAAATATTCCTGCTACATTAATATAACTCCCACTTGATTGATTTTTAAATTCAACTGTAGATTCTGTTACATTACATTCAGTTATATATACTTGTTTAATTTCATAACCTTGTCCATATATTCCACTTACTGCTGTTCCATTACCTGCATAGTTTTCGGTAATAATACTAGAATTACTTACATTACAATTATTAATTTCATTGTATACCTCATTACTATATCCATAGCCTCCAAATGCAATTATTCCTGCAGCATTATTATATTTTGCATTTACAGTAGAATCTACAACATTACAATCATTTATATAAATATATTGACTTTCATTTATTGTTCTTGTTCCATATCTATTTATTGAAGCAATTATCCCTGCGGTTTGCATATTAGAACCATTATTACTTGAATTATTAATATTTACATTTTCTATTTTACAATTTTTTAATGTTACATATTCTGTACATGCATCTCCAACAATTCCTCCTAAAGAATTATAATTTCCCCCTTCATTAATTGTTAAATTACAATTATTAGCATTTGAATTTGTTATATCCAATCTATAAGCATTGGTTTGAGCTATAATACCTGACACGTGACTTGTTCCACTTATATTTCCAGTGTTTACGCAATTATCGATTTTTGTTGTTCCACATTTTATTACCTGTCCATCTATATAATCTACCCAATAATTTTTAGCAATTATTCCCGCTGCTTCTATACTGTTAGATCCTGCTGGCATTGTTGATGTAATATCTCCAGTATTGTTACAATTTGATATTTCAATTGTACCTACAGCTCCTGATAAAATTCCAGAACATGTTGCATAATTTCCTGTAATACTAGATTGGTTATTACATTCATTTAAATTTAATTTAATTCTTGAATAAGATAAAACTCCTGATACTAATCCTTCATTATTTTGAGATGTTCCCTCGATTTCATTTAAATTATTACATTTTTCAACTATTGCAATATCATTATCTGTATTTTTATCTATTGCAGCAACTATTCCAGAAGCTCTTACATTTTGACTTTGAGAACTTATTTTTCCTGTATTTGAGCATTCGTAAATTAAAGTTCTTCCTTTTCCCATTCCTAGAATTCCAGCTGTATTTGTATATTCATAATTATTTGTTATGATTCCTTCATTAACTGATTTTACTATTTGTATTTCATTTATATTCCAAGTAATATTACTAGTATTTCCTTCGTTATATACTTTACCTGTTTTGCTTGAAGATGTATCTAAACTTCCAACTTGTATACTATTAAATTCATCTTCTGAAATCACATTAACAGTTGCTTCTACATAATATTTTTCTTCTTCTTTATTCCATTTTTTTATTATATTTAATTTTATGTAGTTATTTGATATATCCTTATAACCAACTGGTGCTTGTACCTCTTTTATATAATATATATCAGTTCCTGTTGTATCTATTTTCGTAAGTCCAAAATTTAACTTCCCATTTTGTACATCTATATTTTCATAACCATTTATAACTTGTTTTTCTCTATTTAGTACTTTAAATCTTGCACCATTTAATAAACCACTATTTTCAAAGTCTGTTTTACTTAATTCGACATTATATTCACCTGTTGTTCTTTCATTTTTTATAGCTAAACTTACAAACTCATTTATGTTATCATAGTTTGCAAAAATTCTTTGAACTTCATATCCTTCTGGTCTTGCATACCCAACTATTCCTGCTGCATTATAACTTTTTGCATTAATAGAACCTTTATTTATACAATTATTTACTTTTACTGGTCCAAGTCCACATCCCAAAAAGCCTCCAATATTATGGCTTGTTGCTGTAATTGTTGATTCATTTATACAATCTCTTAATACTAAAATTGTCTTGCTTTTTGTATGTCCTACTAAACCTCCAACATTTCTTAGTGTTGAATTTACTTTTCCTGTTACTTTACAATTTTTTAATATTGCATTTTCTGAATAACCAATTATAGATCCAACTGCATCTATATCTTCTTCTGTTTCTTCTTTAGTATCTGTATTGTCTGCATTTTCATCCACATATTTTGTAACATTAATATCTACATTTTCTAATGTTAGGTTTTCTATTATACCTGAATAAGTTCCAAATAATCCAAATTTCTTTGTTGTTTGGTCATTTGTATCTATTTTTAGGTTTGTTATTTTATGTCCGTTTCCATCAATCATTACATTGCTTACATTTAAAGGTGTCCAATCTTCTCCTTGTAAATCAATGTCTTGTTTTAATATATATTTTTTTGTTTGATTATTTTGAATATTTAGTAAATCATTTTTTGTATTGATTTCTATTGTTTTATATTTAGATGTATCTACATCTATGTCTTGTACGTCACATTCTATTTTAGTTGTAAATTTAGTTGCATCTACAACTTTGCTTATAACATCTACTTGTATTAAATATTTTATTGTATTTTTATAGCCTTCTGGTGTATGTACTTCTCTTACATAATATGTTTCTTGTTTTTCTCCTTTGGTTTCCATTATTCCAAAGTCTAATATTCCTCCATTTGCTGTAACACCAGTTTTTATCACTTTTTTATTAGAATCTAATAATTCAAATGTCGCCCCATTTAATAGTTCATTATCTATTTCATCTATTTTATTTATTCTAAAAGAATATTTTACTGGCATATTGTTTGAAACTATTATACTTTCAAAATCATTATCATCTTCTGTACCAACTATATATGAGTTTTCGTCTGAATTTTGACTTTCTTCTTTCATATAATCTGAATCTACTGGCCCTGTAATATTTCCTGGTATTGAATCAATATCCTCTCCAGATCCTTCTGCTATTTGCGCTATATTTACAAATCTTTTTAATTCATCTGTTTTATCTGTATTTACTATACATTCTATACTTATTTCTTGATAGCTTAAACCATATACTCCCGTATACGGATTTATTGATAATGGTTTTAAAAATTCAGTTGTAACACTTCTTCCATCTTCTGAAACTTTCCAACCATATTTTATATTAATTGCACTATTTCCATTAAAATCTAAACCTTCTGGTAAATATTCTGTTATTTTATTTGCTGTTCCTGCAATTGTGCCTTCATTATATACTCTTATATTGTATACTATTTTATCTCCTTTTTGAGGATATACAACATTTTTGCTATGTTGGTATTGTATTTTTCCATTTACTATTTTTACTTTAGGTTCTCTTGAATTACTTATTTCTTTATTGTTTATACTATATATGTATTGTCTTAAAGATAGGTCAAACCCATCTTTTTGTTCTTGTACATATATTGTTTTATCTCTTAATAAATTATTAAGAGTATATGTATCACCAAAATTCAAGTTTATCTTTTGTACTGTATTTTCAGAATCCAAATAATCTCCTTTTGATTCTATAAATACTGCCATATTATCATAATTATAATTTGCGTCTTTTTCTAATCTAAATGTTATATTTTCTCCACATTCAAAATCATTGTTTGTTATTTGTTCTCCATTTGCTTCATTTATTATTTTTATTCCTTGTAATACATTTAAATTAATATTATGATTACAATTTTTATAATGCATATTAGGCATTTTAGATACATTATAATTATTTGGATTTAGTATTTCTAAATTTTCCTTTGTATTGTCTACAAATACATCTTTAACTCCAGCAAATGAGTCATAATATATTGTTTTAACAGTATTAGGAATTTTTACATTTGTAGCATTTATACAGCCTGCAAAAGTACTAGAATCTATAGATATTAGAGAATCACCTATATTAATTGTTTTTAATTTTGAGCAATTATAAAATGCCCTTTCACCAACTTTAGTAACATTGTCTGGTATACTAACACTTTCAATAGCACAATTTTGAAAAGCTGCTGTTCCAATTATTTCTAATTCTTGTGGGAATTTGGCATCTTTTAATGAATAACAATTTAAAAATGCATAATTTCCAATTGTGTTAACTGTATCTGGTATAATAATTTTTTCTACCTTCCCAGAATAATTATATGAACTATTATTTTTACCAAATATATTATATTGGGTATATCCAAATTTTTCCCCAATTATGCTAGTTACTGGATAACCTCCTAATTTTGTTGGTATTGTAACTGTTGTACTTGGTGTTCCACTATATACATAAACATTTACCGCTTCTCCATCTACTACTTCATAATACCATGTTAATCCATTTTGGTATTGAGTAAAACCTTCCGATTTAGTTGTAAAAGTTAATATGGTTACACAAGCTAATATTAAAATACTAATTATTGCAATAACCTTCTTTTTCATTTACTTTCTCCCTTTTTATTTTTTATTTTTATCTTTATAACAACTACACTAATTATTAAAATTGTTAATATAATAAATATTGATATTTCAAATGCACCTGTTTTTATTGAAATAATAAATCTTTCTTCATTTTTGTTATCTTCTGTATTATCTTTAGCATTATAATCATTTTCATATTTTGAAATAACAGCCTTATTATTTCTTTCACCAATGCTATTGGCATTTAAATTCCATTTAAATGTAATTTCTAAATTCTTAGATTCTCCTGGATTTATAATTTTTTTAGCCAAACTTGTTGTCGTAACAACATTTCCATTGTTTACCCAAATGTTATCATTTACAAGCTCAAAGTCTTTTGGTATATAATCACTTATTTCGCTTGCATATCCTGCTATTTCACCAATATTTTTTACCTTTAAACCATAAGTTACATATATTTGAGTTTTCGAAATTTTTTTGCTATTAATTTCTTTTTTAAATATTTGATCTTTTTTTCCTAGTCCAAGACTAGTTACAGTTTCTCCTAAATCATCTTTTATTTTTATTTCTTTTATATATTTTACTAACTCTAAGTCAAATTGTTTTACTTGTACTTTTTCTTCAGACTTGTCATTTTCTTGATTTTTTTCTAATCTGGTTGATTCAATTTTTGCTATATTAGTTATTACTCTATTTTCATCTTTAACTTTATTCTCATTTACTTTAAATTCTATTTGTATATCTTTGTATTTTGGTAATTCATTATTATTTATATCAAATCCATCTATTTGTTCATTTCTTAATTTATCAGTTTTTAGTACTGTTGCATCTTTTATATTTTCTACTTCTACTAAATTTCCTGCTTTATCTTGTTTATACATCTTCCATTCATTTTCTTTGTTGATTGTACTATCTGTTATAAATTCTAATCCTTCTGGAATATATTCATATACATCTCTTCCTAATGTTTGCTTTTCTCCTTCATTAAATATTCTTAATGTAAATACTAATTTTTGATTATTTGCAACTTTGCATATTTCGTTATTTTTTGTATATTCAATTTTGCCTTCTATATTTTTTGCTACAATTTCTTTATTAGTTAATTTTTCTTCATCTATACTATACAAATATTTTTGCATACTTAAATCAAAAGTTTTAGGCTCGTCCTTTATTATTTTAGCCTTTTCTTCATCTTCATTATTATTTATGTCTTTTTCATTTTCTAAACTTTCAGTTTTTGCTGTATTTATAATTGTGCCTTCTTCTTTTATTACCTCTAATTCAATTTTGATATCTTCATATAATGGTTTTTCGTTATTTTCAATTTCAAAACCTTTTATTGTTTTTCCAACTAAATAATTTGTCTTTACTAAATTATTTTCTTCTTCCCATTTATAATCTTTATTTATTTTACTATCACTTAAATATTTTAGGCCATCCGGAATTATGTCTTCCACTGTTTTTCCTACTATATCTTGATTTCCTTCATTGTATACCCTTATTGTATATACTATCTTTTCACCTTTTTTTACTTCAAGTGGTTCTTCACTTTTGTCATAAACAACTTTTCCATTCTCAATTCTTGCTGTAACCTCTTTTTTTGTTTGTGTGTCATTAATTGAAGTTAAAATCTTTTTTAATGCTATTTCATTTGTTTGTATTTTTTTATTTTTTATAGTTAATAATATTTCATCATTTTGAGTTTGTTCTAACTCTAATTCATTATTTTGTGATGTTGCTATTAACTCATATTGTTTATTTTCATTATTATATTTTTTTTGTATTTGCAAAACGTAGTTTGAAGTAAGTGTTTTTTCAAATCCTTGTGGAGTTTCTTCTTCTGTTATTGTGTAATCTTCTGTTCCTTCGCTTTGAACATTTATTGCTCCAATTGTAAGTTTTCCATTTGTTGTTGTTCCCTCTACTGTTATATCTGACTGTATTTTAAATTTTCCACCTGTTAATTTTTTTCCTTCTTCAGTTTCTTGCATTAATACCAATTTATAGTCTCTGCTTTGTCTTTCATTTCCAATTTGTATTGTTACATTATTTCCTTCACTTACATTTGTTTTTACTAGATTTTGAATTAATTTATATTGGTATACTACAGTAATATCTTCTTTCTTATAATTTCCTATTTTGTTTAAAGGGTCTTTTTTTGCTGCTACATAATGTGATATTTCTTTTCTGCTTGTTGTATATTCTTTTCCAACTATTCCCTCTATCTCATCATTCTCAGCAATCTTATTTCCATCTTCATCTTGATACATTATTATTACTTTTCCCTTTTCTATTCCATAATCAAATGAATTTTCATCTTCTTGGCTTAAGCTTTTTGACTCTTGCCCTTGAATTATTTCTTTTGTACTGCTACTTTTGTAAATCATAGCTACAACCATTATAATTCCAATTAGAATTATACTTGCTATAATAAATAATTTTTTGTTTGCTTTTGTGTCAAGACTTTTTGGTTTCATGTTAATCCCCCTATAAATTAAAATATTTTATACTTTATTATTTATTTTTTTTTAACCTTAGTCAATATAACTATTAGAAGGATTTTAAATCCTATTACATAATATTCTTAGGGATTTATAGTTTTTAAGAATACTTATATATATATGTCATTTTCATTTTTTTTTAGTAATATTTTTGACATAAAAATACATTTTTCTTAGGGGCATGTATATTAAACAAATTATTTGTATTATAAAAATTAGGTATTGGATTTCTACATAAAATAAAGACCTATGATTTTTATCATAAGTCTTTTATATTATTATTTGGTTAAGATTTTCCATAATTTTACCTATCATACTTGCTAGAATTTAGCTCTTTTTTATATTTTTTATAATCTGGCATATAGCCCTCTACCATTTGCCAGAATTGTTTTGAATGATTCATATGTTTTAAATGGCACACTTCATGTAAAACAACATATTCAAATGCCTTAGGGCTATATTCAATCAATTTTAAAGCTATACTTATATTTTTTGTAGAAGAACAGCTTCCCCAGGCACTTTTCATATCTCTTACCCTATACTTTTTTGGTGCTAGTCCAACCATATTTGTAACTTTTTTCATAGTATAATCTAATTGTTTTTGTATTATTTGCATATACATTTTATTTATTATCTTTTCTATTTTATTAGATAAATTTGGTTTCATCTTATATGTAAATGGTAAATTTATAATTATGTTGCAGTCTGTTATATCTACCTTAATTTGATTAGTTTCTTCATAATTAATTTTTAAAATATACTCCTTCCCTAAAATTTTATATATTTCACCTTCTTGATATTTTTTTAATTCATTATTTTTTTGATTGTACTTTTCTAAAGATTTTTGAATCCAATTAGATTTTTTATAAACTATTTCTTCTATTTGTTTATTTGTTACGTAATATGGCACTTTTACTATTACTTTTCCGTTCTTTATTTGAAGATATATATTTTTTCTTTTGCTTTTATTTATTTCATATTCTATATTATTTATTATCATTTTTACTTCCTTTATTTGTATTTTTTATTATTTTTTGCTATAATACAATTATGAAAAATATAGCAAGATATAAACATTTAAACAATTATTTAAAAGAAAAATTTGGTACGCGTACTTTAAAAATATGCATTGATGGTGGATTTACATGCCCTAACAGAGACCGGAAAAATCTCTACAGGTGGATGTATTTTTTGTAGTGAAAAAGGTTCTGGCGAACTAATTTCTTGTGCAAATGGTACAAGCCAAATAGATAAAATACATAACCAAGTTGTTAATTATTTTAATAGTTATAAAAGCCTTCGCGCAGATAAATTTATAGCATATTTTCAAAATTTTACAAATACCTATGATTCAATAAAAAATTTAAAAGCCAAGTATGATGCAGCTTTAATTAATCCCAAAATAGTTGGACTTGAAGTTGCAACAAGACCAGATTGTATAAACGAAGATATTGTTAAATTATTAAGTAGTTATAAAGATAAATATTATGTTTGTGTTGAACTTGGTCTTCAAACTTCTAATGATGATATTGGAAATTTTATTAACAGAGGTTATTTATCTTCTAGTTTTACTTACGCAACAAAACTTCTTAATAAATATGGCATTGATATTGTTGTCCATCTTATGATTGGTCTTCCTTTAGAAACTTTTAATGATGTAAAAAATAGTGTTGATTTTATTAACCATCATAATGTTCAAGGAATAAAAATTCACTCTACTTATGTTGTTAAAAATACTGGTTTGGCTAATTTGTATTATTCAGGAGAATATGTTCCAATTTCTTTTGACTATTATATGGATTGCTTGGTTTATGTTTTAACTCATATTAATCCAAATGTAGTTATTCATAGGATTGTTGCAGATGCTCCTAAAGATTTGCTTGTTGCCCCTTCTTGGAATTTGCATAAAAAGTGGGTTCTTAATGGTTTAGATAAAATTATGAGGGAACAGAATTTATTTCAAGGTATGTATTATGATTTAAAATAGTCTATTTGCTGTTTTAAATCTTTTTTTGTGTTTTTATTAATCTATAAGTTATAATTTTGAATTATTATTTTGTGTTTTAGCAAATCTTTTTATAATTCAAATTTATATAATTTTTCTCCATTGTTTAATGTTTTTATAAATTTGGCACCGAATTTTTCATAATAATTGTTTAATTTTGTTTTTAAAAATATTTCTTTGTAATTTCTTTTCCTGCTTTCTTGTAAAATTGCATCATTTAGTATTTTTGAGTATCCTTTTTTTCTATATTCTTTTTTTACATACATTGTTGAATACCATGGTGTTAGATTGGGACATTCTTTACTGTCATTGGGGAATATTGATATAAATCCTATTAGGCTATTTTCTTTTAGCAATATTAATTTGCAAAAATTGCTGCTATTTAAATTTTTTTCTATCTTTTTTATTTTTTCATTTATTCTTCTATTTTTGTTGTTTTCTTTGTCGTCTGCCCATTCTTCATATTCTAGTGTTGCTACTTCTTCTATATATTCTTTTTTGTTTTTTAGATTATATACTTTTATCATATTGTTTCCTTTGCTATTTTTATTTCTTTTCCACAATTATATCACTTATTGTGGATTGTTTAAATGTTTTTTGCTGTTTTTCTTGTTTTTGCTTGGCGGAGATTATGGAGATGGGCTTGGGGTTATGAGAACTTACTTAGCGTTTTATGTTTGTTATTGAAAATGTTAGTTTTTGTTTATATTTCAATAGTTTCATAAGTTTTTGTTTATGGAATTTTTATGCCATTTTTAGTCATTTTTTTAGCATTTTGTCCCCAAAATGTCCCCAGACTTTTATAAGTCTTGTGACTCTATGTTTGAAAAATTGCAAAACATATTTTGAATTTTTATTTATTTTTATGGAGTTTATAGTCTTGTATTCAATAATTTAATTATTGGAGGATTACTATGAGTAATTTAAGAGAAGTAAAAGACGATATTTTAACAGAATGGTTATTATTTAGAGAGGAGGAATTATCTAGATTATCAGATGAAGATAAAAAGCATTTTATACACTTTGAAGAAATAGCAAAAGATATTATGAGAAATGTACCTAATAAGAACAGAAAATACGTTCAGAAACAATTAAATAAGTTAGACGATAACTTTATGGACTATATCTTTTATTGGAATGAGAAATACTATAGGAACGGATTTGCTGATGGAGTCAATATAGTTGTTGGGTGTTTGGATGAATAAATAAAAATACAGTTTTAACACAAATTCAATTTTGTGTTAGAACTGTAAAGATTTATTATTTACATATTATTTTTATTTTACCAGTTAATACTATTGTAAGATTTTAGAAGTTCTAAGCCCTTTTTTTTATTTATTGATTTTACATATAATATTTTACCTAGTACATGCTCTTTGTAATACTTGTTCTCAAAACCAACTTTTTCTTTATGACTCTTGATTCCAAATTTATTTATATAATATAATTCTTGCCTTATTTCTTTTATATACTTATTCGGAACATTAATAGTATTGTTATTAATAATTATTCCCGTAACTTCTTGTCTTCGCCCTTTACCTGCAAATCTCGTTTTTCTATTGTTAATTTCAAATCCACAATCTTTTATAATAGTAGTTACATACTCTAATAGCTTAGTATTTATTGAATTATAATCTCCTGAAAAAGTAATATCATCAGCATATCTTGTATATTTAATTTCTAACTTTTCAGACAATTTTTCTAATCTTAAATCCATCATATACGATACTATATTTGACAATACTGGACTTGTTGGCGCACCTTGAGGTAACGAATTTTTATATGTTACTAAATTAGTCAAACAAAATGACACATCATTATTATAACCACATAAATCTTTAAATATATAATATACTCTATTCTTATGTATTGAGTTAAAGAAATCTTTTAAATCAATATTAAGTATCTTTTCTTTATTTAGATGTTCTTTTGCATTGGTTATAATTGACTTTTGTGGAACGAATCCATTAGCTTTATCACTTATTTTTATTTTATCTAAAATTTTTTCTTTTATTAGTACTTGAATTTCTTTTAATACTTCATTTGGCATTGAAATTTGCCTTTTCCCACCACTTCTTTTTGAAATATTAAAATTGTAATACATTTTTTGACTATTATTTATAACTTTTTTCAATAAGTTCCATTTAATACCTAAAACATTAGACATTTGATATGTATTTAATATAATAGGTACACCTGCTTCTATTGATTTTATAGCAGATTGCTCTAGATTTTCTTTTTGTTCTTGATTTAAGTTTGATGTTTCAATTTTTTTTAAAATACTATCTAAATTTTTCATTAATATCCCTGCCTATTCTTGATATAACTTTTAGCATTTAATTTATGTTTAATTGGTTTATTTAGATAAAATCATCTGGATGATTTTATCCCAATTAAATGTAAATTAAATGATAAAATTACCTATTTATAAATTGCAAATTTGATAAATAGGTAAATAACTAGATACCTAATTCCTCCATAAGCGACTCGCTTATAATTCCAAGGATTTTACAAACTTATTTTATTAGTACATTCTTTTCTATAATTTTCTAGAGCATCTGCATTTAACAGTTGATTTATTTTTTTGAATTGTTCTATAACTTTTTTATCAACAAATTCAATAATATTATCAACTTCATATTTTATTATACCATATTCTTTAAATTTTTCAATTATATCTTCTACATCATTATTAGTATCAAGTCCTAATAATTTTTTAATCTGTTCTATTTTTATGTAATATGAATTAAAAAGTAATAACAACATTTTAAATTCATCAAAATCAAACACGTCTTTATAATAAAAAGATTCATAAAATTTTCTCATATTAGAATATGATTCTTTTATTATTTTTTCTTTTTTTATTTGCATAGTTATAGCTGATATATCTCTACTAAATGGTGGTATCCATGTTTCCTCATCGCCTAAATCATCCCTCCATAGCATTGATATGTTATTATTAGGAGATAGCCCATTTATAGTAATCATTGCTCCTGTTTTATTATAGCCAAATTTACATTTTTTATTCTTACATGTATTACATGTATCTCTTATGTATTTAAATATTGAAGAATCTTCTGCATATCTTTCTTTATATGACTTTTCTATTATGATATTTTCATCAATATGTATTTCATAATTATTATTTTTTTCTGTTTCTTTTAAATATTCATTAATTTTTTTAATTGCTTTTTCTTGCCAGATATATGCTATTACTATTACACTTTGATTGTTATAATTATTCTCTATTGATTTTAAAATATCAATTATTGCTTTGCCACTTCCAACATAATCATCAACAATTAATATTACACTATTTTCTTTAATATCTTTTAGTTCTATCCCATCATCTTTTGAATATTTTATTATATTGTCTTCTTCTAATAAGCCATCTTTTAAAACTTTAGATATAATTGTATGATTACTACTACTTATTTTATCCTTTAAAATCATATATTTTTCTCTAATTTCAGTACTTATTATATGTGTTATAGTAGAATTAATATATTCATCTATTTCTAAATCTTTATAACAATTGACTTCCTCTATTACATCTAATAATTTGTTTTTATTTTCTTTAGTTGTTTCATTTAATAATACTTTGTTTAATAAATTATATAAAACTTCCTTTTCTTCGATGCAAAGTTTATTAACTCTTAATTTTTTTACAAGTTTATCTATTCTTTCATTAATTTGCCAATTATAAACTTTGGTTTCTTCTATCTCTTGATCCATAATATCTCCATTCATTACTAGATTTAGTTATCTATTAATATAATCCTGTTTGTCTACATATCATTTCAAATTGTTTTTCTATTTCAATTAAATTTCTATTAACATTACACCAAATATCTTGATTAAATAATACATTGAATTTTATACAAGCATCTTGCCTGTTCTGTAGCATTTCGAAAAAATTAATTCCATTTTTTATTATTACGCCATACTCTTTTATATTATTTACTAATTTTATATCTTCCGTATCTTCAAATACTTTTAAAACTTTCGTTTGTTCATTACTCACATTATTTTCTTCTTTAGTAAATAATATTTTTTCTAATATTTCTTCTCTTTTAGGTGTAATTCCATTTACTATTCTAAACATGTCATGATCATATGGAATAAAATCTAAAGTTATTACATTGGGCAAACTCTTACTACATATTTCCCTACAATGCACTAATTGTTTCTTTAAAACCTCTATCAAGCATTTTAAATCTTCTAATTTCTTTACTTCATAATCTTCATCTTTATGTGCATAATTTTTATCGGTTTCATAAATTGTTGCTTTATAAATATCATCTTCTTCTATCAATTTCTTTTTCTCTAATTTTGTAAAAGACTTATCATAAACAACTCTTATCTTCACATAAAATGTTTCTAATTTCTCATACACTATATTTCTTAAATTCAAATTTTTCAAATTTTCTATATTTTCAGATATAAACATTATACTATCAATTGCTTTTTTACCATCAATTAAATATCGTGCTATTTCCCATTTCAGCATTTATTTTCACCTCTTTATTGTACTGTATCACTTAATTTATATGAATTTTTCAAAATTTATTTTTATTACCAAAAAAGCAAAATAATTCTGTAAAATTAATACATTATTATTTTGCCATTCTTTTGTCATATTTCTTTAATCTTTTCTACTTCACTTAATTCTATAAAATCTTCTTCTCGACTATTTATATAAGAACGACTTAAATGATAATGTCCTCCATCAACACTGCATGCACCGCATTTACATGTCACAAAATCATGTATTCTTTTAGATTCAATAATTTCTCCGCAATGCTTACATTGGATTTTATTTGATAATATCTTCTCCATAACTCTCACCTTATCATTCAAATTTATATTCTTCGCTATCTTCTGCAACTTTTAATCCTTCAAACTTTTCATCATCATCTATTGAATATGTAATTCCTACATTTCGATTAATTCTATTCTTTAAATATTCTGCTAACTGTTTGTCTTCGCAATAAATATAGCATCCTTTTTGCCCTCTAGTTATAAGTGTCCTATATGTATTTTTTATTATCTCGTCTGCTACTTTTAATGCTTTTTCAGGATTTTCTTTGTACATTTTCTTAATTCCTTTTAAAGAATTATCTGTACTTGCTCTCTCTTTAAAATCTGTAACTATTTTTCCATTTTCATATCTTAAATCTTTACCAATAATAACACCTACATAGTCAAATTCTAATCCTTGAGATGTATGTATACATCCAACTTCATTTACTGATTCTGAATCTATTGCCCATGTTGAACTATTACCTAAATTCCAACTCATTGCGAAATCATACTCTGGAATTTCTATATCATGTATATCTGTATTATTCTTTCCTTCACTTATCCAATTCCAACAATATCCTGCAAGTAATCTTGCTTTATTATTTATTCTATTTAGCTCGAATATTTTATTTTTTACATCATTTGGATTATCTAAAATTTGAATGTCATAATCCAAATCAAATCCATCACTATTAGCAGTTTGTCTTATTTCTAGTACATCATCTACCCATGCAAGATATCCATCAGAACCATTACATCTAAATTGAGATTCAAGTTCTAATATTTTTCTTTCTTCTCCTCTAACCCCATATTCGTCCAAATATTTCTCTATTTCTGCAATTGAACCTATATCATAAATATCAATTCTTTGTGTTTCATCAATAAAGAACACTGAAAATTTTGCAGCATTTATGATTTCTTTTATTTGATTTTCTCCTTGATTTTTAAACATTCCAGATTTTGCATTTAATCTATGTGCTTCATCTGCTAGTATAACTCCTACATCGTCTTTTTCTGCCTCAGTATATATTCCTGAACCTTTAAACATGTTATCTATCGTTGAGATTTTTTCTTTTCCTTTTAATTTTGCTTTAAAAACCGCTCTTGGTGCTGCATTCTTTGTTACATAGTGACATACCATTTCATAAGGTTTATTTGTTAAATCTGCCAATAAATTAATTGCTAAAACTGTTTTTCCTGTACCTGGTCCACCTTTAACTATTAAACATCTTTTTTTACCATCTTCATTTGACTTTTTTGCCATTTCCATTGCTGTTTCATATACTACTTTTTGATTGTCTAACAAAATAAACTCTGAATTTTGTTTTACCATTCCTGCTATACAGTCTTGTAATGATTTTGAAGGCTTTATTTTTCCGTTTTCAATCATATATAAAGTATTTTTATCGTCACCATATTTTACGTATTTTGTGATAAAATCTCTAAGTTTATATACATCTCCACTTACAAAAACTGGAGCTTTATCTATATATTCTTTATATTTATCTGATAAAATAGTTTTTGGTTCAACATTTTCATAGTTGTGAAGATATGCACATGGATATAATTCAACTTTTTCTTTTTGTACTTGTTCATTATAATCTTCAATATATGCTGCATAAGACCATGCTTGATATGATGGATGTGCTACTTCTCTCATTGCTCCACCTGTAAAAGTTCTAACAATTCCATCTTGTCCTTCTACTATATCAGCTTCAGTCCATTGTTTTAATTCAATTATAATTGCAACATTTCTTCCTTGGTTATCTTTCCCTGTAATTATAAAATCGACTCTTTTTGATGTATAAGGTATTTTAAACTCTATTGCAATTCCGCTATTGTTTGGAACAGATACATCATTTAAAACATTATTCATATACATCATTGAATTTTTCCATGCTTCTTTTTCTCTTGGATTTACATTTTGTCCAACTCTTAATCTATATAATTGTTCAATTCTATTTGCAATTTGATTTTCAATAACATCTTTAACAAATAGTTCCTTTGTTGCTTCATATACTATCATAATAATTTGCCCCCTATTATTACTATAACATGTTTTTAAAAATGAAAAGCATAACTATCATAGCTATTACTATAATAGAAAAAGTAATTCCAAATATTCTTAAATTTTCCTTTTCTCTTTCTTTTTCTTCTTCTTCCTTTTCTTGTAGCCACTTTTCAAGTTCAAACTTACTTATTACATATTTATTTTTTTCCTTAATTAAAGGCATTCCTTCACTATATAATTGCATTACTCTATATCTAGAGCATCCCAAAATATTGGTTAACTCTGTAACTGTATACATTTTTTCTTCTATATTACAATTTTTTTCATATCCTATAACATCATTTGAAACTTCTGTAATAATTTCATTATCTATTTCATCTATTTTTATCGTATATATTTTATTTAATCTAGGATTATATAAAGCTAGCTTTTTTATACTAGAATACTTTGTAGAGTCGGAATGCATACCGAGTATATAATACATTAACAATTGTAACGTATGTGCAGTTTTTGGCTTATCTTTAGACACTTTAATATCCCACAATGTGTCTTCTGTCATAAAATCTGCGTCTCCTGATGATACATCACTAGTATACCCTCCAACAAAAGTCATTCCTTCATCTACAATTGGTCCATATTGTTCAATAAAGTTTTTCATTCTTGAAACCATTATTCTTATGTTATTTATTGTATTCTCATCTGGATTTATCTCATTAACAGATTTGTAAAATTGTGGGCCCGCTCTAAAACACACATCATATCCAACTAATTTGCAAGCAGATATTATCGATTCTTCATCTAATCCTTTTATTCTCTTTAATAATTTTTCCGCATTTCTTGATTCATTAATAATACTTGAACCCATAATTGAAATTTTAAAAGCTTCTTCTAATGGACTTTTCATAATTATGAATCTTGATAAATAATCTACAGCCATTCCTATTATTCCTGCCGAAATATTTTCACTTTCATTTAAAGTTTCTTCACTTTTTAAATCAATTTCTGTAAATTTGTTAGGGTTAAGATATCCTCCTCTTGGTTGTGTTATTTGTTTTATTCTACCTGTGACTGATGGCATATGCATCCTCCTTAATTATAATTTATTATATTTAGTACTTACCCCTTTAGATTTTTCTACTGGATATTTTTTTCTCGTCTTCTCTAATTTATTTAATATAATTTCTTTTGGATCTACATCTAATTTCGTAGCTAATTGGAAGCAATAATTAAAAACATCAGCAAGTTCTTCACACACTTCTTCTTTATTGTAATTATTATTCCATTGAAAACATTCTAATAATTCTCCTGCTTCAATCGAAATTGATTTTGCTAAATTTTCTGGAGAATGAAATTGATCCCAATCTCTTTCTTCATTGAACTTTTTTATTTCATTCATTACTTCTTTCATAATAACCTCTTTCAAATAAATTCCAATATATTTATACCATAAAATTACATTTTTCTCAACTTTACCATATGAATTTTTCAAAGTATTTTTGACATTTTCGACATTTTATCATTACAAAAAGTTTGGCACATTTCTGTGCCAAACTTTACCTACAATAATCTCTCTTTTTCTTCTTATGCACTTCTTGTTTTACCTCTTTTTGTGCTAATTCTTTTGCTAATTGTTTTGCATTTTTTTGTCTTTCTTCAAATTCTTGTATTTCTTTTTTTACCGTTGGTATATCTTCTTCTATCTCGTCACATATCTTTATTTGGTGCCTTATTTCGTTAATTACTTTTGATGTTTTTACTATTAAATCTGTTACTTTTTCCTTTTCTTCTTCTGGTAGTCTCTTTCTTCTGTAATATTGTCTATCTCTTGCATTTAAATATTCTTCTAATTCATTTTTTAATTTGCTTTTTACTTCATTTAACCTTTCTCTATCGTTTATTATATATTTGCCTATAAATCTCATTTTTTCAGAATATCTATCCATTTTTCTTACTTCTGCTCTCATATATGGCGATAATTTATACTGCATACTTCTTCTAGGATATACTTTTAATAAATAACAATAGTAATAATATAATGCTCTGAATCCCTTAACCTTATTTTTAGGATTTACCTTACCTTTTATTAATATAAATCTTCCTCTTGTTTTCTTTATATCTGAATATTCATACATTCTTAAAGGTTGCTGACTATAAATTCTATTTTTAATCATTTGAAATGTATAGCCTGTTCCAAATGCTCTTGAAATTCTTATTACTCTTTTATGCGGAAACTTTGCTATTGAATATTCTCCTGCTCTTATTTTTACTCTATACCCCATTTCATTAAGAATATTTTTAAAATCATATTCTGAAAAAGATTTTTTTATTGCGTAATCTATATCTTCTTTTGCAAATCTATAATAGTCTGTTCCTCTTAAAGATTTCTTATAATAATTATTAAAATCAATTCCAGATTTACATCTTTTTTCTTCTAAAACTTTTAGTCCAAATTCATCACATATATCATCTGATGTCTTTCTTAATAAAGCCGTATTTTGAAAATTACTATAATATTTTTTTCCATCTACAAATGATACTGAATTTAATACAAAATGATTATGAATATTATTTGTATTTAGATGTGTTGTAACTATTACTTCAAATCTATCTCCCCACATTTCATTTGCAAGTTGTACTCCAATTTGATGTGCAGTTTCTGGACTAACTTCATCTCCTTTAAAAGATTGATATCCATGAAAGGCAATTATTGAATTATTTTTACTATACTTATACTTGCCAAATTTTTTCTTTGTTTCTATCATTTGTTCTTCTGCTGATTTAATATCACAGTTTATACCTGTAACATAAAATTGTTTTTCCGTTTTTTCTTCGTTCATTGCATAATTCAAAACTTCTCTCATTGAATTTAATTTTTTTGTTTTATTTTTATCTGTTGCATAATCAATTACATGATCTAATCTATTCTCAACTTTCCATAGTTTTGTTACTGCCATTTTATCTCCTCTCTTATTCAAAAAGGGGATTGGGGATTTTTCCCCATATTAGAATTCAAGTTGGTTGAATTCATTGCTTGCTAATACAAGTATTTTTACATAGATTTTAAGTTTTTCGTAGGAAAATGCCCTTGTTTTTTTCAAAACAGGGGCACTTTTTTTATTAAATTTTATCATTATAAACATACTCTTTTAATACAATTTCATCTGCACAATTACTAATATTATTCATTCTTTTTACCCATTCCATTTGGTCTTTTTCTTTCAATTCTTCTGTAATATTTTCTTTAATTTTGAATTCATTTATCAACTTTTTATACATTTTTTGTGAAAGTTTTTCGACCTCATTTAGATGTTTTTGTAGTCTATTTTCTGTTAATAAAATTGTATATTCTCCTCTTCTATGCTCCTTTAAATATTGTAATCTTAGCCCACTATACTTTCCTAATCTAAAGTTTTTTATTCCCTTTGGAACTCTTATATTTGGTATATAATAATCTCCTACTTTTCTATATTCTATGTTCATTTTTTTATCTCCTTTTCGAAATTTTTTATATTTATTTTTAAATTTTTATTTACAATCCAGAGAACTTCTGGTCCCCTGAATTGCTCTTTATTTTGCAAATTTCTTTACAAATTTTATCTTTTGTATTAAAATATATTTATAATTATTTGGGTTAGTATTTTTAGTTTAGCGACTTATACTAACTCTTTTCTTTTGTCTATTCCTTTGATGTTTATTCCTTTACACATCTCATATAATCTTGAGATAATTGCATCTGCTATCTCATAATTAGTTCGATTTGCAAGTCTTTCTCTTAATCTATCCCTGTTATAATTTGTTGTTATTACAACTGGTAAATTATTTTCATACCTATTATTTATTATTGTAAATAACTTTTCTAATGTCCATTCACTTGGTCTTTCTTTACCTAAATCGTCTATTATTAGCAATGGAACTTTTGAATAGTTATCTATTATACTTAATTCTGTCATATCGTCTGCTGTATATGATTCCTTTACTTCATTTAATAAATTTATTAACGTTCCAAATATTACTTGGATTTCACATCCTATTAAATAATTAGCAATACTTGCTGCTAAATGTGTTTTACCTGTTCCTATATTACCTGTTATAAATAGGCTTTTTTTGCTTCCATCTTCTATATCTTTAGCATATTCTTTTGCTTTCATAAATGCTTTTTCATTATCCTTTGTTATTTCAAATCTGCTAAAGGTATATTCTCTTAATCTTGGTCTCATTTTGCTTTTAGCATACATTCTTCTTATTCTTTCTTGCCTAACTCTAAGTTCTTCTAATCTAATATTTTTTTCTCTTGCCAAGTCTATATTTCTCCAATAATCTTTTGCTTGAATACAAGTACATCTTTCCTCTTCCCCGTCTATAATAAATTCTTTATCGCCCATTAGGGCATATAATCTTTTTCTTTTTAAATCTTTTCCGCAAAATTGGCATTTTGTGTTTTGAACTATTTCTGTTTTTATCATTGTGTTTCCCCCTTCATCAACTCTATTTTCTTTATTACAAATGTCTTTTTCAGTCTTTAAATCCACTTTCATTTTCTGTTTGTGCCCTTTCTTCTATTCTTTTATTATCTTGTTCTTCTCTATTCTTTTCTTTAGTGTTACGTAACGTTTCTGTAACGTTACCTGCCTTACGTTTTTCTCTGTAATTTTGAACTCTTTTTCTTGTTTGTTCCCTGATTTTATCTAATTCATCAGCATTTTGATATCTGTTCCAATTTTTTATATAAATTGTTCCATCTTCTACCAAAATCATATCAAGTTCGTATAAGGCTTGTACCATCTGTGTAAGTTTAGGCAATGTTTTATGCATTGCTTTGGCAAGATCATCTAAAGTCATTGGTATGTTCTCGCCAATAAGCACTGCACCATTTGCATTGCATTTAGCAGCAAGTGTTAATAGCTGTATCCATACTCTTAAATATGAGTCCCCATCTCTATTTCTGAGTAACTTTTTAATTTTTTCGTTATCGAATATATCTGTATTAACTTTTATCCATTGCACTTCTGCCATTATTCTGCTCCCTTCTTCATCTTATAGATGCATATTCTTTTTCACTTAGATATTCATCTAATGCTTTAATTCTAAATAAAAATCTTCCTCCTACCTTTGAATAAGGTATTTGTTTTCTTTTTACTAACTGATTAATTAACCAGTAAGATATTCCTAAATACTCTGCTGCTTCCCTCATTGTTAATGTTGTTCTTTGAATCTCTTGGACCATTTGTCATTCCTCCTTTCTTAAGATTTTTTGTCTATTTCTTGACATTTTTTCTTTTGTATGGTAATCTATTGTTAAGGTTAATTGATTACAGGTCTGTACTGTTAAGTATTGTTTTGCTGTAATCCATTGCCTGTACAAATAGATTACATATATCATACTGTAATCGATTTTATTTGTCAAGAGATTACAATAAATTTTTTTAATTTTTTTGGAGGTATAAAAATGGATATGAATTTTTATGCTAATGAAGGTCACAACCTACATAAATTTGCAAGTTACAACATAGAAACTATTAGTGAAAAAAAATATATAGTACCAGATAGTTCTTCAAATAAACCATCTTCTGGTGCACCTTTAATTGATCTAGAAGAAGATTTTACTTTAAATGCACTTGTAGATTTATTAAACATTGGAAAATCAGCAACTTATAATGAAGATTCTTTAGAAAAAGACGTTTTAGACTTTGTAAATAAATATAGCACTTTAGGTTTAATGAATGATTTACCTATAAATAAATACTTCTTCTTAAATGAGAAAGTAATTTTAAAAGATTATAACTATGTTGGAAATAATGATTTTACAACTGTTATTAATCGTGAAGAATATTTTAAAATGTTTTTTCCAAAATGTAGTGATAAAGAAATAGATAAACTTATTAAAGATGTAATAAAAATAGCAGAAAAACCTGCTATGGAAAAATATATTACAGAAGATATAAATAAACTTTTAATAGGATCTAATTTGTATTGTGAGCCATTAGATATGTTTATTCAATATGTTAAATACATGTATAACTTATTAACTGATATAACTAATAAATCTAATGATATTGTAGAAACTTATAAGGCATTTGAAGTAAATCATATATCAATGTTTTTAAACCAAAAAGAAAGCATTTCAATAGAAATGCCAATTACATCTTTAAAACAATTTATAGACTTTTACTTTGCAAGAATAGTATCACAAGATGTTAATTTATTAAAAATTTGTAAATTCTGTAGCAAAGCATTTATAGCAAATAACCCAAAAGCAGAATATGATACACCTCAATGTAAAAATAAAGCTAATGTATATAAAAGTAGAGCAAAAAATAAGTAAGAGTAAACTAACTCTTACTTATTTTTTCTATAATTTCTTCTGTATTTTTCTTTAACCAGTTGATATTAAATTTTTTACTGTTATCATATTTTTTGAAATCTTCATCTTCAATAATTTTTTCTAATTCAATTAAAAACACTCCTAATTTTTCTAAATCATTTTCATAATAATCTTTTATGTTTTTAAAATCATAGATAGTAAACATAGCCCTTCTAAAATCACTAATATCTTTAGTGTGTGAATATTTTATATTATCTATTATATTATCTATATCTATTAAACTAAAAAATTCCTTTTGTGATTGGAATTCTCCTCTATTATTTAAACAGTAATTTGAGAAATTTTCTCCCCATCCTTTTTCTTTATTAATAATAGTATTGATATTATCTTTTCTTCCATTTGTATTTGCATTTTCTATGTTTTGCTTTATTGGTAGCATTATTTCATTATATTTTTCTTTTTCCTTTTGGTTATTAAATACAAAATCTAATTCATCAAAATCATTATATGGCTCTATATCTTCTTTGTTTTGTAAGTTAGTAAGCATTATATTTTTTATATCTTCTACATATTGCTCTGAAAATCCGATTGTTATTAATTTTAGAACTCTATATATTATTTTAGGATATGACGAAGTTTTATATATTTGATTTGATAGTTTTTCTTTTAATAGTTTGTAATTTTCTTCAATTTCATTATCATCCATTTCCCAATAGCCTTGCAAATTATTAATTGGATCATTATAATCGTTTGTATCCTCTGATTTAGTTTTCATATATGAATTTATAACACTTTGTATTCTTTCAGAATCAACATAACTCTTTGCTATAATATCATCTATAAATTTAAAGCCATAATAAACTTCTCTAATGTCATTCTCTGCATTTATGCAAAAGAACTCGGGCATATCCAGATTCTTTAAATCACCATCTTTATATTTTATACATGCATACATAGTATATGATATTATATCTTGTTTAATATTATTTATAATTCTATCTTCAAATTTATTTAAATCCATATTATATAATTCTACTAATATTTTTTCAATTATTTTAACTGCTATCTTCAAAGTTCTAATATTTATATGATTTTTATTTACCATTAAATTTATTAAAACCTTTTTATTAGATATTACATATTTTTTTATATTATTATCTTTAATATATTCATCAATTATTTTATCAGTAACACTTTCTAAATCTGGATTAAACAAAATTGTTATGCCTATTAATTTTTCTTTTATTTGATTATACAATAAATCTTCTCCAAATATTTTTTCTACTCTATCATTTAAATCCTTAATGCTAATGGTTTTATCTTCTGAAGTATTCTTATTATACTTATTACTAAATATCTCCTCTAAAGTTTCTTTCTCTTTAGCTATATTTAACATTTCACTTTCTGCTGCTATGTACTTCAATTCGCTATTAGAATACATCTTCTTTTTTATAATTTCTTTTTCATTTGCAATTATTATTGTTTTCATTCCCTTATGCTCAACAAATTCATTTATATATCCTAGTACTTCTGTAATTGGCATTTCAATTCTTTCCAAATCATCAAATATTAATATATAATTCTTTTCATTCTTTTTTTGTAAAATTTCTATTAGATTTCTAACACTACCTTTAGGTATATCTGGCCACTTTTTTATTTCTTTTATTATCTTATATATTGATTCTGCACTTTTCTCGAGATCTTTATATATTTTCTTTAACTTTTCTGGCATAAATTCTTCTATAATTTCTTCATATATTTTATTATCTAATTCTTTAGTTTCCTTTATTCCATATGTTGAAATATAAATAAATTTGAGCTTTTGTTCCTTTTCTTTAAAATACTCATCTAGATTTTTTTTCAACTTTCTTTTTACAAAATAGGTTTTTCCGCTTCCCCACTCGCCATCTATCATAACTGCATAATCAGCATTTTTATCTTCAATATACTCACGTATTATATTAATAATTTGTTTTTCTTTCAAAATTTTTTCCATTATCATACTCCCTACTGAATTATTTGAAATTTAGCATTACTCGTTGTTACCTTTATATAATAAATATCTTTTTTCTCTTCAATTGATATAATTCTACAATCTTTCATAACAATTTTGTGTTCTTTTAATTTTATTTCCTCTCCTCCGATACTAAGTTCATTAAATTTAGTTTCTATTGGTATTTTTATTTTTTCATTATACATTTTTTTTATTTCTTTTATATCAAATTGATTATCATTTCCATATAATATCCAAGTTGATTCATTCGTAAATGTGTAATTCTTCCCTTGTACTTCATTATATAACATATAAATAATTGGCTTGTACTTTAACAATTCTGTATTATATTTAAGCTTTATATTTTTTCTTTTTTCGATAAAAATTACTTTTTCTAAAAAATTAAATTCTTTTCTTACTTCTTTATATTCTTTCTTCCCAAACTTCTTTTTCCCAAACTGTTGAATATTAACTATTTTTTTATTATTTTCACTAAACTCAATGGAAATATAACTATCAATATCATGAATAAGAATATCATATTTTATAAATTCATAAATTACTTCTGCATCTGTGTTAAACCTTTCTTTAATATTAATTCCTAAATTAAACTTAACTTTTTGCTTGTCATGTTCTATTTTAAATTTAATATCAAACTTATCATTAATTGATTCTTTATTAGAAAGTATATATACATTATCTTCTATTTTTTCTATTCTCAACATTATATTTTGAAGTTCAAATTCGAAATAATTATTAAATAGTTTTATATTATATCCCCTAGCAGGTGGAAAAGGCTCTGGTTTAATATATATAGTAGAAGTTGCATTGCTATCCATATTTGAAAAAATTGATGCAGGATTTTCAATATCACCTAAAAATTCCTTTATATTATATGGATTTTCTATAATTATACCTTCTTGTTTTTCATACATTTCACTTGTTAAATCTCTGAAATTCTTCGATTTAAATTTTTCTAATCCCTTTACACTTGTTATATTATAACTAAATGTTATTCTTGGTGGAAATTTTTTATAGGCATCATCTGTTTTCGGTTTAGTAATAAATTCTATACTCTTTCCAATTTTTTCAGACTTTATTTCAAAGTCATTCTGCAATTCTTTTGGTAATTGTTCACTATAAACTTTTTCAGCATATCCAATTCTTTCAGAAAATTCTTGTTCTATTTTCTTTTTGTTTCTTAATTCTTCTTCTATAATATTGTATTTCGCTAATTTATCATTTGGAGCAAGATATGTATTAACTGTTATATTACATCCTTTGTTTCCCTTTATTTCATTATTTACTTCATTAGTCATTTTTTTCTCCTAGATTATTAGTAATATTAATTTCAGAATTTGTATTTTTTTTGACATTATTTTTTATAATTTTTTCATTTATATCAATTTTCTGTTTTAACTCAGTACCAAATATACTCTTGAAAAATTCAACTATTTTTTCTAACATAATTACATCTCTCCTTCTTAAAGCATTATATCAAAAAAAGCTCTTATTCTCAAGTGCTTGACAAGACCTTACACTATATTACAAAATTCGACATTTCAAATTTATATTACATTTTATCAAGTTCTTTTTTGTTTCATATTAGTTTCTTTATGTATGTTTTTGTAATCTTTGCAACCCCTTATTTTTAGCCAAAAATGACTAGATTTATCATTTAAAATAATATATAATCATTACAATTGAATACAAGACTAATTCCACCCTTGTTGTGAAAGGAGGTGGAAATAGCAATGGCTGGAAGTATTGAAAAAAGAGGTGAAAACATTTACAGGCTAGTGGTATCAGGTGGTAAAAATCTTGATGGTTCTCGTGCAAGAAAAACTAAAACTATTCATGGTACTTTGAAAGAAGCTGAAATTGCTCTTGCAGAATTTGTTACTCAAGTTAATCATGGACTTGTTCCAGAAGGTAAACACTTAACTTTTGAAGAATTCTACCATATCTGGGCAAAAAATTACGGAGAAAAAGAACTTTCTCCAACAACTTATAAAAGATATGTCCGTATGTTAGAAACAAGAATATTACCTTTTTTAGGTCCTTTTGTTCTTGATAAGATTAAACCAACTGACCTAATGCAACTTTATGATATGCTTGAACAAGACACTCAAATTAAAAGACTTGCTAAAAATAATGGAGAAAGAACATTAAAGCCTTTATCTAAAAAACTATTTTAGAACATCACAGATTAATTAGTTCTATGCTTCACAAAGCAGTTTATTGGCAGTTAATAGTTGCAAATCCTGCTGAAAGAGTCCAACCACCACGTACGCAAAAAGCAAAACGTCCATGCTATAATGATGAACAATGTAGAGCACTTTTGAAAGGTTTAAATGAACTTGAACCAAAAGATATTAAATACAAAGTTGCCATCATATTAGATGTATTTACTGGAATGCGTTTAGGTGAACTTATGGGACTTGAATGGGAAGATGTTGATTTCAAAAATCAAGAAATTACAATTAATAAATCAAGTTTATATCTTCCTGAAAAAGGAGTTTTTACTAAATCACCTAAAACAGACAGCTCTTATAGGAACGTGTCAATTCCTGATTCTGTTGTAGAAATGTTACAGGAATATAAATTATGGTATGACAATCAAAAAGAGCAATGTGGCGAATTCTGGAACAATTCTAATAGGTTATTTGTTCAAGATGATGGAAGTCCTATGTTCCCAGATACTGTTAGTAAGTGGTTCAAAAAATTTATTCAGCAAATAGGGTTACCTGTAATAAACTTTCATGGTATTAGACATACTAATGCAACACTTCTTGTATCACAAAATGTTGATATAGCTGCAATTTCTGCAAGGCTTGGACATGCAAGTATAACTACAACATTAAAATTCTATGTTCATCCTTTGGCAGCAAATGCAAAGAGTGCTGGATTAATATTACAAAATTTATTAGCAGAAAAAAACTAACTCTTTTTTTCAATAATTACAAAATTGCTTTTTAAGTTCTTTGATGAAGATTTTGGCTAAATATAGCCTGTTTAAGAAGTTTGTGTCCCCAGGTTGTCCCCAAAATAGCCAAAATCTAACTTTCGATAAAAAATAAGAGTCTGCAATCTCTTGCGACTCTAAATAAATTCTTGGTTGCGGGGGATAGACTCGAACTATCGACCTTCGGGTTATGAGTCATCTTAAAATCCCATTTATCTTCCCAAAAAATTCTATATCATTTTTTATTCCCATGGCTATTTTTATATTTTCTATAGCCAAAATAACTCCCTCCGCCTAACACCCCTAGCATTATAACTCCGGTTAATGAACTTGAATCGTCTTTACGATTCGATATAGTATTATTTATAACATTATCCCTATTATATGATAATGTATTAATTAAAGTATTCCCTTGCTCTTTAGGTGATTTTATATTTATTTTTATTGTACTTGTTTTTCCATTAGAACTAATTGCAGTTACATCTACAGTACCATATTTTTTTGCAATGAGCTCTCCTGTTGCACTAATTGTCGCAATATTTTCATCACTTGATTCCCATACAATATTTTTATCGGTCGAATCCTCTGGTATTATTGTAGCAGTCAATTTTTTGCATTCTCCTTCTTTCATACTTGTTACATTTTCATTTATTTTAATATCCAATACCTCTATTGCAGTTGGTACCGTAGATTTTGTATTAGTATTTGAAGATGAAGAACTTGACATCTCACTTTTATTTAATTTCAACCCTGATGAATATGGGCAAACACCATCAGTATGTAAATGAGCAGGATGCCCACCACAATGGTAATGATAGCTTCCTAAGCCACTTTTATTTTTATTATCCCTATGTCCTCCATTTGAATCTGTTTTCCCAGAATGTGCATGTACACTGGTTACCATTGATATAATGCCTAAAAAAATTAATAATATTGATATTATATTTCCATTGTTTTTCTTCATATATATTCCCCTTAGATATAATATCAATATTTTATTGAATAATTTGTCGAATATTGTAATAAAAATATATATTTTGACATTACCTTTATCACATACTTTATTTATTTTTTCTTTGCTATTACATTAAATATATGCCAATGCTTCATCTTTCCAAGTCCAGTAAGTCCATCTCTTTCAACTTCTTTAAATTCCACAATCTCAAAATCCCTAAACAATTCCATTACCTGGTCTTTTGTTAAAAAAGTCATTTTCTCTTTTGCAATTTTCCATTCATCCTTATCTCCCAAAAAGTTACCAACAAAATATCCATCTTTTAAAATGCTATGATTTATCTTAGCCCATAATTTTTTAAAATCATTTTTATTGCAGAAAGGAAGACTAAAATTAGCAACCACCAAATTACTATTTCCCAATTCAATGTCCTCAAATCTCTGCTTAAAAAATTCAAACTGTTCTAGTTCTTCTACCAATAATTTTGATACGATTCGTGTTTCAACATCTTCTCTATCTATTGCAAGTACATTCCAACCATTTCTTATTAAATATACCGTATCTCTTCCAGCACCACATCCAAGTTCAACTGCATTTCCTGGTTCAACATTTAATTCAATAAATTTTTTAACAGTATAATTAGGCATTTCATTTTCAGTATTATCATAATATTTTTCTATATTCTTATTAGTTTTTTTCCTTAAAATCTTTTCCAATTCTATTTCCGCTTTTTTCACAAAATAATCATCTGTATAAACTGGTATTCCCATTTTATTAACTTTTTGAATTAACTTTTCTATAGTATCTATTTCATCATTTTCTTCTGTTTCTATTTCTATTAAATTATCCCCATCTTTTATATTCTTAACCGCTAATTGAAATCCATCTTTTTCGTATACAACATCATTTTCTTTTATATTCATAATTTCTTTGTAGCCTATTACCTTTAATAATTTTTTAGCATCCTCTATTTCTAAAATATTACAATTAATAGATTCTTGGTTTAATATATTTCCAGCCTCATCAAAGTTCTTAATTTTAAATGTTATTAGTTTTGTCCTTTTATTTGACATCTTCCCTATAATATCTCTCACTAATAATGCTTTAGATAAAGTATCTCTTATATCAGTCTTATCCAAATCTACTTCTTTAGGTATAAAATATGTGTCATCCATTGAAAACTCATCTATTATTTTAAAGCCTTTTTCTTCTATTATCTTATAAAACTCATTTAATTCACATTTAATTTTTAGTGTTATTTCATTACTTTCTTTTAAACTCATGTTTTCTTTTTCCTCTCGTTTGCCTAAGTTATACATGTCTTTGTAAATTATTTTAAATCATTATTAATTTTATGTATTGGAAATTTGTTTTCTTTTAAAATATCTTTTACTGCTCTTGGCAATAGTGGATACTCATCAATTTTATCCATCTCTAGCCATTCATATTGTAAATAATCTTTTCCTTCAATATTTTTCATAGTATATTCTATTTTTTTATCTTCTTCATTTGCAAATTCTATTTTATGCACAAACATTATCTCATGATATTTTGAACCCTTCATTTCAAAAAAATTTTCTATTGTTGATATATAACCTGTTATTTCAACATCTTTTCCTAATTCTTCTTTTATTTCCCTTTTTATTGTATTTGCTGAACTCTCTCCTATTTCAACTCTTCCTCCAATTAAGGCATAATGATCAGAATTAATATTTTTATGAGCCAAAATTTTACCATTGTGAATTATTACTCCTGCTGCTCTTACATTTAACTTATAATCTTCTACATTAATTGTTATATCCATATAAATTTCTCCCCTTATTTTCCCATTATATATTTAATATATAAAGTATCATAAAATGAAAAATTTTTCTACTTTTTTATATATTTTTATTAATTTTATTTTGCTTATTTTTTCATTGATAATTTTTGCAATCTCATATTATTTATATACATTTTCATAAACATAGCCACGCCTTTTTGTAGCTATAACTTCTATATAATTAATATAACCCAAATCCTGCAATACTCTTACACGTGTATTTGGCAAATAGCTATAAAACTTACCAGACATAGTTTTATAGGCATATATATTTGTATTAGACTTTAATACTTTAGTTTTTCCAACTAAATTGTTTGAAGCTACATTGTTATAATCTGTATATGCATATATATTAATGTAAGCATACCTATTGGTTGCTTTTATATATACATAATCTACTGTTGAACTAACATTTTTTAATATTTTTACTGTTGTATTTGGTAAATAAGTATATTTAGTTCCGGTTAAATCAGAATTAGAATATAGAATTGTTGTTGATTTTAGTTTTCTATATTCCCCAACTGTATTTTTTACATAATTATTGTTAGTTGCTTCTATAGAATCACTATTTGTTAAATAGTCACTGCATACCCATTCATTTTCTCCTATTCTACTCCAATTCCCAACTTCCTCATATACAACTACTTTATTTCCATTATATAAACTTCTTTATAATTTATATCAAACACATTGGCTGTCCATCTAAATGCACTCCAATATGTTCCATTGTTAGCACTTCTAAATCCATATTTTACAAATAAATCTGCCATTTGGCTTGGATTTATTGTTCCTTTTATACTTGATACAACCATTGCAGCACTTGTAGGTCCACAACCACTTGTACCTATTGTTTGTGAGCTATTTTCTACACTAGAATACATCTTATTTTTCCATCTAGTATCTATTTGGCTATAATATGTTAATCCTGTATATTGTCCCAATAAAATGTTAGGTAACTCTCTAGAACCATTATATGCTATTTCACCTTGTAATTCAAAGCCTTCATCTTCTACTTCTTGCTTTTCTAGTTCTTGTTCATCTTCTATATAGGCTTCTGGTATTTTTGTGGAACTACAATTATCTTCTATTACATTTTCTACTATATTACTTATTTTATCTATATCTTCTTGGGTATACTTTATTCCAAAAAAGGCACTTACAAGTATAATTAAAATTGTTATTACTAAGCCTTTTTTGCTCACTTCGAATATCTCCTTCCTATTTTTTATACTAACTCTCTAATATTATTTTATGAAAATTTAATATTCTTGTGAATAACTGTCCTAAAATTGACAAATCATCATAAATAAACTAAAATATAAGAAATTTAGTAGAAAGGATAGATAAAAATGTATAATAAAATTTCTATTGTTGGAGGATCAGGCAGTGGAAAAAGTACTTTATGCAATATTTTATCAAAAGAATTAAATCTACCTGCTATACATTTAGACGCAATAAACTATAATGCAAATTGGGTAGAAGTTGACAAAAACAAAAGAGACCAAATAATTACACAAAAATCGCTAGAAGAAAAATGGATAATTGATGGCAATTATAATAAAACTCTTAAAGACCGCTTCTACAAAGCAGACTTAATAATATGGCTAGACTACTCAACATATATGCAATTAAAAGGAATATTTAAAAGATATTTAAAAACTAAAAATAATGAAAGACCAGAAATACCAGGATGCAAAGAACGATTAACATTTAAATTTGTAAAATATGTAGCAACATATAACAAGAAAAAAAGGCATATAATTGAAGATGCACTAAAAGACATTCCAAAAGAAAAAGTTATAATATTAAAAAAACAAAAAGATCTTAACACTTGGCTAAAAGATTTTACAAAAAATGAAAAAATATTAGATAACATAAACAAAAAAGCTAGTTGTCACTAGCTTTTTTATTTTCATTTAAATATCTATATATTTCTCCCCAGTTGTATAAAGTCTTAAGATATAAACTATCTTTAGTTTCAGATGAAGGTGCATCTTTTAAATAAATAGAATGAATTTTTTCACTTGAAACACTTTTACAAATATTTAAAGAATCATCAATCATAACAAAAACACCCTCATCTTGACATATCTTAGCCTTGTCTTTAGCCTCAAAGAAATATTTATCAAAAATATCCATATTGGCCTTTTTTAATCTATCATGAGTAATATTAATAACTTCTTTGTCAAATCCTCCTCTGGCAGTTATAATTATTAAAGAATGCCCATCTTTTTTTAACATTTTAAGTACTTCTTTTGCCCCTGGCATAAATGATGTTTCTTTCATAATTTTTCTGCAATATTTATTAAAAAAATCATTTATCTGATCTTCTGACCAATTAAACCTGTCTTGCAATTTTAATTCATAATTATTTTCTTTACTATTTTGTTTTAATTCAAGCATATCATACAATTCAGAGTAAACTCTAAAAGTTTTTTCTGTATCAAATATTACTCCATCTAAATCTATTCCAATTTTCATAAATTCTCCTACCTTATATTTATTTTATTTAAAAGAAAGCTCTTGTTTTTTTAGAATTTTATCTTTATACGAAATATTTTTCATTCTTGCTTTTAATAGTTTTCTTCTACCATCTGCAGTTTTAGTATATATTAAATCATGTTCTCCAATTTTTTGTCCCCAGTATTTAGAAAAAATTTCTGCATATTCTTTTTTTATAGACAATACTTCTGGCACATTGTAATATTGGTTTATTTCTTTTAAATTATTAGTTAATTTTGCAATAATATATCTTTGATTTTCTGTTTTGGTAAACACTTCTTCTAAACAGTCTGCAAATAAATTACTTTCTTTTAAAGTACAACCAGTAATTGCACACGTAACATTTTTCTTATTGTCTTTTCTAACTACAATTTTTATTTTAGTCCTTGGTGTACTTATATATTTACATCTATATAACGAATTTAAGACAACTTCTCCTACCGCTTTTAACATATTTTCAGATTTGCTAAATTTATATATTTTATATAATTTTACTCCTAAATAAATTCCAAGTCCTATCTCAGCTACTTTAAATATAAATGGTACTTTTATAAATTTAAAAATAATTGCAAATAATATTAATAAAAATATTGCCAAAATTATTACTAATCTCTTATTAATAAACCATGCACTTTTTATTTTTTCACTATCTTCTAGCTGAACCTTTGTTGTCATACCATCATTTTGCTTTTCTAAAGCATTTTGCCATGAATTAAACATAGTTTGTCTATTTTGTGATTTTTGTTTCATTTGTTCATTTAATTTTAATATGTTCTCTTTTGTAAAATTAGTATCATTTATCCCTAATCTTTCTATTCCATTTTCAACTATATTATTTTCATAATTTAATCCAACAAATGATGTAAATCTTCTTTTTAGCATTTCATAGTCTGCATTTTCTACATTATTATTTTCATTATCTGCAACACATACTAAGTGCCATATATTTGCTGTTTTATTTGGATTTTTATTTACTCTTATTGCACGACCTCTCATTTGATTAGAAAGCATAAATGATCCAACAAAACTTGCTAACACTAATGTGTTTATACTTGGCTCGTCCCAACCTTCCCCAAGCAATGATTTTGTTCCTATTATTACTTTAATTTGACCAACAGAAAATAATTTTGAAATTAAAGACATTACTTTATTTCTTATTCCTCCTGGCACTTTTACTATTGAATAATTTTCATTTATTTTTAATGGTTCAAATTTTAATTTATTTACATCAACCCCATTTTCATAACACAATCCATATAAATTTTCTCGTTTTTCTTTTGGAATAATAAACATACTTCCTGTTAAAACTGCCATATTTATATTAGGAAATTTTTTCGTTAATTCTATAAATATAGGCATAACACCTAATTTATTTATTTCCATTTTTTCATCTTCCAAATATTCTTTTCGAATATAATCTGTAAGCACTACCATTCTTAAGTCTTCTTTTAAGTTTTCTTTTTCTATATCTAAAATCTCACAAATACTATTTATTTTTCCTATACTATTTAAAAAATATTTTTGCATTGTTTCATTATTTGAAAATGATAGACTTCCTTTTTCGATTGCACCTATTTTATTTAATTTAGCCTCTACATCAGATATTGTCTCTTCATATTTTTCATAATTTTTTCTATCTGTTATAATTACATTTTTTAATAAAATTTCTAACCAATTATTATTCAAAGCAGGTATTTTTGTTATGTCTCCTAATATTTCCAAATTATCTTTATTTATTTTTATATTTTTGCTATTTAAATAAATAATCATACTACTATAATATTCAACATTATTAAGTAATTCTTCTTGATAATCATATGGTGATAAAATATATTTGTGATTTTTTATTGCTTCTGTAAAATTATCGTTCTGTTTTATTTCCTCAATTATATTTTTTAATTTTTCACTATATTGATTAATTTGATCTAATTCTTCATTTGTTGGTTCATTAAAATAAATATAATCTTGATGTGGACACAGATTTTTTGCTTTTACAAGTTCTGGAACTGTTATTTCTGCATCTATTTCGCCACATAATGATACATATTTTTTCCATTCTGAAAATTCACTATCATATGGAGGTGTTGCTGTTAATGCAATAATTTTAGAATTTTCTAATTGTTCTACCACTTTTTTTAGGCTATCCCACCATTGACTTTTCAAATGATGTGCTTCATCTAAAACTATTGTTGATATTCCTTTATTCTTTAGTTCCTGAACTATATCATAATTTTTTATATTTTCTGTTGTTATTTCTATTTTTTCCTCTTCTATAATATCATCTGTTTCTTCATTCTCATCTTTTACTTTTTTCTTTTTATATGCATAATGAAGAGCTTGATATGTAACAACATTAAAAAATTTTAAATCATAAATATTTGTACTTATCCAATCAGGTATTTTTTCATAATTTGTAAATGATGATACAAATCTATCTACCCATTGATTTTTTATAGTTACTGTTGGCGCAAAAATAATTACTGGATTTTTTAAATACCTTGCAAGTTCTAGTCCTAATATTGTCTTACCAGATCCTGGTGCTGCAACAATATGAACTTTTTTATCTTCTATATATTTTTCTACTTGATTTAATACTTTTTGTTGGTATGGTCTCCATGGATATTTAAATTTTATATCTTTATTAAACATCTTCTTTAGTCTCCTTTTTAGTCTTTATTGAAATTACAGATACAAATATTCCGCTTAATAATACATACAAATAAAAACTTACTCCTCTATTTAATAACATTGCACTACTAATTATTTCATTTGGAAATACTCCATTAAATAATGATAAAAATCCACCTTCTGTTACCCCAACTGCACCTGGTGATGGAATTCCAGAAACTGTTGCATATAATACAGATTGTAGAGTTATTAATTGAAATGCATTATACCCATTTAAACCAAATGCACAATAAATTAAATATGTTATACTATAATAAAATAAAACCTGTATAAATGTTGTTACTAATGTTTTTAACATTAATATTCTATGTTCTTTAAAATATTTAGCACTTCCATGATATTTTGTAAGTTCACTTTCAAGTTTCTCTACCTTGTTTTCTAGATTTTTTATTTTTAATTTTTTTAAAATTTTTTCTGCAAATCTAATTAATGCTGCAGATAATTTTTTTGAAAATATTCCTATAAGTAATAATGCTAGTGCTGACATATTTAAACTAACACCAATTATAAAAAAGCAAACTAGCCCACTATTCAAATGACTTGTATTTAAAAATACACTAATAAATGCAAATGTAAGTGTTATTATTTGAAAACTGCATAAATTTACAAGTAAAGCTAGCGTAGAATTTGCAACAGATATTTTGTCTTTGTGCATGTAATATATTTGCATTGGTTGCCCTCCACTTGCGGCTGGTGTAATTGCACTAAAAAAGAAACCAATTAATGCATATTTAAAATTTTTAAATATATTACTTTTTTCTCCTAGGGCTTTTAAAGTTCTTCCTAAATTAACTGATTCTAAAATAAGATAAACTGCCATAAAAATAATTGCAATTAAAACAAATTTTAAGTCTACTGTTTTTATTATATTAAATATGTTTCCAACATCTTGGTCTTTTAGAATTATATAAAATGTTAATGCTATTAATAAAATAAATAATAACAAATTTTTTATCATCTTTTTTGATTTTTCCATTTTCTCACCTGCTATAAGATTTTTGTATTATTATATTATCAAAAAATTATTACATTTACAACTTTTTATATAGAAATTATTAGTAATAATTTGTAAAATTTCACATATAATACTAAAGACTTAAAATATTTTGGTTTAATTATAAAATTAAAAATTATACAATTTGTGGAATTTGGCTAAAAACTATTGACATTAACCCTCTTCCGTTGTATAATAAAAAAAGTTCATACATCGCGGGGTGGAGCAGTTGGCAGCTCGTTGGGCTCATAACCCAAAGGTCGTAAGTTCGAGTCTTACCCCCGCAACCAAATTAAACACTAGTTCTAACTAGTGTTTTTTTATGTCTATTTAATGTCCAAAATGTAAATTATAATAAATTTATTAAACAAATATTTACATTTTAATTTTTACATGCTATAAATAATTCATATTATTTCAATTTTTATTTCTAAATTTTATTCTAAAAAAATCCAAAATAAAAAATTAAATAAAGGAGGTATTTTTTGTTATCTATTGTAAAAAGCATGTCACTCATTGGGCTTGATGGTTATTTAATAAATGTCGAGGTTGATGTTTCTCCAGGTATGCCATGTTTTGAAATTGTTGGCTTGCCAGACACAAGTGTAAAAGAATCTAAAGAAAGAGTAAAAACAGCAATTAAAAATTCTAATTTAGATTTACTTAGTAAAAAAATAATTATAAATTTATCACCTGCAAATACAAAAAAAGAAGGTTCAATGTTCGATTTACCAATTGCAATAGGTGTATTAATTTCCAACCAAAATATAAAAAGTAAATTTATTAAAGAAATATTGCAAAAAACTATTTTTATAGGAGAATTATCTTTAGATGGAAATATTAATAAAGTTAATGGAATATTACCAATTTGCATAGAGGCCAAAAAATTGGGAATAAACAATATTGTTTTACCTTTTGAAAACGCAAAAGAAGCATCAATTATTGATGGCATTTCAATCTTTCCTGCTCGCAATTTATTAGATGTTATTTCATTTTTTTACAGTAATTTAAAATTCGAAATAAATCCCCAAAATATTAACAATTTTGAAATTAATTCAAACTATAATATAGATTTTTCTGAAGTTAAAGGACAAGAAAATGTTAAAAGAGCTTTAGAAATATCTGCAGCTGGCAACCATAATTGTTTATTAATAGGAAGTCCGGGAACTGGTAAAACCATGATTGCCAAAAGACTTCCAACTATTCTTCCATCTATGACTTTTGAAGAATCATTAGAAGTAACAAAAATTCATAGTATTTCTGGCACTTTATCAAATAAAACTCCTTTAATAGTAACAAGACCATTTAGAAATCCTCATCATACTATATCTCCTACTTCTTTAGTTGGTGGTGGAAGAATTCCAAAACCTGGTGAAATTAGTCTTGCACATTATGGTGTTTTATTTTTAGATGAACTTCCAGAATTTAATAAAAGTACATTAGAAATGCTTAGAATTCCTTTAGAAGATAAAAAAGTTACAATAAGTAGAGTAAATGCAACAGTTAATTTTCCATGTAATTTTATGCTTATTGCTAGTATGAATCCTTGTCCTTGTGGTTATTTTGGGTCTCAAGAAAAAAATTGTACATGTAGTGATGAGCAAATTAAAAAATATATAAATAAAATTAGTGGTCCATTACTAGACAGGATTGATTTACATATTGAAGTTAATCAAGTCAAATATCAAAATTTAAATACTAATAATTCTTTATCATCTTCACAAATAAAAAAAAGAGTAAATTTTGCACGAAATTTACAATATATGCGTTACAAAAAATATGGTATATTTTCTAATTCTGACTTAACACCAAAGTTAATAGAAAAATATTGTGTATTAAATAAAAATAGTAAAAAAATTTTAAAATCGGCTTTTGAAAAATTCAATTTAAGTGTTAGAGCATATACAAAAATATTAAAGGTCGCAAGAACAATTGCGGATTTAGATGGTGCACAAGATATTGAAACTTGTCATATTGCAGAAGCAATTCAATATAGAAATTTAGACAGAAAATATTGGGGATATTAATATAGAAAGGATTGATTTTATGGAAATTATTGATTACAACTCTAACTTTTATCCATCTTCATTAAAAAAAATTAAAAATCCACCAAAAAAATTATATGCTATTGGAAATGTAAACCTATTAAATACTACTTGTTTTTCTATTGTTGGATCAAGAGTGTGTTCTAAATATGGTATGGAAATGGCAAAATTCTTTTCTAAAGAACTTTCCTTTCAAAATTTAACTATTGTTAGTGGTATGGCTTTAGGAATTGATGCAATTTCACATCATTCTACATTAAATGTGGGAGGATACACAATTGCCGTTTTGGGTTGTGGTTTTAATAAAATATTTCCAGAAGAAAATATTGGTTTATATAATAAAATTATAGAAAATAATGGACTTGTTATTAGCGAATATTGTCCAGATGAAGAAGCATGCTCAAAAAACTTTTTAGCAAGAAACAGAATTGTAAGTGGTCTTTCTATTGGGCTTTTAGTTGTAGAAGCAGCTTCCAGAAGTGGCACAAGCGTTACTGCAAAACTTGCAAAAGAACAAGGAAAAAAAGTATTTTGTATTCCTCATAATATTGGCGATAAATATGGAGTTGGAATTAATAGATTAATAAAAAATGGAGCGATTGTTATAACTTCACCAGAAGAAATAATTAATTCATTTAATTTTTTAAATTATAAGGCTTGTGAAGAAAAAAATGTATTTTCCCCTACAAAGAAAAACATTCCAAAACAGTATGAAGAAATATATAATATATTAATTGGTCCACCACAAAACTTAAGCCAAATATGTGAAAAAATTAATAAACCTATACAATTTATTAATAACGCGATTTTTATGCTTGAATTAAATGGCAATATTATTAAAACAAAAGAAGGATATCAAGCAAATGTATTTTAAACAATCAATTGGAAAATTAGGTGAAGATATTGCTTGTTTATATTTAGAAAAAAATAATTATAAAATAATTAAAA